>Ga0208030_1001415_pt1 | contig 13801 bp, 19 predicted proteins | sample MalvirDeepMed_M9_FD_184246 | JGI IMG/M metagenome (GOLD analysis project Ga0208030, IMG submission 184246) | Marine viral communities from the Global Malaspina Expedition - Malaspina viral metaG DeepMed_M9 (SPAdes) (version 2) | ecosystem: Environmental > Aquatic > Marine > Oceanic | place...
GTCCTCACCAGTGTCTAAACAAAGTCATTCACAAGTTTAGTTAGTTTACTATCAGAAACTAACAAAGATAGGTGGTTTAAACAATGCTTATCACCATTGTAGCATCGAGTTGTTTTGATTTTTACAACTATCCTGTTGTTTTGCTCTAATTGGATAGATGGCCTAGAGCAGCCACCCGATTAAGCCGCTAGGGCTTCTTCGAAATACAAATTATTGTTTGCGTTTAGTTTTAGATTTTAAGGCTCTCGCCTATCTTGCACTCTGTTCACACTCCTGATCAGTCGAAATCCCTTGCGGGCCCAATAGATTATTAAATTCTTGCCATTCGTCTCCTTCAGTACCTGGTCGCGGTATTTCTAGAAGTTGAATTGTTACCGGTTCGGCCTTGATCGGCTCCGGGGTTGAAAATGCTTGCGATGCATAAATGATTCCCATCGCCACCATTATTCCTAAAATGATATTAGTCTTTTTTAACATATTTCCTCCAATGTTTCTTTCACTATGTAAAGTTCTCCTTGATTGCTATGGCTCCCTGGAACAGGATTGGCTTGTTGCATCAAGCTCAAAATCGTACCGCCATCGGTAATTAAATTTTGTACTACTTCATCGGGACTCATTTTTTTGCTTTTATAATACGCGGGGGTTACACCGTGTTTTTCTAATATTGCCGTATATGTTTCTCTAGTTAATTCAGGATCGCTGAGTTCAGCCTCCAGAATTGTAATTCGATCTAGCATAACTTTGTTGGCCACTGTCCAAGCGAGAGGTAACTTATTAACTTTTATTTTTTTTTCTTCTCCCGTGAAGTAATCCTTTTGGGTTTGTTCTATCTCAATCGTGGCAAACAACTTACCGGAGTTAGCATCTTCTCGAGAAGTATAGCTAAAGAAGGCTTGTTGTCCGAAAACGTATCTCCAAAGAGCAGTTAAAGGCATTGCTTCATAGAATTGTTCTGCGTCAGAAATAGCTTTATCGAAACCTGGGTATGTATCAGACAGCGAAATCAAATCGCCTTCCATTGCAAATGCATAATAGCCAGAATCTCTGTTTTGTGCGACCGGAGCCACATGCCATGGTCGACCATCAGGTAACTCTTCCGGTGCCAGCATTAATGCCGCAACGGCTTGATATTGCTTAATTTTTAGTTCTTTTTCGCTCAGGCCTGATAAATCGGGTCTGTTATTTTTCGGAGATAAAAAGTCGCCACCTTCGGCATAATATTCATCAACGGCTTTTTGGTACTCTGGATCTGTAAGGTTTAAATCTAGAAGTTCTTCCTTTGGAGCATCCAACAGGGCATCTTGATGATCATCAGACATATTTTTGAAATATTCGCTGCCCATAATAGACAAGATCAAAGCCGCTATTGCTCCACCTTTAAGAAACTGTCTTCTGGACAACGCTTCCTCTAGCCTCTCTGACAATAAAAGAGTGTTGTCGGGAGAGTGAAAATCCCTCCAATTGTTAAATATATCTTTCATTTTTTATCCTCTTATATAATGTAACATGGGCACCCTAATTTGTCAAGTTTTATTTAAAAGTTTTTTAAATAGTTATTCCACCTATAGTATAATTAAACAAAGTTTTAAGGAAATGCTTAATAACATTGTCTTTACAGACACCGTTTTCTTCACAATTAAATAGTTTCCAACCATAAGTTCCCTTTTCTTTTTCTATTAATACTTTTAATCTTTTGATATCATCTTTGATTGATCTGTTTACCTCGTCGTATTCTTTAATATTAATATCATATCTTTCCGCCACATCAAATAAATTTCCCCACTTACCATATCTCATTGCATCGTTGGCTTTCTTAAACGCTTCCTCGTATTCTTCCAATCGAGAATCACCTTGCTTCAACTTGTCTGGGTGGATCTTCTTTGCTATTTCCCGGAAAATTAATTTATGATCATAATCCTTGCTTCTCATTATATCTACAACCTTTTCTTTGTCTATTGCCGGCTTTTGAAAGGATTCAGCCATCTTTAATTTATTTTTTGATTCTAAATTTGAAACATCAATATTTCTCCTTTGACAATACTCTCTGTAGTAAACCTCAAATTCTTGGTTAGCTGTGCGAAGTACTTCTTTTACATATTCTAATTCATATGAAAGCGATCGATATTCATTTAACAATTTTTTAAACTTAAGTTTCTTCATCACCATCTAAATAGTTTTTACCGATCGGTTTGTAAGTCTGATTTAATAAAATTGTTTTTGTTGGCCTTTTTATGTCGTTCTCGACGTTGTCGGACATAAACTGTTTATATTCTTTCCAGGAAGCTATATTCCAGTAGCTAGAAACTTCAATTTCAACGGCGTCGTCTTTATCAAAAGGTTCAAACACTTTTTCTAGTTCAAAGAATCTAGCAGACCACCTTTCTTCTATGGGCAAAGCATCATATTCTTTGTAATCAACTCCAGGTCGCCAGCGGCCTGTTCCTGTTCTGATGATCTTGCGAAATTCGATAAATTCGTCTTTACCAAAAGTGAACGAAGTATATAAATTGTCTTTCATGCACAAACCATTGGTGGAAAGATAGATATTTTTAGAAGAAGAAATTATTTTTCTATGTTCTCGAAGTTGCCATGCTGGAAAGTATCCATATGGGAAACTGACGTAGTACTTGTTTGGTATGACCCAGCGAGAGATTTCATCCGCTATTTTAAAAACCGAGAGGGAACCGTGGAGCACAGACCAAGCTAGGCAATCTCTTTTATCCCTATCTTTTGGATGTACTGGTACGTAGTAAACTGGTATTTGACGTTTGCTGTCGTTAGGGAACGGATCGAATTTACGATAAGCCCACACCGGATCACCGACGAAATCGCCGATTTTCTTTTTTATCAAAGGCGACACATTGTCGTTACAAATTATCCATATAGTATCGCAGCCTGCCCAGGCACACTCGGCGACAGCAGCTTCCAATAAAGTAAAATCAGGCGCTATTGGTAGTAAACAATCTGGTAGCAATTGATCGAAATCTAATGCCTGACCTGCTACTGGTATTATGCCTGCTAAATGGAAGTATTTTGTGTTATCTTCTCGAGTAACTTCCATGTGTAACCTTGCTCTGTTGGCATGTTATAGACATCGTTAAATGATATCGTTGGTTTAAAGTCCGGCTTTACAATTCTCTTATTAAATTCAATTGTCGGAGCAGTATAGGTACCTACTCCTTTTGAATTATAACCCGTTATTCTACCTTTTATACCAGAATTCTTCATCATCCTGAGTATTTTTAACCTAGAATATACAGGGGACACTTCTAAATCTTCTAATTCGTCATCTCTCAAGTATGATACGCCCACCAAATCTTTCACGTTGTTGTTCACACGATCTCTTTCCGAAGAATAAAAAATAATTTTTTTTATAAAATTGTCATCGGTATCATCAATGTGGTCCTGGTCATGCAAGGATCCGGATCTCCAATCAAAATAATCATAAACATAATACCAGCCGGTCTCGTCATTATCAAAAATATTTATATTTTCACATTCGATTTTGATTTTCTGGTTATTATTGGTTATGATCTCAACAAGGTTTTCACTCATTCGAGCATTTGAAACATTGTTAGGAAAAAGCATAAGACCAGACATGCTTAGAAGAAAACATAGGCGATCCCAAGCCTGCTGCGGATTGGAATCTTCAATTCCTAAAAAAGACAAATCATACTTAGAAATATGTTCATCGAATTTAAATGGGGGACTTGGGTGAGTTAATATACAGGCTGTTTCTGTTTTGAATGAGTGCAATAGACAAGTTAAAGTTCTTCCTATATTTAAGTTGCTATAATATAAGTTTATTTCTTCCACTATGCCTCCATAGAATTCTTTAGTATAGCATAAAACATATCAATACCATCATCTGCAATCCACCAGTCCATCAACTGATAGTCTCCAAGAAAAGCCACTGGTCTTTTATTATACTTAACATCAGCACGGGTCGCTTTATAAGAGTTCAATTCTCCAAATATCTTCCCAAAAAATTTTTGGAGATATTGCATATCCTCGGTGGAAATCTCAGCCAGATATCGGTCAACTTTCTCTTGTATAACAAACCTAGCACCTTCCAAATCAAAGATGGTTAGCCAAGTGTGAGATATACCGGCTTGGAGTTGACCACTTGTCTTGTCTTCAATTCCTTCAAGATTATATCCGGCTTCTTTTATTTTTTTTATAAATGCACTATCTTGTATTGAACGACTAAACGCATCAACAAACCTTCTTTCAAACTCTTCGTTTCCATAGTTTACTTCTTGCTCTTCAGCCTCGGCAACAAATCTTTTCCATTCATTTAATATCTTTTTCATTTTGAGTAATCCTAATTAAAAAATCTTCTGGTATGTCCATAAATAGTTGTCCACAAACTAATATATCAAACACGTTATACTCTTTCTTTTCCGGAGTTCCATGGAAATCATATTCATATGTTTTTCTCATATCAGAAGCGATTACCCCTATTGAACCTGTTATATGATAAAACAGTTCCGTGCCAAATTGATTAAATTTAAACAAGTCGCCCTTTTTAAACACATTTTTGTCTCCTGTACGCCCCGACAGATTCGGGCCACAGATCAGAAATAATTTCCAAACATGCTTCCGCAACCTTCTGGATTTCCCACTGGGCTCCTTCATGCGTACGCAGGTCAATAAATTTAAGAAGGTTGTTGAGGTTAACCGTTCCATAATACTCTGTATACATAGACTGTGGCAGAACCATCCGCGCTTGCTCTCGGCAAACACCAGTGGACATTAAATGTTCAAACAAAAACAAACTTCTTCTTGCATGTCCTCTGATCTCATCTGCACAACTGACTCCAAAGTCCCTGTCAGATAAATCTGGATACAAAATAGGATTTATTGTGTCTTGGTTAGAAGCCTGCCGGTTGGACGAATGCTGTGTACGGAATGCATCTGGGCAATAAAAAGTAATATCTTTATCTGTATATCTTCTGGAAATTTCGTTGTAACTCCATGTCCTATGTCGCATGTGCTGAGAACGCACAAAAAGAGGAACGATAAGCTTAAAGGTAACCACGTTGTGCTCGAACGTACTCGTGTGTCTGTGTTTAACAAGATAGTTAACGAGTTTCTTATCTCTATCATCTAGTTCCTCCTTTTCGACTCCAAATGAAACACGGGCGCTGTTCACGATTGTGAGGTCGGTGCCCATGTGGTCTATATACTGTACTTTTCCTATACCATCTTGGTACAGGTCAATTGTTTTTTCATATGACATTATTACTCCTCGAAGAATTCAACGCCAAACGGTTTGCCTGATGTAGGTTCTATAGAAATGTTATCCTTAACATTTTGCAGTTGCTGGTGACCTAGAACAACACCCGTTTCTTTTCCACGTTGTGCTGCTCCATATCCAATCGGAGAATCATAATCAACCTCGAACAATTTAAAAATCATGAAGCTGTCTGGGTCTTTCTTATTCCATTTGTCTCCAAACACAAAGCCCCATTGAGTAAATTGTCGATTCAAATCTTCCATTTGATCCAAGGTTGGATTAAGAACCAATAAGGACTTCTCTGCTAGTCCCTCGAACAAGCCACCAACACGAAGTGCAGATAGACCCGCCGAAGAGACGGCTGCTTCCAGTTCATCCTTGAGTCGCGTGTTTTGTTCAGGAGATGTCTCCTTTGCCATCGGGTTTTGGCCTGACATAATTCCGATTGTATTGACATTCGGATCTTTTCCTTTCATCATTTTCATAAGCTTTTCGTACTTAGATTCTATATCTTTTTCCATAAGATAAGGACTCTCGAGAAGCACAGAGTTCTTTCTGCCCTTAAGTATGACTTGCTTAATCATTTCTTTTAATATATTCTTATTCATCTTTTAGTCTCCCGTATACATAATTCTCTAACACTAGGTAATTAGTTTCGCCCTCGGCATTTACTTCTTGGATCATACTTCTTTCAACTATAATTCTGTCACCTATTTGCACAGTTAACTTACAGTCGTCAGCAATCCCAAGCACATCACACGAAATGTAAGGAGCATTTGGCCTCTTATAGTCATCTGGTAATATGATAGTTCCCTTCTCGTCATGCTCTTTCTCTAATGGAAAGATCAGCAAGTGCCTGTTTTTTGGTTCAAGATACATATTTTCTCCGTTATATATAATATAACACATTGAGTCTTATCTGTCAAGGGCATTAGTGAGAATTTTTCTTTTCTTGTATTTCTGCTCTCAGTTCTTTGAGTTCTTTAATAGCATTGAGCGCTGATTTTCGTGCTCTCGGGGCTGCGGCCTTATAGCCGTAAGAACCTGATTCTACTTTGTCAATATCAACTATTGCTGCCTTAAGTTCTTCAATGATTGCTTCAAGTCGTTCTCTCATATTTATCTCCTAGAAAATTTCACAAGAACCGCCGGAACATGCTAACTCTCCCGCTAGATTTGTATCGTCTTGTTGTTCTTTAATTAGATCCAAGTTAATACTTTTCAGCTTTGGGAGTAAATTTTCATACTCTTTCTTGGTACAGTCTTCGAATGGAGGCTGAACATACGTGTGGTCTGTGAAAGGAAGGACAGAGAGACCGTTGTAAAATTTACGATTTAGCCACATCCATTCTCCTACCCCTTCCCATTCGTCTTTCTTTATACTGATTGTCGCTGAAACGTTATGAGTGTTGTGACCGCTTTGGTGCCCTCCTCGGATCCAAGTACTGCTAACTGTCTTTACCCTTTGAAGCAAATCCAAAGCGCTCTCGTGGCGCGTTATGGCCTTGGCTGGGGACTTTTGAGGGACACTAATAATTGCTGTGTCATGTGGACGGAACTTATCGTCTTCAATCAAATCTGGAACATTGTTAACGAGGTATTGGCATATTGCTTCATTTTTTCCTACGCGGATTCTGCGTATATAATAGTCGTTATGCCACGCATGAATGCCAGAGGAAGTTCCCAATGTCAAAGAGGTCGAGCCTGCAGGTTTTACACAAGTTGATCTTGCTGCTGGTTTTATTCCAATTTGGAATGCCACTCTGCGGTTTTCTCTCTTTACAATTAAAGAAGCCGCTGTCATATCCAAATCCAATACGCCGCCAGAAGCAATACCTGTCATAGAAACGCCGATGAGAGCATCCTTTTCTGTATTGCGCTTCCAAACAGGCCTCAAGTAATGAAAGTCTGTATATGACGCTTGAAGTGTTCCTATGAATGTCGCCGCTCTGGCTCTGTTTTCCAACTCTTCTTGTGTCGTAATGTCACTAACGTTCACTTCTGTCAAATTACAGAATTGATATGGTCTCAGTGCTATCTCACAGCAGGGATTGGTTCCCCAATCTTTGTCGTTTGAAAAATAAAAACCTGGTTCTCCTGCTCCTGACACGCGTACACGGTCCCAGATACCCATAAAAGTATCCCGATCGATGCGATGGCGCATAAGAACAACAGAATTGTTTGCCCTTCCTCTTTGGGGGTTGAGTTCGAACCACTTCCCTGTCTTTGCTGCCAGCATTTCGTTATCGTCTGCTGAGAATAATGAAATAAGCGCTGCACGTCTAATACCTCCCGCCAAAACCGCATCCGCAATATGGCAGATGATATCATGAACTTCAATGGGAGCGAGTTGTTCACCTTCTTGTTTTTCATCTAACATTCCTTCAATTTTTACTAAACACTCTTTGAGTGGCTGTGGACCAGGTGCTTTACCACCGGAGGTAACTAATCTTGAGCCTTTCGGGCGGATGTCTGAAAAATCAAAACGCAATCGTGATGTTCCTTTGAAATAAGATGCGACGAGCGCTTTAATAGCATCCGACCAACCCTCGATAGAGTCTCCAATAAGATATCTACGACTTCTTTTGGAAGGTTGTCTAATCAATGGCAACTTTTCAACGTGGTGTCTCTGAACCGAATAACCAACGCCCGTACCACCAAGTAAAAGAAACATCACTTCACTAAACACATGGTAATTATCAACAGGCGCATAAGCACAGTTAAAAATACGATTAGGGGATACCTCGATAGGTTTTCCTCCAAATTGCATAGATCTCATCGATGGCAACACTTTTTTCTGATAGACATAACGATATGTTTCCCTAATTTCTCTCTCGAGAAAAGGAAATTTCTTTATATGCATATTCACATTGCGCGTAACTAATTCTTCCCAGTTCTCTCTGCGATTTAAGCGCTCCAAAAATCTCGCGTACTTCATATGTACGGTAATGTCTGATAAAATCTTCTTTTCTAATTCCATGGCCGGACTCCTACTTGGCTGATATTTCTTGATATTTCTTTTTGAGTAGGGTTAGGGCTTCTGCTGTTGATTGCATTACGTCTACGTCCTCGTCTCTATTTAATATTTTAATTGTTACGTCGGACCAATCTACGAAAGATTGAAAAATCATACCGTCTGGTCCGTTTCTATTTTTGGCTACAAACATACGTCCTTTGTTGGATTGCTTATCTTGAATCGTTCTCGATAAAGAGAATATAAAATCCGCCACAAAACACTTATTAAATGCCTCTGAAATTGCTTCCATTGTAATTACTTCTGCGTTAAGGCCGCCGCGGTTTGTCTGTGAAGCTGTCCACACGGGTATCTCATAAATTTGAGCAACTGCTCTGAGGTTTTCATAAATCTCTTCCAACTCATGACGCTTTTCCCCAGAGACTCTTGGCGGTCGAAGTAGATCTGCGTAGTCAACTAGAATCATGTCTGGTTCTATTCCTCGTTTTTTTAATTTTTCAATATGATTCTTGATTGTTTGTACTGATGCCGATTTTGTTGGGTACTCTTTGATAATCAAAGATCCCTCTATGTCTTGAATTAATTCTAATATTTCTTCTTTACGCTCTTTGTGTTCGTTAAGAGGTATCCCTGTCAAACAAGAATCAAATCTCTCACCGACAGAAGTGTCTTTGAGTTCGAGCGTATAATACACTACGGTCTTGCCTTGCTTCAATGCTTGGCATGCTAAATGAACCAATATCATAGATTTTCCTGCACCTGTCGGAGCTATGACAACGCCTAGTTCGTTACTGCCAAGGCCTCCCTTACAGATCTCATCCATGCGATCCCAGCCAGTTGTAATTGGGCTGCGGTTTATAATCTCAAATCTAGTGAGGGCATCTTTGTGATACTCATGACCAAAATTGTTATCTGTTCCTAGTTTTAAAGCTTCTTGGATGACCTTTTCTATCTCATCGAACGAAGATGATTTAAGCAACTTTACAGATTTCAACATAGCCTCTTTCAATACTTGCTTACGACAAAAATCAATGGCTTTATCTTTAACCCAGAGGGCTTCTTCTATTCCTTCAGAGGATTTTATTCTTGCAAAGAAATCTCGTACTTGTTTTGCTGTTGCTTTATCATGGTGATTAAGTTCTGTTCGCAAGAGCGTCATCATTACCTCAAAATTTGGATGAGTGGAGTATTTCTCTCTATGTTTCATCAGTGTCTCTATAAATATTTGTAGATATTTTTTTTCAAAGAAATTTATATTTAAAACTTCAGAAATTTGATCATAAAATGGTCTGTCCTCGAGCATAAGCTGGCACATATTTTCTTGGAATCTTTTTCCAAAGCGAGAGAAGGTCTCTCTGTTGTTATTAATAGTCATTTGTCCTCCAATATATTAATAATTATAACACGGTTTTATCATTTGTCGATTTGTGTTTTATCTTTTTATCTTTTTCATTATCATAGTCAATTCATCAAACCGGATATGTGCGCAATCATCCTGAAATAACATTTTTGTAAAATTAAGTCTTAGAAACTCAGGTTCGAAGCGCATTATCGTATTATCGATAAATATTCTGTTTATCGGCCTGATGTTTGGTGTGTACAGTTGCATGATTTTATAATTGTTCTTGATCAAGTCACCAGACTTGATAATGTTTTCATGCAGTTTAAGCTTTTTTGCTTGCATTGCGCAATTTTTAACAACCTGGCTACTATCATATTCTTCTGAGCGAGATAAGAAAGGAAACCTCTTTGCAATTGTCTTAAGCCCAACACCAGCAACGCCTGGTAGGTTATCGCTTGAGTCGCCAGCGATTGCACGAGCAAGGGCAAAATTATTGGGATGGATTTTAAACTCGTCAAGAATAGTTCGCTTTGTAACAACTTTATCTTGGATGGGTCTATAGATAGATGTGTGATCATCGCAGAGTTGAAAGAAGTCTTTATCGGATGAAACAATGATCTTATCCCACCCTCCGTAATAAGGGTGCCGTGCTCCATAAGCGATAACATCATCGGCCTCAACGAAGTCAATAGTGATTTGAATGACAGGTAGTTCATTTAGATACTCCATTAGTCTTATTAGTTGATATGCTTTATTCTTTGCCTGTTCCTTGGGGTCCAATTGAATGAGTCTACGATTAAACCTTATAGGTCCTCGACCCTCTTTGTATTCTTTGTTAAGAGAACGCTTACGCTGTGATCCCTCATGACCGTCCCAAACGACTATAACCTCTTGCGGCTTAAACTTGCGACATACCTTTTGTAGGGATTTTAGAAACCCTATGCACCCTCCAATAGGATTGCCGTGCTTGTCTAGTGTTGGATTAACGATGTAGCTGCGGATGAACATGTTCAGTCCATCGATAAACATTACTTTACTCATTCTTCCCCCATAACTTTATAAGAATAAGAAGATTTGGGGTAATGCCACTCAACCATCTTGGTCTCGTTGAGAGCCCTAAATTTAGTTGGCAAGTCTTCTATCAGGTATCCTTCAAATTTGATACCGTTGTGTTTAATTAATATTTTCTTCATAATGTCCTCTGTATTATAAGTATAATATAACCTGCCGTATCTCATTTGTCAAATAAATAAATAAAAAACCCCTACGCTAAAAGCGTAAGGGGATAGCAGAACGGTCTGGGACCGACAGGCGCTGTTTTACTTTTCATCGTCGAGGGAAAAGTTTTTCCCCTCTGAATCGAACTTCTTAATAATCTCTTCGTCCATAATTTCAAAAACTAATGTTCTGAACTTTTTGTCCTTGAGTTTTTCGGTCCAACCTGATGACCTGAACTTATGCTCCTTACCCTTTGCATCGGTAAGGTAGTACCAGCCTCCACTTACCCGGTAGCGATCGCTTCCAGACAGGCGTATAGCCTCTAGCCAAGACTCTTCATCTTGAATACCTACCCTACCGCCCCAAAGAATTTTGAAGCCACAAGTTCGCCCTTCGGTTCCAAATCTAGATTTTTCAATCTTGACCTTTACCTCAGAGCCAATCCTCAGACCAGAATTATCAGTAACATAAGCGGCTTTCGCCTTGCGCTTCGTCAGCCAAATGCGCATAGAAGTGAAGTATCCAATCGCTTTTCCACCGGGGGCGATGTATGGCGTTGTCATTGCTTCTGCTACATTTCTGGTAATGTTGGTCTTTAACTGATTAATCAAAAGTAATGTACACTGTTGATTAGCCAGCGGGATTGTGAGTTTTGGAAAAGCCTTAGCAAAAATGCGAGGCTTAACCGCCATTGTCGATTGTGGATTGAAATCGGACTCGATCTCTTTCTCTGATGAGGTGGCTGCGATACTGTCCCAGATAAACAAGAACTGATTGTCTGGAAACTCTCCCATCGTATCTTCAATGGTCTCCAAAGTCTTTTCAACCGACACTGCCTGAACATACAAAAAATTATTATCTGTATCTACTCCAGCATCAACCAAAAACTTTGGATCGATGGCACTTTCAGCGTCAAAATAGACGACAAACATTCCCATCTTTTGAGCATTAGCGGCTATTTGCACAGCCATAAAAGATTTTCCAGCAGAGCTCAAACCTGCTATCTCGGTAATCTTTCCAACGGGAATCCCACCGTACTTTCCTCTAACTGTAATAGAGTCAAGCCAGCGGGAGCCAGTTGGGATCCATTGTTTTACTTCGGTGGGGTTGTCTTCCCGAAGATCATGTGCTATGTCAAGTCCGACCTTTTTGTTGACAAACTTTTTCATTGCACCAATATCTATTTTACCCGGTTTCTTCTGCATCTGTATTAGTTTCCCCAAGTTGCTCTCCTTCTTCTTGTGTTTTCTCGACCTTTGTAATGTCGACGATATGAATTTTAAAATTTAAATTCTTGCCGGCAAGAGGATGATTAAAATCTAAAATTACCTTTATATCATCTGCTTGATCAATGACAGCCGGATGTACTTGGCCATCTTGTGTTGGTACATTGATCATTGATCCAACTACTATTTCAAAATCATCTGGGAATTCAGTTCTTGGAAATATTTGAAACATATTTGCACGAGGCTGGCCGTATGCCTGATCTGGTGTTAGGGAAAAGTTATTCTTGTCTCCCTTTTTCAGTCCCATAATGTTGTTCTCAAAACCTGGGATCATTTGACCAGAACCAACTACGAAAGTAAGCGGTTCATCGCGATTGTAAGAACTATCAAATTCTGTACCATCATCAAGCGTACCTGTATAATGTAGGCTTACTTGTTTTCCTTCTTCAATTACTCTAAAATTATAAGTCATTTCTTTCTCCTTGTTAATTAAGATGCCGCAATTTTCAAGGGCTTGCGGCCAACCCTTTTCAGCACAGGAGGACTATGGCTTATTCATCATTCATGAAATTCTTAAAAGCCTGGTCAACATCCGAGGATCCTTTACTGTACTTTGCAGTTTCAGTCGATCTACTTTCGGAGGACGTGTCGGTAGACAGAAAGTTATCAAGCAAAGCCTGAATTTCTTCTGTTGATTTGCGTTCAAACAAACCACCAATATCAGGTACAGAGTCGAGAAGTGCTTCGCAATCGCTTACAGCATCATCACAAAGGACACTCGGACGCCGACGGGGCTTTAAGGTGGTCTTAGGAAACGAGCCTGGAGTACCGGGGATGTCGTAATTCAGAACAATATCAGTTCCTGTTTCCGCATCTGTGATATCTCCATAGTCAGGATCGAGGACATAACCCAAGAGACCTTCGTATGCTTGCTTTCCATAAGACCAGACTTTTACACCCTCAGCTTCGTTACCACGAACAATGATTGGAGAGTAATAACGCTTACGAACGAACAATTTCTTTGCTTCATTCTTAAGTGTAACGTCATCGCCCTCGACTCCTTCACGCCACAGTTTGGACGCAAATTCGCATATTGGACATTCCTCTCCATGATTCTTCTTCGGGCAAAGAATCCCAGGGTTTTTACCTACATTGTAGTGGAAGTGAAACTCCTTGAAAGGGTCTCCATCCGCTGTAGGAAGGATACGAATGGTTTGATCGCCCTGTGATGGGCGCCACTTCGTATTGTTACTATCTTTTCTGCCAGTTTTAGATGCGTTAAGTTTGGCTCGCATCGCTTCGATATTAATAGCCATGGTTAGTTCTCCTAGTAGTTGCTATTTTAAGGTCAGCAGGGTTTCAACCTTACTGCCAAGTGTTTGTTATGTATATAATATAACATAGTTTTGCTTCCTTGTCAAGAAAAAAGTGAAAGTTTTTTTCAGGAGAAAAACAGACAAAAAACCCAAGGGACTACCCTCGAATTGTTACAATGCGGCGGGTCATGGACACATTGCCTATCATTGTATTATAATTAAAGGTTCGATATGCACCTTTGTCTACATCGTATACGGTTGAAAAGCCTGCCTGCAAGGTTCTGGAACGAGTATAAAGACTCGTAATAGATGACGGTAGGTCTTCCTCACGAACAAAGTTCATGGTGCGTTGTTCTCCACGCTTAGTGGTGAAGGTTCCAGTGTAAACTGGGAATTGCTGTGTAATGCTCATAGAATCTCCTTTCTGTTTTTAGCATATTATAATATAACCCGTTAAGGTTATGTTGTCAAGTTATTTTCTTGAAT
>Ga0208030_1001416_pt1 | contig 13798 bp, 24 predicted proteins | sample MalvirDeepMed_M9_FD_184246 | JGI IMG/M metagenome (GOLD analysis project Ga0208030, IMG submission 184246) | Marine viral communities from the Global Malaspina Expedition - Malaspina viral metaG DeepMed_M9 (SPAdes) (version 2) | ecosystem: Environmental > Aquatic > Marine > Oceanic | place...
GCGCCGTGGATGTAGTGAACCCGCACGTCCTCGGGCGTGTTGGCTACCCACCGGTCGTAGATGTGGGTGAGCCCGCGAAGGGGCGTCATGCTCACGATGAGACGTCCGCGACGGTCGACCAGCCGCATCATGATCTCGTTCAGTACATGCCCGGATCCGGGGGGTTCTTCGTCGACATGGACGAGATCGACCGCCCCGCCCTGGAAGCCGTCCCGGCCCATGTCGATGCTCAGGAAACCGACGTATCCGCCGCCTGGTAGGGTCACAGACGCGCGCCCGTTTCCGTGTTGGTTGCGCCACTTCGAGCCGGGCGGCAGGTACTTCGCATAAGTCGGTCGGAGGTACTCCACCGAATCGCCGCTATCGAGCGCCACCGCCCACACCCGGCCGGGGCGCTGCGGGAGTATGGCAGGGTCGAGGCCGTTGTTCCTGCACCACGCGAGGGCGTCCGGGTGCCTGCCTCCGAGTGCGGTGGCGATGGCAAGCTGAGATGACCCGTCTGATTTTCCACTGCGATTCCCACCACATACGACGGTCACAACCTCACCGAGCTGCTGGAACGCGCGCCGCTGGGATGTCCTCGGCAGGGGCCTATCCCACAGATGCGCGAAGCGTAGCGGGTGCTCAGCGCATACCCGCATGAGGTGGTCCGTGTCGTCTACCAGCTCGGGGGCGAGAGCGGTGGTCACTCGAGCGCGCCCGGTCCGGGGTCCTGGTCGTGGTCCTTGGCCCATCGCGTCCATCGCCGACGAATCACGTCGCAAGATCAACGACGCCGCACTTGTCTGCGGCCTTCTTGGGGTCGCCCTTGACGAATACCAGAACATTCTGGTGCGTCTTTCCGAGCTTTCGGGATGCCCTGAACGTCCTGCCCGCCCTCAATGGTAGCGTCCCCATGGGGGAAACGTATATTGCTTCATTGTATAGGCCCGCACCTGCATCCAGAAAGGCACTGATGGTATCCCCCACGAAGTTACGGTACAACCCCCGCTTGTCGCGGTAGTCGCCTACCACCCACGCTGCGAAGCTGTCCGGTGCCATGCGCTCAACCGCTGCGGCAATGATGGCCCGGTACGCCGTAATAAACTGGTCGTGGCTCATAGTGGACAAGTCCTCGGGGTCATCGCTGTACACCTCAAGGTCGCCATACGGGGGGCAACTCAGGACCATGTCGTACGAGCTGGTGTCAGCCGTGGCCAGTACCGTGGCGCTGTCACCCTCAACCCATGTCGCGCTACCTGTAACCGTTGAGGCAGGGGCGCTGTTTCGGTGGCCCACTATCCACAGCATGTCGCCGGGTTGCAGGTGTGGCACGCACTTGGCTTCATACACCGGGTCCAACTCCACAGGGCCGACACTTGCGTGTACCTCTGTTTCGTATGCCTCGCCTGATGGCACAAGGGTGACAGTCTTGTGCCAGCCCTTAGGCGCCCACCGGTTCAGCCGCTCAGTGGGGTCAGCACCCACCACCACACCAAGCACGGGCAGGCCGTGGCCGTGGTCTTGCAGGCCCCACAAGATTCCGGCCATGCTCATGCCCGAGCCACAGCACACCACAATCCGCTTCACACCCTCGGGCAGTGCTTGCGGCACCTGTGCAGCTGCTTGCTCAATGTTTTCCTGACACTCGCCTGCCCATGGTATTTCAACCCAGCCGTCCCTACTGGCTGCGTCGTCCTTGGCCCGCTTCTTGACCACGCTGAGGTATCCAGCTTTATGCCTCACCACCTCGGCCCCTGCCGTAGTTGCTGTCGTTGTGCTGTCGGTTTCCTTGCCCTGTGCTGTATGCACGCGGCAACCGATGCCGAGGTGCTGCGCTACTTGGGCCGCACGGGGCAGCATGGTGGATTGACGGGCCCCGCAGGTGATGATTCCCTTGGCGCCCTTGGCCACCCTCATAATGGTACGCACCTTGCCACCGTTGGCGCCGTTGCATTGAAACAGGTCGTCCCGCTTGAGCCACAAGTCACCAACCTGCTGAATTGGCGTGATGGCGTCAGGGTCCTGGGTGGTGTCCTCGCTTGCCTTGGTTGATGGCTGCGTGGCCTGTATGGTGGCCCACTGCTTTCGGTTAGCGGCTACCTGTTCAGGCCTCAGGTCGATTCCCGTGTAGTTGCGCCCCACCATAGCTGACACCACTCCCCGCACTGAGCCACCCGCGAACGGGTCCAGCACCGTACCACCCTCAGGGCTGAACCACCGGACCAGCAACTCAGCCAACACGGGGTCAAACACGCTTGTCCCTGACCCGCCCCATGCATTTTCTCCGTTACCCGCATCCCAATCGCCACCAAAGCCTTCGCGCTCGGTGGCTTGGCTGATGAGGTCGGTTGCCCTGCCCTCAAGGCTTGCGATACCTTGTTCCATCCATGCCCGTTTTCGGTCCTGCCAGTACCCCTGACGGCTATCCAGCAGGGTCACAGGTGGTGCGCCGAATGTGGCGGCCATGCTTCCGGGCTGTGGTGTATAGTCTGGCCTTTCTGTCAGCGCCTCGAGCTCGTCCGCACTCCACCCGAGCCCGTCCAGGTCCACGCCGTCGTTGCCCATCTGCCGCAGCACATCCTCCAGTCCTGACGACCACTCGGCCAGCTCGCCCAGCCGGTTATCAGCGAGCGCGAGCAGGCGCGCATCGGTGGGGTCGAGGTCCAGCACCCGCACCGGCACCCGGTCCAGGCCGAGTGACTCGGCAGCCTTTAGGCGCGTGTGGCCGGCGATGACCTCGAGGCCCCCACCGTCCACCGGCCGGGCCAGGATGGGCGCGCCGAACCCGAACCGCTCGATGCTCTTGGCCACCTCGGGCACCGCGTGGTCGTTCTCTCGTGGGTTGTCCGCCCACGGCGTCAAGTCCCCGATGGGTAGCCACGTAGCCGCCTGCTCACCGGTGGGTTGTGTGGTGGTCATGTCCTCTCCCCAATGGTCTTCGGGGTGGAAGGGGCGGATGCCTCGCGCGCGCGCCGGGCTTCCAGTGCCGCCCTGGCTTCGTCCTCATACTCTTTGATGAGCACCTCGAGGCCCCTCTTCACCGCCATTCTGGCCACGATCGAACGGGACACTGCGGGCACGAGGCCTTGGTATTTCTCGGATGCCGTATACAGTCGAGCCAGCTTCTCCATCATCTGGACATCGCCGACGGCAAGCCGAACAGAAAACGGATCGTGGCGCGCGAGATACCGGCGCAGCTCCTCTTGTGCAGGTGTCATGGCCTCTCCCGGTCGAGTATCTGTAGGGCGAGATCCAGACGCCACCGGATCCGCTCTGCTGTGCAGTCGTCATCGACAATGCGGGCCGCCTCGAGCGCGAGCGCGCGGGCCTGCGTGATTGGGTCCGGCTTCGCTGGTGCTACGTCCGCCAGCCGTATGATCTTGATGTCACTCATTCTCGCTCTCCCTGGTGTAGTCCATACCCATCCCGCTCCCAGCCATCCCCTCGGAGGTGGAACGATGAGCGCGAGACCTGCTTCGCCATCTCCTCGGTGCAGGTCTCGCACACGGGGGGTGGGTCATCGTGGCGCTGTAGGCGCTCCCTCTCCGCGCCGCAGCTACCGCCTCTCCACTCATAGATCGGCATCATCACCCCTCGCCCATGCGAGCCCCTGCGATGCAATGTGGAACATTTTGGCGAGCACCATCCGCTCCCTCGTATCCGCCTTGCCCCACAGTCCGACCAGGGCAGAGTGGGCATATTCTGGATCCCACTTCGCCAACGGGATCCGGTCCTTCTGGTCGTGGCAGGTCACGCATATCGTCGCTGTTATCTTGCCGCCCAGGCTCTTAGGCACGGGAAAGTGGTCCCGCTCATGTCGGCCAAACAGTTCGCGGGTGCAGATGTAGCACTCCATCACCCCTCCGATGTCTGATCCCTACTGACACACGCGTTGCATGTGCCGCACGGCTCCACCATATCGACCGGCTGATAACAGGACCACGTCTCCGCCAGGTTGATGCCGGCTGTCCGTGCAGCCGTAACAATCTCGGCCTTGGACATCTCGACCAACGGTGCCCTAACTCGGACACCGACATCCGACTTTACGAGGGCATCCAGGGCATCGATCCATCCAGGCCTACAGTCGGGGTAGTGGTTGTCGTTAGCGTTTGCACCGAACCATACCTCATCGAATCCGCGACCTTTCGCGATGTTTATAGCGTGGGAAGCCAAGATAAGATTTCGGCCAGGCACGATCCGTAACCCCGGCGCTCCAATCCCGATTCTCATAGCATCGCCGACCCCCAACATTCGGACGGTTAGTCGGATGGCTTCAACCTTCCGCCGATACGACCAACGCGTAACCGCTTGGCTTTCCATTCTCGCGGCCGGTTGGCCATAGTCAACAAAGAGCACCGCGCCGAGGTGGCCTGCCTCATGCGCGCGGGTGGCCAGCAGGGTGGAATCAATACCGCCCGACATCAGAACTAAGACCATGAGGACCCCCTATCGAAGATGCAGGTTTGAGCTGTGGTGGAGGTGAGGCGGGGCACGTTCGCAGACCATCGGGTAGCGCTCGTGCCGTCCACCGAATGAGCCCCCGCACACATGGCCATGCGGATCCGCCGAACCGTGTTGACCCGTCCGACGTGGTAGTACGCCCCGATCCGCCGAGCGTATCGACCCCACATGGCCATCGTGCGGATCTTCCATTCTGTCGAGCCCCCCAGGAACAGGCCCCGACCAGGTCCCATCAGCGGATCGACATCGGCTATGGACATCCCATCCTGAACTGCGATCAGCTTCAGCGGATGGTCGATACGTGGTAGCCATCTGCGGGAGAGCGATAGGGACTGTAGCCCACCGCCCACGATGTCCGGCACGACCACCCACGACGCGCCGGCTCCGATGCTGTCGACGGTGTGCCCAAACGCGTCCCCGTCGAAGTCTCGCCCCTGCTGATGGCACCCCCATGCCCCGTTATCGAGAGCGTATGGTGCCGGGCTACCGTCGGGCCAGCGCGGGGCCGTCTTGCCCTTGCAGCGGCGCAAGGTGTCGGGACTCATCAGCAGCGACCAGCCGTGATCCTGCAACACGCGCAGATTATGGGCCGTGCCCGTCCAGCTAGCGAACAACATCACCCCTCTTCCTCCCACTGTACGTCCAGCACCGGGAGCTCAGGCGCCGGGATGCCGAGCACCTGACACGCCATCGGCAGCGCTTTCAGCACCCGCTGGGCTACCTGCTCCGGGTCTCCACGGTCCACGCTGTGGATGACCTCCACCTGCTGTGGAGCGTTCGCCCCGGTGAGCTGGGCCTGGAACTCGAGCGTGCGGAGGGCCACCATCTCTCGCCCGTTCTTGAGTGCGAGGGTCTTGATCCCGTTGGACTCCGCGAGCAGGCGCGCCCGGTGGTCGTCCACGGTAGTCTCGTCCTGCTGGGCTATCCACTGGTCTGCTACCCATCGCAGGTCCAGGCGCACCTGCCGGGGGGTGACCCCCCACGCATCCCCGAAGGCGCGCTGTTCCTTGAGCGAGAGGTGCCCGAGTATCATCCGCTGCTCGAGCGCTGCCCTGCGGGCGGACACGGTCTGGTTGTTGTTCTTGCGCCCCATAGGCTCCACGTCCCTCAGTGGTAGTAAAGTACTGCCACCGCCGCTCTCAGTCAACCCATGGCGAGGCGTCACCCGATTAGCGCCATCTGGATGTCGGGAGGTCCAGCCGGCCACTCGGCAGGGTCTACGCACACGGACTCGCGTATGCTCACCCATCGGTGCTTTCCCTGTGTGGGGTGGTCGTCATCTCGCTCTCGTGTTGCTCTTGACCATTCCCCCCCCCCTGCATCGCCGTCGAAGCGCCAACCCGCGCCGCGTAACGATGCGCCGCCCTCGTCAGGGAGCGTGTACGTGATGATCCTGCGGTAGCCCATGGCGAACGCGGCCCGCCGAGCAGCGCCGAGCAGCGCCGAGCAGGCGTTCGGGCATCCGTCAGTGGCGACCCTTGCGACCTCCGCCGTGAACCCGTCTTGCAGCATCCGGGCCACCGGTCGCGCGATGACCGCCACGCCACGCACCGAGCGGGCCTCGTCAACTACAGCGAGGCAAAACAGGCACCCGCGCGTGGGCTTGTGGTGTCGGTGGTGCTTCATGATGTAGCCGCTTGCCTGTCGGAGCGTACATGGCACGACGGTTAACCGCTCACGCGTCCATCCCTCGCTCATCACTCCCCACCCTGGATCACGGTCAATCGTGGCTCTGCCCTCACGGCCCCTTGGCCATCGCCAGTGTCACAGACACCCCATCGCATACAGCCCCACTCTCGGGCGGGAGGTGCGAACATTTCAAACTGTCGCCCGCCGTGCTTTGTCTTGGCCCACTCGACCACCTTTCGGATTGGCCAGCACGGATATTTGGTTTTGCCTGTCTCCGGGTCACGCTCACCAGTGCGAGCCTGGAACCATGACGGGCGCCCGTACCCTTTAGACTCAAAGGTATCCCCTGTCTTCGCGTACCGTACTGCCGCCAGCTCCTGAACGGCGGTCTCCAGTGCCTCGACTACTTTGACTCGGCCTGGGTCAATCTCAGCCATGTGCCGGATCTCTGACTTACGCGCATAGATGCAAGGCCAGCACCCTACCCGGTGAGCCCCGCTCAGATACAGCGGGTTCGGCGGTACGCTGTGCCGCTTGTGGATGTCCACCACATCCTGATCGGACCAGTGGATCAGCGGTCGCCACTGTTCGCAGTCGCCTGCACTCCAGTCCTCCCACTCAGGCAGCTTCTCTCGGGCTCGAGATTCGGCGGCACGGACTCCCGTGCAATTGATGGGTTCCACGTCGAGCCCGTCTAAATAGTCCCGCATGGCGAATATCTTGAGGCCCTGAGTACAGAAGCGGCGGATCCGGGATGGAAACATTCCCCGATTGAGGACCAGGCGCACCATCGAGGACTCACGCCCCAACATGGCCTCGATGCGCTCGACGTGTGGAGCTGCCTCTGGCTTAACCTTGATCTCTGCCTTGATCGTCGTGATGGGCCCGATGTAGGCCGGCAGAACCTCCCGCACATAGTGATCCGTGTCGGCGTGCTCCCACCCGGTGTCCATGTTGACCGCCTGATAGGGGATCTCCAGCTCGCGCAGGTACAGGCACATAGCGGTCGAGTCCTTGCCGCCGCTGACCGATGCGATCACCAGCCGATCTCCGATTCTCTGCATGATGTCTTTCCTGTTGTGCCGCTTCATTCTGTGCCCCCACCGTCCTGTGCGACCTGCTGCCAATCTCCCACCGGCGTCTTGGGTGGGTCGGGTGGCTTCGGACCCATGAGCCTATCGAACGTCTCCGGGTCCATGCGCTGGCGGGTGGGCAGCTTCGGACATCGTGCGTCGGAGACGTGTACCCGGTCGACGTACGGGCTTGCGTCCCACTCGCGCACGACATCGCGATAGTCCGCATAGGCCCCTTGGCTCAGGCGGAGGCCCTTCCCGCAGTCGCACGCGGCGATGTAGTTGGTCACCTTGAACCCACCGCCGGTGCGCCGCTCCCACTTGGCGAGCTCGCGCATACCGGTGTCCTCACACGCACGGCAGCCGGTGGGCTCCGATGCTGGGGTGGTCCTGGGGTCTGCCTCGATGAGCTCAAGAAACCGCGCGACGTTGGGCGGGCTCTTCTGCTTCGCGATCCAGGTATGAGCTGCGGCCATGACCTGGCCGTTGCTCTTCGTCTCGAGGTGAGGGGCGAAGACCTCCAGGGTGTCCTTGACCCAGAGCGGGTGCTTCCCATAGTTGCTCGCGATGAGCGCGAGCGCGGTTCTGATGGTGTCCTGACTGGCCATGGTGGTTGTCCTGTGTGGTTGGTTGGTTGATCGTTTCCTGAGAGCGAGAGCGGGGTGCCTCTAGCCTCGTCGTATCTCTAGCGCGGTCTCTCTCTCGCTCTCTAGTTTGAAGTGGAGTGGAAGGGTGTACGTGTATAACGCGCGCGCGCGATGGGCGGTTTGCCACCGTAAGTTGTTGATTTGTTTCAGGGTCACCGGGCGGTTTGCGGTTGGTTCTTGACATTTGGGCGTGCCATTCGGCCATCCACTCTCGTGCTCGCGCCACCGCTTTACGGGCCTTCCAGTCGGTGATGCCCGCCCACTCTGCGATGCGGCGCTTGCCCCATGGGTGACCGGCCTCGATGCGGGAGCAGAGCACCATGTGGATCACGAGATCCGGGGCGGGGTTGTCGCGGGTCCACCGCCTGGTCAGCTCGTCGTCTATCAGCGCACGAGGCGCCGGATGCCACTGCTTCATTATGTCACCTGGGGTTCTTGCTCAGCACCGCAGAGGAGGGCCCCTGCCGCTGTGGCAGGGCACCCGAACGCTCTGAGGTGACAACAGCGTTCCACCGGGTGATCAAACCCGGCACCTCTACATCTACCCGCTGGGCAGGTAGATAGCTATCAGCGTGTGCGGATTCTCGTCCTTGGCGGCGTACACCTTCTCCGCGCGGATGCACTGGACCTGGCCATCGTCCTCCCACAGACCGGGGCATATGCCGATCCCATCGAGCACCGCTTTCACGACGTTGTCCAGGTCAGCCCTGGATGCGTGCTCCACGCGGCCGGGCGGGTCCTTCTTGCGCTGTAGGCGCTGCGGGCGCTTCATCACCGCCACGATGTCGACCCGCACAGGAACGCCCGCGGGTGCCCATAGGCTGGCTCTTGGGGGCCGAGGTAGGCCAGACCCCACATAGAGCGCTACGGACCGCTCAAAGTCCACTGTGCGCTTCGAGGAGTATGTCCTCACCCCCCTGTGGGTGCGGGCGAACCGGGGTCGGCCCTTCGGGACGGGCTCGCCAGGGACGAGCACGCGCATAAGCTCCGTCCAGGTCATACCGCCCCCCCGATGCTGGCGACCACCCGACCGACGACCTCCGCGACCTGCGGGACTACGGCGTTGCCGAGGCATCTAAGTCGGTCCACCCGTCGGGGAACCCCATCAGCCACTCGACCCACGCCGGGTTCAGGCTTCCAGGCTTGGACGTATCCGAGGCTGCGAGCGAACAGCTCACCGCTGTTGCAAGCCCGTCCCCGCTCCTGCCCTTGTAGCTGGCCCGGTTGTAGTTGCCGCTCACTGTCGGTGTGGGCCACTGCCCGGTCTTTGCCATCGTTGAGAGGCTGGGTGAGCCCGCCCCCTTGAAGATCGATCCGTCCCCTCTCTTTCCATTCTGCCCCGTCCCGTATGCTGTTGCTGTCGGTGTCGGATACTGACCAGGCGACAATGAACAAGCGATCCCGCCTGTGAGGGGCGCCGACGGCTTGAGCGGGTATGCAGTCCCAGATCGCATCATACCCGCTCGCGGCCAAATCCCCGAGAACTCGACCCAACCCCCGAAGACGCAACGCTGCGACGTTCTCCACGACGACGAATCGTGGTCGTAGCTCGCCAATGAGGCGCGCATACTCTGACCACAGACCGGAGCGCGATCCTTCGACGCCGATCCGTGTTCCAGCATCGCTGATGTCTTGGCAGGGGAAGCCTCCGCAGAGGAGGTCGCAGGCGGGCAGGTTGCCCGCATTGACTTGTCGGACATCGTTGTACCTCCTTGCATTAGGCCAATGGCGGGCGAGCACCAGCCGGGCGTATGGATCGGACTCGACCTGGAACACGGTACGCGCTCCGGGTATCGCTCTCTCGATACCGAGCTCAAGACCGCCGATACCGGAGAATAGAGATCCGATCCTCACCGCTCCACCCCTCGGGCGACCAGCCACCGGGCGCGTGTAGCGTCCGCCTCGGGAGCGCCCAGGGCCCGCAGCAGGTGCTCGAGCTGGCCGGCGTTCGGGACGGTGCGGCCGGTCTCCACGGCGCTCAGCCACGGCTGTGAGCAGCCCTCCACCCGCCGCAGGAACTCCGCGGTCTCGGCCTGGGTATACCCGCGTGCATCCCGCAGCGACCGCAGGAGCCTACCGAGCAGCATACCCGCGTGTCTATCAGTGGTGGGGATAGTCGATGCTTCCATTTTCTCTCCCGCTCTCGTGGTTGTGCCTTTACTTTTATACCCGAGGGGTATATGTGTAAAGGGCGCACGATGAAAGTGCGCACTTACACACACAGGAGAGAGAGCATGACCACGACCAAGATCACACAGCTATCTCGAGCGCACTCGGATGCCGCACTCGGACGGCTGGACCACATCGCGCACAGCCTTGCTGTGAGCGCAGAGATCCTCGCGAAGACGAAGCAAGGCGATCCCGAGTCGGCGCGGATCATCGCGCCGCTCATCGCCTCATCGCTGTTCTCGCTTGTCACCGAGATCGAGCAGGCAATAGCCGACCTATCACCCAACACCTCACCATTCTAGGGGGCGATATGTCGTCATTGAATCAAGCGATCCTCGAAGCCCAGCAAGCGATGGGCGCCATCGCCAGGGACGCCCGTAACGAGTTCAGCGGGTACGACTATGTCAGCGCCGAGACCATGATCGGCCTGTGCCGGGATGCCCTCCACGGTGCCGGTGTGGTGCTCACCGCCGGGGATGTCACGCTTTCCCCGCTCGGGGATGGTCTGATCGTTGTCCAGTCGTTCACGCTCTCGTGCGACGGCCAAGAGCGCACCCTGACCCGGTGCTGGCCGGCGATGCCCGCCAAGGGACGCCCGCTCGATAAAGCCGTGGCAGGTGCCCTCACGGCGTGCCTGAGCTACACCCTGCGCGACCTGCTGCTGATACCCCGTGGCGATGCTCCCGGCGTCGGCATGGACGACACAGCCCGCGACCGCGGGGATGCCCGGAGCGGGGGCGGTGAGAAGGTGGCGCGATCGATCGTCACCCACGGACACCTCGACCCGAACTGCCCCAAGTGCGGAGGCCGGATGTGGAACAACGTGGAGAAAAAGCTGGGCGAACCCTCGTGGCGTGGCCCCTGGTTCGGGTGCAAGAACAGGGACGACTGCAAAGGGGCGATCTGGGATCCGCCGCCGGGCATTGACACGCCCTCGCCCGTTGAGGACGAGATGCCGCCGCCGCCCGAGTATGACGGAGGTGCGCGATGACCACCGCCGAGATCAGACCGACATCCCACGACTCCATCCAGAGAGGGCGCGAGTACGTGCGTGGCAACCTCCGCGACGGCGTGTCCTGCCCGTGCTGTGGCCAGCTCGCCAAGCTGTACCGGCGCACGCTCAACAGCGCCATGGCTCGCGCTCTCATCGCCATGGTGAGGCTGGACGACCGGCATGCCGGGGTGATGGTCTATGGCGGCGGGTACCGGTGGCACTATGTGAAGTCCCTGCCGCTCATCCAGGGGCGGCACGGGGGCGGCGACTTCGCGAAGCTGCGATGGTGGGGGCTGATCGCTGAGATGCCGAAAGGCGACGCCCCGCAGCGCCGGACCTCGGGCATGTGGCGGGTCACGGACCTGGGGCGGCGGTGGGTGTTCGAGGCTGATACCGTCCCTCGCAGTGTGCTGATCTTCGATGGGCAGGTGCAGGACATTTGTGGGAAGCCCATCGGCGTCCGTGAAGCCCTCGGCCGGCACTTCGACTACTCGGCGCTGATGGGCCGGAGCGGGGGCCATCGTGGGTAGTACCCTGCACCGGGGCGGCCGTGCTGCCGCTGTGCTCGCGTGCATATGCACCGAGGCGGAGACCATCTCGAGCCTATCGGATGAGCTCGGGTGCTCGCCCCGGCAGATCCAGAACGCGCTGAAACAGCTACGGTCGCGGGGCCTGGTCGAGCTGCGTGTGCGAGGGCGGGGCGGGGCCGTCGTTCCTACCCCAGAGGGCCGATCCGCCATGATGGACCACCTGCGACGGCTCGGATGTGCGTGGCGCTAAACGCTGCACTGCTCTCTCGCTCAGAACTTTCTTTCGATTATTTCGGGGTTAGCCCTTCTCATCCCATTGTTTGGGGTTACAGTATAGGTACACAAAGGAGCAGAGCATGACCCTCTTTACTGACCATCGCGGCGAGACCCGCCTTCCCCGCACCGATAGCGAGAGCCGGATGGCCGACGCACAAGCAGAGGCGAGGGCTGCTGCTGCCATCGACTCATGCCCACGATGCGGGAAGGGCGTCAACCGCAACCTCGCTATCCGGGGCTGGGTGCAGTGCGAGCAGTTCGGATCCGCCGGGTTCCGCGCTGACGATAGCGCCCCTTCCTGCTCATGGCAGGGCTTCACCTGCTAACCACACACCGGGGGGCGATGCCCCCCACAGGAGCACAACATGCGACGATTTCCAACATGGCTTGAACGTCTACAGCACCCGGACCTTCACTCGGACGACCTTGTTGGCACCCCACCGCCGCCGGCCGATAGCGGCCCAGCGATAGAGGACGAGCCCGACGAGTGGTATGGGACGGAGGAGGACAACGCGCAGGCTGCAATGGATGCACTGAAAACCACGCGAGAGCTGGGCGAAGACCGGCGAATGGGTATCACAAACACATTTGGGCGCGAATTGGCCGCCCTAAAGGGGACAAAATGAACGCGAAGCGAAGGCCATCGGGACGGCGCAAGGCACTGACCAACATGTGGTTAGGTGGTGGTGGGTGCTACTACCTCGTCCGGTGTACTGAGTGCCCCACGACTAAAGAGGTGGAAGCATTCGGCATCCCCAAACAAAAGGCTTTGCCGCTGCTCGAGGGCTGGACCTACGACAACGACGGCGACTGGATGTGCCCTGTGTGCAGCAAGGAAAAGGAGTGATCCGGCGTATCCTGTACCACTTCGCTGAGTGGCTCCTGGCCGCCGGCGTGCTGCTGACGGTAGCCGTCTGGATGGCTATCTAACGACCACGCCACTCCCCCCGCCTCGCCGGGCGGGGAACCCGGTTCATACCGGCGGGGGGAGTGGCGCCCAGCGCGTTATAGCCCCCTCGCCAGCGATCACGCCGGCACAGCTGGGTGAACCCCCCGCCTCGGATGGTCTGAGGCGGGGGGCTTCTACGTGGAAAACCCCCCACCCTTCACGCGAGAGGAGAGTGGGGGGCCACACAGGAACAGACGGACGGAACCACACCGCGCGTCCAGACCAGTATAGCCCGACCTGTGGCTACGGGCAGCGCGCCCCGGTGGCGGCACAGATAGCCGCGAGCTGTGCGTCCTGATGGGCCATGCGCTCTTTGACCTCGTCGACCTTGACCTCGAGCGTGCCTATCCGGCGCTCCAGATCCCCGACCTTGGCGCCGGTCAGGCTGTGCCCAGAGCCGTATGCGTGTTCGGTGACCTCCTGCTCCAGTGCCTCGAGCTGCTGGGTCTGGTGGTCGATGCTCTGGCCGTGCGCTGTGAGCATCGCCAGTCCGCCGCCCGCTGTGACCAGCAGGCCCCCCAGCGTGACCGCCATCCGCGAGTCGATGAAGCGGCCGACTGGGATCTTCATACCATCATCCGAGCTCATCTCCCCTCCCTCTGAGTATACACCGCGCCGATCCCAGCCCCCACCACTGCCACGGTCAGCAGCGCCTCAAGGCGACCGGTCCACCGTTGGACTGATGGCCGCTCATACCACGGACCCGGTCCCGACGCAGCCGCATAGCGCGCCCTGTACCAGTCTCTCTCGCTCTCGAGTAGTCGGATATCCAAGGCGTGCAGCTCCTCGAGGGCGTCCCGGTGTCGCTCCACTGCGAGCATATACACCACGCGGCTGACCGGTTCAGCAACCGCGGTGCATCTCACCAGACCGTCACCATCGACGAGCTCGGGCGGGACGGGCTCGCCCACTCGGAGAGGAATGGACCGCGCGCACTCGTCCGGCACGGGGTCGTGTGCAGCAGGGCGAACGAGTGCGCCGGCCCAAGAAACTGAAAGCGCGAGCGCGAGCACAGCCATGGTCATCGCTCGGAGTCCGCCCGCTCGGACGCCTCCGCAGCGCCACCCGCTGGGTCATCGCCGGTCACG
>Ga0208030_1001418_pt1 | contig 13773 bp, 24 predicted proteins | sample MalvirDeepMed_M9_FD_184246 | JGI IMG/M metagenome (GOLD analysis project Ga0208030, IMG submission 184246) | Marine viral communities from the Global Malaspina Expedition - Malaspina viral metaG DeepMed_M9 (SPAdes) (version 2) | ecosystem: Environmental > Aquatic > Marine > Oceanic | place...
TTACTTTTGAACAATTTATTGAAGTAGCCGAAGCTAATGTAGTAGGAAAAGACAGTTTAAACGAGATAACAGAAGGTATAGATAAACAAATATATGAAGGAGCTGATGACGATTTTAAAGACGGTCCTCCTTGTCTGGCCCATCTTTCTACAATTATGAAAGACCCAACTTTCGATGGCAAAGATCGATTCATGTATAACTATCATGTCTTCGTTAAAATGAAATACGAAGATACGTGGAAACAAAAAATTAAGAATGCTCCTGTAAAATACTTTGCTGAACAACATGCAAACGCATGGGATGATAAATTATTAAACGCTAAAGTAAGATCCTGGGCACGATCGTTGAAAGGATATACCTGTACTCAAAGTCCTATTAGCGACCATTGTAAAAAAGGAATCTGTGTTAAGAAAAAATTTGGAGTCTTAGCTGGATCAAAAGGAACTTATCCAGTGTTAACCAACCTCAAGAAAATTGATCTTGATCCTGAACCTGAATATGAGTTTGATGTTATTAAATCTGATGGAATCGGAACAGCAACCGTTCATTGTCGTTCTGTTGAACACGTAAATGATCAGCGTAAAAGAAGGAATGCAATAGCCAAAGCTGCTGGATTTCCTCCACCTATTATTAAAGGTGATGAAGATCAAAAGGTATTAGATGCATTATACAAGACACAGAAAACAGTTAACCCTCCTATCGGAACAAGCTCTAAAGAAAAATTACATGATGTACTTCATGCTAAAATTAATGGTCCTAAAGCTATGAACGATGCCGGATTTAAAACAGGAACCGTATTAATTGAAGATGGATATGCTTTTTTTAAATTTGATAAATTTTATGACAAACTAAAATCCAAGAACTGGAAATATAGCGAAGACAAGACCGGCGCCATGATGGAAGTAACCTACGAAAAATGTGGCATAGAATTTATGGAGCAGAAAAGATTTCCTACTAAAGACAAAGGAAAATATAATACACCCACTAAAAATATTGTAAAAATTTCTGTAGCAGAATTTGAAAACGTCCCAATTCATCACACTCAAATAAAACATAAAACGGAAATATTATGATGAATAAAGAACGGGCAAAAGAATATGGAAAACGATATTATTTAAAAAATAAAGAACGTTTACGGAAATACAAAAAAGAATATCTACAAAAAATATATAATGACCCTGAAAAACATATAGTCCTCAAACAAAAACGGACAGCGTCAGCCAGAGCATGGAGAGCAAAAGACATAGGTAGACAAAAAAGAACGCGTCATGAGTATTATTTAAAAAATAAAGAAAAGATTACAGCGAAAAATAAAATTTATTATAAAACAGAAGAATACAGAGCAAAAAGAAGAAGATGGAATAAGATTTGGCGAGAAAAGAATAGAGAACGTTATCTTCTTTTGGCCAGAGTTTTTCAAAGAAAACGATACAATAAAAAAAGAGAAGAGATTCTTATGAAGGGTAGAGACTGGTATCTAAATAGAAGAACATTAGAGACAAAGACCAGAACACGTGAGTGGAAAAGAAATTGGGGGAGAAAACAAAGAGCTACTAATCCTGCGTATAGAATAAAATACAATATTAGATGTCGTTTAAATCTCTTATTAAGAAAACAAAAAATAACTAAACGTGAAAGAACTCTCGATTATATTGGATGTAGCTTTGAAGAATTAAAAAAACACCTTGAAAAACAATTTCAACCTGGGATGGGGTGGAAAAATAGAGTTGAATGGCATATTGATCATATTATCCCAATTAATTACTTTATTAAAAACTTTGATTTTACTAACATTAATGTTCAAAAGAAATGTTTTCACTATACTAATCTCCGTCCTTTATGGAAATTTGATAATCTTAGTAAAGGCAGTCGATGATGACATCCAATACTAAAGAATATAATAGAGCATGGTATTTAAAAAATAAAGAAAAACACAAAGAATGGAATAAACAATGGCGTTTAAAAAATAAAGAACATAAAAAAGAATATATGAAAGAATATTATTTAAAAAACTTAGAAAAAATTAAAGCGTATCGTTTTAAAAATCGTAAAAGAGAAAAAGAAAACAAAGAACGATGGCGTTTAAAAAATCCAGAAAAAATAAAAGAATATGCTTTTAAAAATAAAGAAAAAATAAAGATAAAAAGTAAAAAGTACTATTTAAAAAATATAGAACGAGTGAAAACAACTGTTAAAAAGTATATTAATAGTGAACATGGGCATTTTGTATTGATGTGGCATCGTCTTAAGAAGCATCGATATGGAAATGATTTCAAAAATTTTGAGGAATTTTTTCAGCACTGGCTGGATCAAAAAGCTATTTATGGAATGACCTGTCCTGCAACAGGTGTTAAAATGACTGTAAAGAGAAAAAATTTACTTAACGCAAACCAAGACCCTAATTCTAATCTTGTTTCTGGCGATCGTATTCTTAACAATAAGGGATATTCAAAACAAAATGTAATTTTTACAACATGGGCCTATAATAAAAGAAAAGGTAGTGTGACACCTGAAGATGCAATAGTATTTTTAAAAATCGTCAAAGAAAGATATGGAACGGATAATATAGCATGAAAAAAAGGATATAATATGATGAGAAAGATACTCGGGCCTCCGGGAACAGGGAAAACAACACGTCTCTTACATTATGCCCGAACTTTTCTTAAACTAGGGACTCCTATTGATAAGATAGGTTACTTTGCTTTTACAAAAAAAGCTGCCGGTGAGGCTAAGGAAAGAATGCTCGATCAAAATCCACACATCAGTGAAAAACAATTACAACATTTTAGAACCCTGCACTCTCTTGCTTTTTGGAAATTAGGTATGAAAAAAAGTGAAGTCATGCAAGACGAACACTATGAAGACATTGGTAGAAGTCTAGGGATTGAGGTGACTGTTTATAGTAATGGAGAGGAGCGAACAGGCTTTGTTGATTCAGACAGTGAATATTTTAACATCATTAACGCAGCAAGAATAAAAGAAATACCCATTGAAGATGAATACAACACCGATATGTACTCTCAAGATTTAGATCAAAACTTATTATATATTTTAAGAGATGAATTAGATAACTACAAAAAATCTTATGTTTTAAAAGATTTCACAGATATGATTGAAAAATTTATTGTGTCCGAATTATGTCCAAAATATGACGTCGTTTTTATTGATGAAGCACAAGACTTATCGCCGATTCAATGGAAAATGTTTGAGGTTCTAAAGAAAAACTCCAAACATGTTATATTAGCTGGCGATGATGATCAAGCTATTTATGGATGGGCAGGAGCCGATGTAAAAAGATTTCAACAAGAACCTGCAAAAGAAATAGTGTTACCCCAATCTTATCGAGTCCCTAAATTAGTCCAACACATTGCTGACAATATTTTAAGTAGAATACCAGATGAACGGAGAATACAAAAAAAATGGGAAGCACGTGATGAAGATGGATCAATATACTTTGGGACATCTATTGAAGATGTTCCTTTAGATAAAGGGAAATGGTTGGTGTTAGCAAGATACAATGATAAATTAATAAAATTAAAACCATCCCTAAGAGACAGAGGAATTTACTTTGAATATAAAAACAGAAAGAGTTATAAAACTAGACTGTATGATGCCATTCAAAATTATACACGATGGACAAATGGATCCCAACTATCCATGTCCGAGTGTAAAGATTTATTTGAATATTTTGGAAAGGAATTTCCAGGAAAAGAAGAAAGAATGTACGACCTTAAAGAATTTGGTTACATCTTTACTCAACAATGGTTTGAAGTTTTTGAAACAGAACCTGAGGACAGTCTCTACATTAGAGATATGTTACAAGCGGAAGAAAAATTATCTAAAGAAGCAAGAGTTAAACTCTCAACGATCCATGCAGCCAAAGGAGGAGAGGCCGATAATGTTTTACTCATTTTAGATAATACCAAAACTATTAGGGAAGCTGTTGAAAAAAGCTCTGATAAAGAGGACGAAGAAAACCGGATTTGGTATGTGGGCGTCACACGTACTAAACAAAATTTATATATTTTGGCGGCAAAAAAGGAGGATAAAGGATATGACATCGAAAGTATACAATAAACAAATTGGAGGATCTCACTACCGAGATATGGTCGTGCAGCCCAGTGAGTTTATAAACAAGAACAAATTGCTTTTTGCAGAAGGAAATGCTATTAAATATATCTGCAGACACGCGCATAAAGGAGAAGTACAAGATCTAGAAAAGGCTAAACATTATATTGATATGATTATTGAAAGAGATTATGGCCCGCAAGAAAGTTGGGTAGATGGTTACAATAAATGGAAAGAACTCAAGGATAAAGGAGTTGTTAGCGATAAAGTAAAACTTGGTGAATTAAAAAAAATTATTGCAAAAGAAAGGTGTCCACATAACTAATGAGAATTCCTAGATTTGAAGCCCAGACTGAATGGGTGAAGCCGACAGAATTTCCAGACTTAAGACAAGTGGAGGAAATTGCAATTGATCTAGAAACAAAAGATCCCGATCTTATTAAAAAAGGATCAGGTTCTATTATTGGTAATGGAGAAGTAATAGGTATTGCTGTTGCTTCAGCTTATTACAAAGGATATTTCCCCATTGCCCATGAAGGTGGTGGCAACATGGAAAAAGCCAAAGTGTTATCATGGCTTAAAGATATCTTGGAAGCTCCCTCCACAAAAATATTTCACAATGCTATTTATGACGTCTGTTGGCTAAGAGCCATGGGCTTTAAGATTAATGGTGACATCGTCTGTACGATGCTGGCCTCAGCCATCACGGATGAAAATAGATTTAGATATGATTTGAATAGTTTATCCTGGCACTATTTAGGTTATGGTAAAAATGAAAGAGCACTAGCTGAAGCTGCATCTGAATGGGGGATCGATCCTAAAGCAGAAATGTATAAGCTCCCTGCTATGCACGCAGGATCTTACGCAGAACGCGATGCTGAAATTACTTTGGGCCTTTGGCAAGAACTTAAGAAAGAAATTATTTCTCAAGATCTAGAAGACATTTTTGATTTAGAAACAGATCTGTTTCCATGTCTAGTCGATATGCGATTTAAAGGCGTTCGAGTTGATATTGAAAGAGCTCATACAATGAAGAAACAATTAATAGCTGAAGAGAAAGAACTCCTTCATAAAATAAAATTAGAAACGAATATCGACACTCAAATCTGGGCAGCACGATCAGTGGCTAACGTATTTGATATGTTGAAAATAGAATACCCACGCACAGAAAAAACATCCGCTCCTTCCTTTACTAAAAATTTTTTACAAGAACATAAACATCCTGTCGTAAACTTAATCGCCAAAGCTAGAGAAATTAACAAAGCTCATACTACCTTCATTGATTCTATTTTAAGATATGAACATAAAGGAAGAATTCATGCAGAGATTAACCAATTAAGAAATGCAGGAGGAGGAACGGTAACGGGAAGATTTAGTTATCAAAACCCCAACCTTCAACAAATTCCAGCTAGAAACAAAGACTTAGGACCCAAGATCAGAAGTTTATTTATTCCTGAAGAAGGATGTAAGTGGGGATGCTTCGATTATAATCAACAGGAACCAAGACTCGTCGTTCATTACGCTGCTCTTTATAAACTTCCGTCCGTCTATGATGTACTTGATTCTTATAAAGAAAATACTAAAGCAGATTTTCACCAGACCGTAGCAGACATGGCAGAGATTCCACGTATTCAAGCGAAGACAATTAACTTAGGATTATTTTACGGAATGGGTAAAGGGAAACTTCAGGCAGAGCTAGGAGTCACTAAAGAAAAAGCAGCAGAATTGTTCAATACTTATCACAGTCGTGTACCATTTGTTAAACAACTTATGGACAAAGCTTCTAATAGAGCGCAAGAAAGAGGACAGATTCGTACACTACTAGGTCGTCTCTGTCGCTTCCATTTGTGGGAACCAAATTCATTCGGGATGCATAAAGCATTACCCCACGAAGAAGCACTCAGGGAACACGGACCAGGAATCAAACGAGCTTACACTTACAAATCTTTAAACAAATTAATTCAAGGTTCTGCAGCAGATATGACAAAAAAATCTATGCTAGAACTCTATAAAGAAGGCATAGTTGCACATATTCAAATTCATGATGAACTTGATTTATCTATTGAAGATGATAAACAGGCTAAACGAATAGTGGAGATAATGGAATCTGCAGTTGAATTAGAAGTCCCTAATAAAGTAGACTATGAGTTTGGTAAAAATTGGGGAGATATCTACGATTAACACAGGAGGAAACTATGGAACAAGCAAAAAAATTATGGGCATTAGCATTAGCTCATAAAAAAATTTCTATTGCTGTAGCAGTAGTAATTGTTTTAATAATCATTTCACTTTAGGACTTTATGTTGAATGGCTTACTTGAACGCAAACATTCCTGCCACGTATGCGCAGGTAAGAAGAGAATATCTCTATGACCTTTCCGGACATGTGGGAGAAGCTGAAGACTGTGTCATCTTTGGGATGGCATCGCTTTCAGGAAGCGCGATACTCTTTCATGCAATTATGGAGAATGGAGCTGTATTCTACCGCCTGCCAATCTCTGCGTTCATACAAAGAGGATTTGATGTCAAAAAAGTTCCTCGGATGCGACTTGACGAGTTGGAGCTTTGGAATTGTTTTAGTTACTATCCTAGTGTCAATACTTTTGATATCCTTCTAGGCCAATCAGGAAAATATATAGGAAAAGATAAGAAATGGTATCACGGGACTTATCTTTTCACGGTTGACTGGGCTCACCCAGAGAGTAATATAGTGGATACGGATCATTCAGAGATTCCGGCAGAACATAAATGCGCCCACATAATGGCCCTGGAAAACGGAAATTATGCAGCTCAACCCAACAATAGAATTATATGGAGCATTCCTTCATTTACTGTTAAAGATGAAGTTCCATTTGATTGGAAGGTGCAAACAAGTACGTGGAACGTAGAAGATAGTAGTAAATGGAAAACTGAAGATAGCGATAGCTACTTCTATGAGATTGAGGAAAAGAAAAATGACAAAGTGTAAAAATTGTAATTGTGATTGCCACTGTTCTTTGAAAGAACATGGTGATATGTATGGAGTTTGTAATTGTATGAATTGTGAACATGAAGAGTGTGAAACGTGCCAATAGATCCAAAAAAATGTTGTGGTACGCACTCAAAAGAAAAAGAAGACAACGGAGAGTGTTGTCAAATAAAAGACGAAGAAGAAAAAACAGAGGAGCCAAATGAATAAATTGTATTTAGTTCTGGCACTATTATTTGCATTAAGCGCCTGCTCGGTGGGCAAAAAATGTACTTATACTCAAGATGGAACGAAACTCTCATCTTATGTATGGTTTTATAATGGTGACAAGCCAATTGATTTAGATAAAAACAATTGCGGCTAACATGAACGAAAAATTGATAACCGCATTGCTCGCTATTTTATTAGCGCTCGGAGGATGGACGCTTCAGCGTACATTTTCTCTATCACAAGACATGGTCTTAATTAAAGCCAAGATTGAGGTAATAGAAAATGAAATACAACAGTTTAAAAATTTTAAGGGCAAGAAGAATCGCAAGAGAAAAAAGAAACAGGACGACTAGATGGATGAAATATTTAGTATCCTCTATAATCATCGGTCTGTTATGTCTTTTTTCTGTTGGGTGTAAAGGCGTAAAGCATGTTCTTCAGATTGAAGAACCAACAGATCATACTTCCGGAGATGATGGTGGCAAATTAAAATATAAAATTATTTGGGGAGATGTGAATCAAAAGGAATAATATGAGAACCCATGATGAGATCATTAAGGATATTAAGACTGTTCTGGAAGAGAAAGTGGCGCCGTCCGTTGCAGCTCATAATGGTGCTATTGGTTTTATTAACTTTGCCAGCGACACTGGCGTGGCTACTTTAAAATTATCAGGCAGCTGTTCAGGTTGCGCCATGTCTAAGATTACCTTGCAACGTGGAGTCGAACAAACTTTAAAACATTACGTCCCTGAAGTTAAAAGCATTGTCGGAGAAGATGATGAACAAGCAGAAGGTCAGGGCTACGAACCGTATTTTCCTAAAGATAAAGAACCTGACTGGGAAAAATTGGTAAGAAAATAAGATGCTGATAGCTCTTTATAGATTAATAATGGTGTCAGCCGTGGGATATCTATTCTGGGTTCACTTTCTAGAGTGCGTATGATAAAGTATGTGACGTTATTTATAGGAGTGAGCATAGGAGTTCTGATAGGATTCTCGGTGTATCATTATTTTTTTATGGAAAAATTTAGTTGTTGTGGAGTCTATGGGTAAACCTCTCAAATTTTCAGAAGAAGCATCAGTTCAGATGCCATTCAAGACGGTTGCCTCATTGATCACGATGGTGGCAATTGGGACCTGGGCATATTTTGGTTTGATTGAGACGCAAAACCGTGTCACAACTCAGATAGAATTGATGCAAAAAGATTTGGAAATGAATTCTGAGTTCAGAATAAAGTGGCCTCGGGGGCTTTTAGGGAGTCTTCCGGCCGATTCGGAACAATACATGATGTTGGAAGATTTGTACAAAACCACCGATCGTATTAATAAACAAATTGAGAGTATGATGCACAATAAAATAAACATCGATTTTTTAAGTAAACAAATGGAAAAAGTGTTAATAGATATTGAGGAACTCAAAGATTCGAATCGAGAGATCCATTACAAAAACGGAGTACGATAATGCCAAATGAAATTATTATATGCGTCGCCCTTTGCATGTTTTTAGAGGGCCAATTGGTGGAGCACACGTATCAGGGCTCGATGGCAGACTGCCTGAAGGCGAAGAGGCAGGCCGAGAGAAGCATTCAGCCCGAGCGCGTCCAATTTAAATGCGGTGCTAATGTTAAAGCTGAAGTCGAGTATGTAGAAGAAAAGGGAGAGACAACTGCTCGTACAAGAATCGTGCGTGTAATTGAACATGGATATACAAGCGATAGTTATGACGCGCAATCGAAATACTAAAAGAAATCCCATCGCTAGACTATTAAAAAACTTTACACCTAAACGTTTTAAAGATAAGACTAAATACGATAGGAAACGTTATGGAGAAATTTGGAAAAGGTATCTTTGGAAAGGGCTTTAATATCAAGGCCGAAGTAACCGATGGACAATGTCCTTTATGTGAGACTAAAACCGTATTCGTTTCTCTTTATCAAAATTTTTATCGATGTATGAACTGTGGCGGAGACACCGAACAAAAAGTTAATGGTGTAATTACTTACATACCCACCGCCATAGCCGGAATTGGTCCTACCCCCGAGATAAAATTGGTGGATCCAAATGGCCCGCAAAAAGCCTAGGGCTTTTGGGTACGTTCATCAGAAAAAACGACAACGCAAACGACCCGGACGTCATTCCAAAAGACCTAATAAACACAGCAGACGCAAGCCTTCAAGAGGTCAAGGTTAACAACCTTTACAAATAGTAAAAAATTTCTTTACAAAACATTACAAATTAACTAGGAATCCCAACGTTTTTTCTTGCATCCCCTTTAGTTGTAACGTATGTAAATTATATGGATAATTTTTCACACTCAAATTGCGTAGTACATGATGACACTCATGGATGGGGCGGATAATTATTTTTTATACTTCTTGACATTTATCCTATAATTTCTTATATTCTTTTTATTATGAGTAGAAAGATAACATTAAATATTAAAGGCGAAAGTAGCAAACAATACACCACTCTCATCCTGGAATTAAACCTAATGGCTCAGTCTTGGGGCAAATATGGTGTGGACATTACTTTACCTGGAAAAGAAAAAATCATTAAATGGGGCCAGAAGAAGGGTAAGGATGCTTCACCAGAAGCACCACACTAATGGGACGAGCAAATAACAGTTTCACCAGTATGGTGGGTCATGCTTTAGAAATTAATCACGATAAAGTAGACCTTCCAGAAAAAGATCTTTGGGTTGCCGTCTTATGCAGAGCTGTCTTAGACGCCTGTAAGGGACCTCCTGATTTAGACATGACAAGAAAGGCTAACCGATCCCATGAAAGTTTATACTCCTATAACCGGGACCAAGCCCGTCATTTTTTTATGGAGGGAGGCTATCATTTTAGACTCATCTGTGAAATGGCTGGACGAAATCCAGACTATGTTCAAGACAGAATTAGAAAAGTTATTTTAAGAAAGAAGGGTTGGAATGTCGATGTTCCCATCACTTCTCATTATCGACAAGGAGCTAAACGAAAGAGAGGGCGACCTAAATATAGAAAGAAACATCTAACAGGAAACACTTATTACGCAAAAAAAGCAGGCAAAGAAATGAAAAAAAGAAATCTTTATTATCAAGGGATGGGTGCCAAGGGAGGCAGACCAAGAATTTATAATGTATAAAGAAATATGTTCATTATGCAAAGGCAATGGCTACATCACAGTCGTGGTGAAAGGCCTTGATGAAACGAAACAATGCTGGTTATGTGAATCGAAAGGAGAAAAAGAATATAGCATGAAAGAAAATAATTTAAAAAATAATTTATTTGAAAGTGTCATTGACGTGGGCTCAGGTTATCTTCTGGCCGTTGCAATCCAGTTGCTAATTTTTCCACTCTTTGGCCTCTACCCTACAATTCTGGACAGCATGGGAATCGCCCTGATTTTTACAGTTATTTCCATGATGAGATCGTGGGTATGGCGTTGTTACTTTAGGAGGAAACATGAGATACGAATATACAATCACTAAAGAAGAGGGAGAAGCTGAGATCATGAAAGCCATGAGCTGGAAAAAATTATTTAAAAAATTACTATTGAAGTATCCTAAGTTCAGTGGATGGTGCACCTACATTAATAAGAAAGGGAACGTCCAAGTTAGAAATTTTCTTAGAGGAAGGGAAATCAAAAAACTATGATCTATAATCAAATAAACTATATATATGGATTACCGGCTTATTTAACAAAAATAAATCCGAAGCTTTACGAAAAGAAAAAAATTTTATCTCAAATAGAAAAAAATTATAAAGTATCTAAAGTAAGAGATAAGTGGAGCATCAACTCTTTTATTAAAACAGATATACATCACTCGCTAGAGGATGAGGAGAATCCTAAGTTTAAAAAAATTAATTATTATTCATTATCTAAATGCTATGAAGAAACCATAACTAATTTTTTTAACAAATTGTCTTTACCGCGGGGCCTTAAGTTTACTTATAATATTGCTAATTATAGCTGTGTTAGACATAATTCAGTAATGGCACCTCATATTCATGGAAGTGCTTTTTCTCTTGTCCATTATATCAGCTTTGATAAGCGCCAACATATACCTACGATTTTTAAAAGCCCTTATTACTTTAATCTATTATTACCCCAGCAAAAAAATTTACAGTATGTATTTCCTAATCAAGAAGAAAATAGTTGGCTCTATAAAGAGTGGGTCATACCCGCTGAAGAAGACGACGTGGTAATTGTGCCTTCGATTCTTGAACATTGTGTAAGAAATTTAGATAGCAAAAAATCTAGAATTACTATAGCGGTTAATATTGATATAAATGGATAAAAAACTATGAACTATACAGAATGCGCAATATGCGGATGTACTCCCAAGCCTGATCAATGGTCAGCTCAGGTAGAGAACTGCTGCTACGACTGTGCATGAAAATCTTAATGATTCTAGGAACCGGAGCCATCCTCTCGTTTCCAACGGACCTAAGCGTTATACCCGACTGTTTTAGTCAGGGTCATAGCATCATGGAAAAAATATCCACCTACCATGACACAGGAAACAGGGACCAGGGCTGGTACCTCAATGACACCAAGATTCAAGTGGCAGGATTTTACTGTGAATAGGTTATAATGTCTGGTCAAGTCTACAAGTATACTTAGTCCCAACCTGATATCTATTAACGTTCGCATATCCCATTTTCTGTAAAAGGCTAACTGATTCTTTATGAGCGGCCACGGAACACTCGTACCAACTATCATAAGCTATCTTGGATTCTACAGGGGGCATACACCCATTATTGTTAATGAACGAACACACCCAGATTATTAAAATATATTTCATACTTGACTACTATTATATTATGGGATATATCTCAGAGATATATGAACACAACAGAAAGAGGTATAACACATGACGGACATTAGTAAATATAAAAACGTCAGTCTATCCCATAAAACCTATGAGATGATTGACACACTTAGAAAACAACTCGTTGACAACACCATTCTAAGTCGAAGTCAAACTATTAGTATTTTGGTAAATGAAAAAAACAAAAAACTAAATGGTAAGACCAAACAAAAATAATATTAAGATTTGCCCGCGCTGTAAGGGAAATGGGTTTATAAAAATACCCAATAAATCGGTTGAACAAACTGGTCAATCTATTACAGTGGATTGCCCAATGTGCGAACAACAAGGAGAGATAGATGATCCGAACGATACTATTATTATCGATGCTGATGGTGCTCACCGCTTGCAGTGAGTTTGCTCTTCTTGCGAGTGGATCAAGTATTGCTATTAGTCAAAACACATACGTCAAGGCTTACAATGGGATTGACGTTTTAACTATTATGGAAACGGATAAAGATATAAAGACACATATTTATGACAAAACTTTGGAATTATTTGAAACAGAAAAGTAAAACACTACACGAATTAGCAAAAGAATTTCCTAATAAAACTTATAGGGAACTAGAGAAATATAGAAACGCTGATCGTAACGAAGAAGCTCAACGAATTTATATTCAACAAGAGAACGAAGAATTAAAAGCAGATCAAGGAAAAGAAATAGATTATCATCGGTATTGGAAAAAAAGAGCCCAGGAAGCTGAAACCGAAACTATCCTCATTAAGGGCATTGGTATGAATTCACCGGAAATGAAAGCAGCTAAACAAAAGATTGAAGAACTACAACACGAACTAGATCGAATTAAGAAAGAAAATAATAAGCTCTATAATAAGATTGCGAATCTTACTGATCCAGTGAACACACTCAAGAAAGCAAGGGAAAGTGGTCTGTGAGAACTATGACTCCAACGGAGTCTGCCTATGTAGGCGGCATTATCGACGGGGAAGGGCATGTAGAATTTAAATGGGTAGATCGTATACGCAGAGATCGAAAAGGAACTCCAACCTACCGGACGCTTATTGTCCGGCTGGAAGTCCCTCAAGTCGACAAGCGACTCATCGATTGGCTGATGGAAGTTACCAAGGAAGGAACACGCGACATCAAGCGTTATCCGAGTCATCCAACCTGGCACGACCAGCACCGATGGCGCCTGGGTTATCATGCCGTTTACCGAGTCTTAAAGCAGGTCTACCCGTATTTAATTATGAAGAAGCAAAAAGCAAAACTCGTGATTGATCACTATGATAAAAAATTTATTAAAAAAACTTTTGGAAAGGGGAAATTTGGACAATGAACGATGAAGATAAAGTCTACCATGATCTTCTGGATCATGTGCTTCACCTGCTCGATCATGATCTGCCGGTGATGATGGTAGCGGCGTCTCTGATGGCCATTGCCCAGCGACTCTACAAAACGAATTTAAGCGAAGAAGACTATCAACGCATCATGAAGGTGGCGTATGAAGCGAACGTCAAGCCTTATGATGTTTCGAAAGGAACCTTGCACTAATGTATAAACCTCTTCCTGAATCGGTAACGATTAAAACGTCAGGCATTCATCAACTAGGACTCTTTGCTGATCAAGATATTAAGCAAGGAACCAATCTCGGAATCACTCACATTAAGATCGACGATAAGATTATTAGAACTCCTCTCGGAGGATTCATCAATC
>Ga0208030_1001421_pt1 | contig 13760 bp, 17 predicted proteins | sample MalvirDeepMed_M9_FD_184246 | JGI IMG/M metagenome (GOLD analysis project Ga0208030, IMG submission 184246) | Marine viral communities from the Global Malaspina Expedition - Malaspina viral metaG DeepMed_M9 (SPAdes) (version 2) | ecosystem: Environmental > Aquatic > Marine > Oceanic | place...
AGCAACCTTTGGCGTCAAGACGCTGAACGCCTATAAGCTGACAAGCAAGTCGATTCTTGTTTCGGCGGAACTGTTGCAAGATAGCTTTTTTGATCTTGGCGCAGAGGTCGGTGCGATGTTAGGCGAGCGTATCGGCCGCATCGGCGCGCAGTACTCGACAACCGGATCCGGCAGTTCTGAACCGCAGGGCGTGGTAGTTGGCTCAGGCCTCGGTAAAACCGCAGCATCGGCCACGGCCATTGCAGCGGATGAGCTTTTCGACCTGCTCCATAGCGTAGACCCGGCATATCGTAACTCCACCAGCTTTGGCTGGATGATACACGATAATATCTTGCTGGCCCTGCGTAAGCTGAAAGACGACAACAATCATTACCTGTGGCAAGAAGGTATGTCTGTTGGTGAGCCTGACCGCCTGCTTGGTTATCCCATCACGATCAACCAGGATATGCAAAGCAGCGTAGCTACTGCAGAAAAAACCGTCCTGATTGGCGATTTTTCACGGTTCATTATCAGAGATGCCGGACCTATTCGGATGTTCCGATTAGAAGAACGCTACCGCGATAATGACCAAACTGGTTTTGTTGGCTTTTCTCGCTTTGATAGCAAGGTACTTAATTCATCCGCAATTAAGCACCTGATCCAAGCGTAGACGATGATGAACACTTTGAAAGTTAGACTACTGACGGCCATTGTGGGGCACGGTTTCCACCACAGCGTGGGCGAAATCATCGAGCTGCCCCACGGTGAAGCCGTTAGGTTTATCGAGCGTAAGATGGCGGAAGCAATCGCGCCGGAAGCGGCTACGGTTGCTCCGCCACTACGCGCAATACGTACAGCACCCAAAAAGAAGACCGCCAGCAGGAAGCCGAAAAAATGAGCCACACAGCAACCGGCTACGGCGTCACAGAAGTAACGGCGCCAACAGCTGAGCCTATCCAGGTTAGCGAAGTACGGCGGCACCTGGCGCTAGACGATTCTTATTATGACCAATACCTGAGCTCCCTGGTTGAAGTAACACGGGCCAGGGTAGAAGCCGAAACACATCGGCAGCTAGTCACAGCGACTTATGACGTGGAGCTAGACGCGCTACCGGCTGGCCAGGAAACCTTAGCGCTTCCATTTGGCAGCCTGCAGAGCGTTACGAGCGTTAGCTATACCGATACCGCAGGCGATGCCCAGACGTTTAGCAGCAGCAGTTACGGAGTATCGACAGCAAAAGAGCCTGGCACGATCCGGCCTAATCATGGGCAGGTATGGCCGGCCACCCGCACCCAGCAGGCAGCGGCAACGGTTCGTTTTGTTTGTGGTTACGGTAGTGCCGGCAGCGTACCGCAGGCTATCAAACATGCCATGCTATTATTGATCGGCCACTACTTCAGCCACCGCGAACAGGTAATTATTGGCCTAATGGCAACAGAGTTTCCGCAGGCAGCCCAGGCGCTGCTGGCCCCTTATGTCCTGGGAGACAGTTACACATGGTACGGGCAGGGCAGCTAAGGCAACGAATTGACATAGAGCAGAGCACCCAAACAGCAGACGCTGCAGGGCAGCTGACAGACTCCTGGGCAAGCGTGCGGGAATGCAGCGCGCGCGTTGTCGACGTATCAGCTGCAGAGATGTTTAGCGGTTCCCAGATCGAAGCAACCACCACTAACCTGGTTATCATCCGCTATCCCCACAGCGGGCCGTTCCCCGATCCAGAGATGCGGGTAACGTATCGCGATGGCGACAGCAGCCGCACCCTGAATATTGAAAAAGTGCAGCGCCGGGATGAACGGCAAACAGAACTGTGGTTGCATTGCACAGAGGATACCTAGAGCGATGGCAGGAAATACCGCAAAAGACGCTGTTAAGTTCCTGGGAATTCCAGAAATGGAGAAGCAGTTCGACGCGCTGCCTGGTACCCTTCAGCGTAAAGTATTACGGCAGGCGGTAGCAGCTGGCGCAACGGCGCTAGCCAGTTCAATTCGGAAACAGACGCCAAAGGTTAGCGGCACGCTGAAGCGTGGACTAAAGAAAAAGCCGTCCAGCAAATGGCGCAGCGGTAAAGCAATGGCGGCGCGGGGAATAATCGGCGTTGCCGTTGGCCACGATTGGGCAGTAGCGCCGCATGCGCACCTTGTCAACTATGGACACAAGGCAGTTTTCTGGGGCAACCGTACCAGCGAGCAGGTAAAAGGTACTTACTATTTCAACAAGGGCGTGGCGTCAGCAGCTGAAAAAGTTAAAAGCAAGGTAGCATCTAAAGCACGGGCAGCATTTGCCAAGGCAGTAAAAAAAGCAAAGGGCTAAGATGGCAAACACCGGCAGCAATATTAGAACATACCTGTTAACTAAGTCAGCTATCACTGACCTGGTGGCAACCCGCATTCGGCCGGATGTATTAGCCCAGGGCGACGCGCTGCCGGCAATTATTTACACCGAGCTATATACGAATCATCAGCACACACTAACAGGCGCCGCCGGTATAGAGGAATGCTTGCTTGAGCTCATGTGTTACAGCAGCACGCGAGCGCAGGCTGATAGCCTGGCGGACCTGGTACGGCAGCAACTGCAGGGGTTCCGTGGCACAGCGGGAGCGGTTGAGATTATCAGTTGCCTGCTAGACGATACGGGCCACGGTTACGAACAGCCGCAGGATGACAGCGACAGCGGGAAGTATATAACGGCTGCCAGGTTTAACGTAAAAGTACAGGAAACAATACCCACCTTTTAAGGAACTATAATCATGGCAGACACTGGCAACGGCGCAACAATCGCATTTGGAACTTCCGGTTTTACTGGTGACATTATCAGCATCAGCGGTTTGGAAGTGACGAAGGAAACCATAGAGGTAACCACCCTGGCACACACCGGCCGCAAGCGGTATATCGTGGATGACCTGGTGGAAATTGGAGAAGTAACGGTAACGTGTTACAGCGATGCTGTGGTACCTGATATGGGTTATGCCTACGGCGCTACAATTGACGAAACGGTTACCATCACCTATCCCACAGCACCAGGCGGCAGCGCCGGCGCTACCGTAGTCTTTGGCGGCCGGCCGGTAAGCGTTAAAACGTCCGACGCCACAATGGGTGAAGTCATGGTGTGTGAATTCACAATCAAGGGCACCGGCAACAGTGCCGGCTACACTTTCACAGCGGGCACCTAATGCAGATATCTTTTCACGACCACCCCGCGCGGCATCGTGATAGCGCGGGTGAGCTGGTGCCAGCGGTACCGGATCAACGGATGATAAGAATTGACGGGCAGCACTCTGGGTACTGTGGTATTAAAGCTGGCCGGCCGGTTACGATGACACGATTCTACAATAAGGAACAATTAGAACGGGTGCGGGAAGTTGTAGCCTACACGTATGGAGAACCCAGCAGCGTTAGCGCACCCCCAGACCCCAGGAGGTACGACCGATGAGCCCACCAGGAGCGACACTGAAAGAACAACTCTTTGAGCTAACGCGCAGGCGGTACCGCACCGCGAAAGTAGAAGGAATCGAATTCTGTTTTCAGTCATTGACCGAAGCAGAGCGCAGCCGATTTGAAAAGCAGGTATTGAATAAGAGTGGCGCGGTAAGAGATGACAGCCGGCGGCGCCTGCTTATCATGGTGCTGGTAGATCCCAAAGACAAAAAACCCTACCTGACCGATTCCGATATGCAGGAACTGGGGGAACTCGACGGCAAGTTAACCGGCAAGCTATTTGACCATGCTATGGCACACACCGGTTTTACTGATGACGATATGGAGATACTGGAAAAAAACTAGCAAAAGACGAGCGGCGGCGGTTTGCTTTCAGGCTGGCGCGTCTCGTCGGAGAATGGGACGTTGACAGTTTACTTGAAACAATACCGGCCGGATTATTTACAGAATGGATTGCTTACTATCGGATAGAACCGTTTGGCGATGAATGGTTGCAAACCAGCTACCTTTGTTCCATCGTTAGGAATTTACTGGCAACAAAAGAAAGCGACCTGGTAGACCTGGACCATTTTGTGCCGAAGTTTGACGGGCAGCAGCAGGAGCGAAAACAATTCGACGCAGCCGCGCACGAAAAGCAAATGGCTGCTATGTTTGGAAATAAATAATTATGGCAAATTTAGGCAGCCTGGTTGCAACGGTTAAGGCGAACACGGCGCCTTTTCAGCAGGGCATGAAAAAAGCCAAGGGCTCGATGGGCGGCATGAAGGCAGGCGCCGCCGGGATGGGCGCAGGAATCGCAGCGATGGCAGGACCGATTGCAATTGCCACGGCTGCAATCGCAGCCCTGACCTATGCAGTCGGCCAGGTAAAAGGTCAAATGGCAGAGCTAGACCAGTTGGCCAAGACAGCCGATAAGCTGGGAGTGGGTGCCCAGGAACTGGAGCAGCTGCGCTATGCTGCAGAACGTGCCGGCTTGTCTGCCGCCGATCTAGACAAGGGCATGGAAAAGATGATGCGCGGATTGAGCGAAGCGGCGCACGGCAGCGGCACGGCAAAGCTAGCTCTAGACTCGCTGGGCTTGTCGGCCAGGCAGCTGGCGGTTATGTCACCTGAAAAGCAAATGCGCACGCTGGCCGATTCTATCAAGCACATAAAGAACCCTGCAGAACGTGCGCGCGTGGCTTACCAGATTTTCGGCCGGCAGGGGACTAGCATGTTGAATATGCTGAAAGATGGCAGCAAAGGATTAGACGAACAGGCGGCCAAGTTTGACGATTTAAACGGTGCCATGAGCAGGGGTGACCTGGCAAAAGTGGAAGAAGCTAATGACGCCATCGCAGATATCGGGGTGGCTATCAAGGGTGCCTGGCGGGAATTCACGATTCAAATAGCCCCAGCGCTAACGGTTCTGGCGCAATTTATCACGCTGCTGGTAAAAGCCGCGAAATTTCTTTTCCAATTTACGCTGCTGGGGATGTTGTTGCAGGGGCTGCGAAAGATGCAGCATCACACTGATGATATCCAGGATGCGCGCGCGGATATGACGCCGCTACTGGAAGACCAGTTGAGTAAAGAAAAGGAGATTGCCGACAAGCAAAAACAGCAGGCTGCCGACCTGAAGCGGCAGGGCGAAACAATCCGCAAAGAGTTTTTGACGCCACAGGAAAAGTTCCAGGCAAAAATGGCAGACTTAAAAAACCTCGTTGATGCCGGCGCAATCAGTTGGGAAACCTATAACCGCGCGGTAGGTGGTGCGGTTAAGGATTTGAAAGAAGCAAACAAGCAGACAACGAAGCTGGCCAGGCCCAAAGCTATCGGCATTGTCACGCGCGGCAGCGGCGCTAGCTTCAGTGCCCAGCAGGCATCACAACGAGCGGCAGAACATCAGCGCAAAGTTAACCAGCAGCAGTTGCGGGAACAGGAAAGAACAAACACGATTCTAAGAAACATCGACAGCAAAACAAAGCCAGCAGAATTTGGCCTGGTTAACATTTAGGAGTTAGCAACGTGGCGCACGTAAGCACGGCAGTAATACACGATGGTTGGAGCGGCAGCGAAAAGATGGGTGAATCCATCCCTGAATTCGATGTACAGTTTGTTGTACAGGTAGATGACAAAGAAGATGGGCCACGGTTTATACTTGAAGATTGCGAGTTACCCAGGACCGGCGATGTTTACGCGAACGTTGGAAACGATACTTATCTGGGTGCCTGGTGCAAGAGCGTTAACGTTTCCCCGATGGGCGAAAAGACCTGGCGCGCGGTTGCCAAGTATGCCGGCCTAAAACTGGACCAGGACCAGGAGAAGCTGGACGAAGAAGGAAAAACGATAACAGTTGACCCGGCCAAGCAAGGTTTGGACGTTAGCGTATCCTTGGTTCAAATGAGCAAGGCAGCTGTGAAAGGCGCTTACACCGGGCAGATCGTTAACGAAGTTCACAATGCCGTCCGTTGGCCTGGCGGGCCAGGTGTTAAACCGAACGGCGCCGGCATCGGGCTGCTGGGTCCGGGTGTGGCAATGGATGCCATCACCAATAGCGCTAACATTGCCTTCGATCCAGCGCCTGAAATCGACTACAGCCGCACAGCTGTTTCAATCACTCGCAATCAAAAGAAGTTTAACGCTAACAAGTGGCTCAATTACGCGGATACAGTTAATAAAGATCAGATTATACTGGCGTACCCTAATCCACCGGTTGGCAATTTCTTTAAACTGACGGTGATGCCCTTAACCGCTAAGATGCAGGCTATCCAAGTACAGCGTAGAGTTAGCGAGGGCGGCCAATTATACTGGCGCGTTACGTTTGAATTCCATATAGATAACATCTTTGGCTGGCGTGCTGAGATACTGGACAGAGGTTACAGCCACAATCATATGTGGAACGTCCAGCAGCAGGGTTGGAACAGCCAGGCAGCGGCCGGCACAATCCAGGCTGTTAACCCTCCTATCGTTGGCGGCAACGGCCACACGGCAGCAGAGCCCCAAATGCTGGACGGGCTGGGGCGTGTGAAGGCAACCGGCGCGCCGCCGGTATTTTTACAGTATGCCCTTTATCAAGAGGTAGACTGGGCACCGCTAAAACTAAACCGAAATGGCTGGAACGTATAAGGAACGATAGAAAATGGCAGATAAAATCTGGTTAGGAACTACTGATACCGACTGGGCAACGGCTGCGAATTGGAGCCCCAGCGGAGCGCCTGCAAGCTCAGATAACGTTAGATTCGTAGCAACATACAGCAATAATATAGCTGGGTATAATGCTAGCGCGGTGAACCTGGCTGATTGTGTTTTTGAAGCCGGGTATTCTGGAACCGTTGGAAGCGCAACTTTAGATCTTTCGATCAGCTGCACTTATTTTGAGTTTTCCGGCGAAGGCGCCGCCTATATAGACCTGAGCACTACCAGCGTTGACCCGCGCGTGCTGGCAACAGCGGTAGCACCAGGTACGGGAGAATATGGGCTTTACTTAATAGGAACCGGCATCGGTACGTTATCAATCGAGGGGGGCAATACCGGGTTAGCTGCTGTTCATGGCCAGGCAGCAACGGCTACCACGATCCGGCAGCACAGCGGAGAAGTGCGCGTTGGCAGCGGCGCGACGGTTACAAACTATTCAGGCTATGCAGGCTCAGCGGTTATAAGTACCAACCTAACCACCGCTAAGTTGTTCGGAGCAACGTTGACAACCGGCGAACAGGCGGCCATCACAACCCTGACAATTGAAGCCGGCGTTTGTGTCAGCAATGCCAGCGGCACGATAACCACCGCAACTGTAAACGGTGGTACCCTGGATCTATCACAAGCAGGAATCAGCCGCACGATTACAACTCTTAACCTTAACCCCGGCGGCGGTATCAACTACGATCCGGACGCTGTAACGCTATCGACCATAAGCGAAGCGGACGCACCTATTACGATCACAACGAGTGGAATCTAGCAAATGCCCGACGCATATACGTTTACAAAAACGTCTATGATTAAGCTGAAGGATGATCACGACAAACTGCGCACGGCGCTAGCTGCGATGATGAAGCGGCTACGTGGAACGTACCGCACGCCACAGCGCCAAGATTACCTGGTTGCCAAAGCGAACGCTACCGTAGCAGCCAGGACCGGCGTTAACATGACTGCCGGCACTTTCACTGTTCAAGACGTGGCGCCTACCGGCACGCTAACAGACCTGTTGAAAACGGAATCCGTCTTCAACCTGGGAACTGACGCAATCGCTGCCGGTTCCTATGTTCCAATCGAACGGGATTATATTACAGGCCATTTTGTGGCGCGTGCTGCTTCCGGTGGTGGTGGTGGTGGTGCTGGTGGTACGGTTGAAGTTTCATACGTCAAGGCGCAGGAATATTGGCAGTACACAACCGCCTGGCCCAGCCGTGGAACGGGCGGTGATATGGCCTGGGTATCTGTGAAAAAGTGCGACCAGGACGGAACGGGCGAAACCGGCGATGCCTTCGATGTTTGGTTACCGGTACCCAACAACACCGATCCAAACGTTGTAATTGATCAGGTATTCTGTGCGGCAGAGTTTGAAGACCAGAGCGATAGCGGCACCAGCTGGGCGGCAATTAGTGATATTTCAGATATGGCCGTTGGCAGCGTCAAGATGATGGTATGTCATATTCAGGAACAATGGGGAGCTACAACCATCGAGGAGGCAGGGTGGTCAATCATGGAGGGTGACCAGCCTACAGATAAAACCTGTTTAGGCAATGCCTACGATATGCGCGGACGTTTACCGGTGGGCCAATCAACCGGCCTACTGACCGGCACCACGGCCGGCACTGTGGGGGCATCAGATACCACCGACAGCAGCACCACCGGCAACACGAACGCCAGCAGCACCACCGGCAACACCAACGCCAGCGCCACGGCGAGCATCAGCGTAACGAATACCGCGATAACAATTAATAGTTCAACAACCGGCATCGAGGGAACAGGCGCAGACGGTGGCACGGCAGAGGTTACCACAGAAACAGTTGACCACGAACCAGGTTCGGCCACCGATGAAATAGATGTTGTTACAGAGGTAACACACGATCTAGAGCATTCACACACTATCACGGATCCAGGCCACACCCACACCGCGCAGCTGCACACCCACACCGCAACCGAAGGCGGCCACACCCACGTTGTAACGGATCCAGGCCACACCCACGTTGTAACGGATCCAGGCCACACCCACGATTTCGATCAGCAGGGCACGCTGGAACTATTTTACTTTGAGCGAATAAATAACGGCGTATCCGCCTAAACCAATAAGGATACAAAAATGGATTTTGACTTTTCACAGTTACTCAGTGGTCCCTATTTATACATCGCCGCCGGTATCATCATCCTGCTGCTGGCCAGGAACAATAAAGACGGCAACTTATCTAACATCCTGATAACGATTTTGCAGCAGCTGCTGAACACTCCCAAACCTATCGACATAAAGAACCAGAAAAGCCACCGCGCCGAAGCGCTGGTTGGGCTTAGTGAACATTGCCGCAAGTGCGGAAACGATATGATTGCAGATCAGTTGTTAGGCAGCCTGCCGGCAGTCATCAAGGAACCGGGAAAAGATGATAAGTAACCGAAACATCCGCAGGGAAGAAAGGGAGCGCCGCCTTGCAGAGCGGAAGGAAGCGCGGCGGAAGTGGTTACAGGAAAAGCCACGGCCGCTGGTGGACCTGATTAAGAGCAGCACCGGCCTGATTAAGTGGGTACTGCTGGCCGCTGCCCTGGCTTACCTGTTCTTCAATGGCGGCAATTGGTTAACGCTGCTGGGGATACTATGAAAAACAGTTTTCTTTTCCTGGTGTTGTTTGCCGTGCTGGCCTGGGGTGCGGTACGATTCAGCCAGCCGGTAGGAGAAGCGCCAAGCCGTGCAGTTTTGGCCGAGATAATGCGCGCCTTCGCGTGGAATCTGGAAGAAGACGGGAAGCGGCAACAGCCGCTGCTAACATCAGCAGACCAGGTAGGTTTCCTGTTCGATGATTTTGGGAAGCGCAGCACCTATGGAGCAGCCTACAAAGAGGCGTTCCCTACAGAATTCAAGGAGGTAGGAGCGGAACTAGAAGCGGCGGTAAGCGCTGGAAAGGATGCCGGCGCGTTACCGTTAACTGCTGAACTGCGCGCCACGATGGCCGCTATCTTTATAGCCGCAGCAAGTGAGCTAGACTAATGCCGCATAACCAGGGGTGGCGCCCAGAGCCAGAACAGACAGAACTATATGCGCAATCCATCCCGCGCAAATACAAGACGCAGCTAAATGATTTGCCCTTTGATCTTGAACGCAGCGCCTTTCCCTTTCGAGCACTGGCCAAGGTCCTGGCCGGCACCAGCTATATAAGTGACGGCCGCCTTGATGCGCTGAACCAGGGGAACTATGGCAGCTGCGTTGGTTTTGCTGCTGCCAGAACCGCAGACATAACGGCTGCCTGTGATATTATCTGGCGCCGGGAAGCTGAGAAGTGGCCCACCGACCCGGCCGGGCAGAAGATACTAACGGCGCCGGACTGGTGCTACGGTGCCAGCCGGGACGTATCGGGCAGCCTGGGAAGATGGCAGGGCAGTTATGGGGGGGCAGCCGCTAAGGCGCTGCGGGAATACGGCGCGATATTCCAGCAGCAGTACGGGAAACACGATCTATCAACCTACTCAATCAGCAGTTGCCGCAGCTGGGCAGCGCGTGGAGTACCTGCAGACCTGGTAGAAGAAGCCAGGGCACACCAGTTTCTTACCACGGTAAGAGTTGAAAGCGTGGATCAGGCTGTTGCCCTGGTCCAGAACGGGTACGGCTTTAGCATGTGCTGCGGCATGGCATGGAGCCCCCGCCGGGATGAAGACGGTTTTGCCCGCAGGACCAGGCCGGGCTGGAGTCATGCGCAGGCGGCCGGCCTGGGGTATATCAACATTAAGCGCGGCAAGCGTACTAAGCGTGGTTTTCTTATTCAAAATAGCTGGGGTAACAAGTGGCAGGCAGATAGCCCCTTTGGCCTGGTGGACCAGCCGCACGGTAGTTACTTCATCCGCTACGAAGATATGGCAACAGCCCTGCTATCTAAAGATTGTTATGCCGTTGGTGATTACGAAGGATTCAGGGAGAAATATAACTTCGGAGAAATAGGGTGGTAAAAATACTTCCAGCGATAGTACTTGTTTTATCCTGCGCCGGTTGTCAGCAGCACACCCCGCGCGGCATGGAGAAGCACCGCGCGAGGATTGCCGTGGCCGAAACCTTTTCTTTTGCAATAATAGTGAACAGTGGAGCGGAACCCCACAACAGCGCGCCACCTCCTGCGCGCGTAAAGCCAGCCGGTGGTAGCGCGTTGTTTTCCGCTCCGCAGCCGTTGCCGCCGCGCTGGCGATTATTCAGGAACAGAAGACGTGCAAAGCATCACTGAACTGATAACGGCCGTTGGTTTCCCTGCTGCGGTTGTGCTGGTGCTGCTGCTGTTTCTATGGCGTGCCGGCCGCTGGGCTGCCCCCCTCGGCAGACGTGTTGTTGATGAGCATCTTGAGTTTCTAAAGGTTACCAAGGAACAGCAAACCAGGCAGACCGATCTAATCGAGCTACTTTCAGAAACCGAAGACAGCCACAGCCGAGCGCTAGTGCATCTAAGCGAAGCAGCAGAAGCTGCCCTTGATGGAGAAAAAGACCAGGCACGCGCAGCAGTTCAGCACATGCGCAAAAGCATAGAGCGCACCAGCGATTAATCGCGTATAATAAAGCGGCAGCGGAGCGGGTGTTATTAGCCAGGTGTACGATGCCCTTTGTTATTGCTCTGCTTTTCTGTGGTGTGGTGCCGGATTACGTCTGCCGACGCTCTACCGATTGGATGGAACTGAACCACGTTGTTAGTGCCCAGCAGGATAATGCTGGACTGTGGATCGGGAAAGTTTCTCTAAGCCAGGTTATCTTCTGGCATCTCGACAAGCACGGTACGCCATACGTTAGGGAGTGGCGGTTGCTGAGCGAATGCAGCCGGCCGGCCTACGACCACCGAACCCAACTGTATCGGTGTAGCTGGCTGGATCGTGGCGGCCGATTGTTTGAGGTGACCAGCGGCGCTTACTGTGAAACCTGGAGTTTGACGGACCCAGAAGTAGAGAACCGAAAGTTAAGAAAACCAGCGGAGCGGCGGAGATTTTAAGCGATGAAAATTAGAGACAGGTTGAGAAAAGTACGCGAGCGGTTACGTGGTTTCTTTATCCGCTGGAGCATTGTTACCGGTGTTGTGCTGGTGCTTGCCCACCTGGTTAGTAGCGTGGCCTATCATTGCGTCTGCCTGGCGCTGTGGTGGAAGTACCTGTAACGGCGAGAACTGCCACCAGTTCCAGAAACCACAACCAGAACACACCAGCGGCACCGTTAGCCGTTCACTGGAGTGTGCCTTAATCCAATACCACATTGGCGCGATTGCCTTAGAGTGGCACTGGTGGCACCTGGGGGGTGCGTTATGTTTTAACGCTGCTGGCTTGTTTGGTTCTGTTGGATTACCCAAGCAACTTCTGAGCCTCTTTGGCTAGTGCCATATCCTGGGTGGAGTAGTTGCGAGTCATTGCGAGGGTGGCATGGCCAAGCACGGCCGCTGCTCCCCGTTCCCCGAACTTAGATTCTACCAACCGCTGGTTGTGCAGGTGTCGCAGCTGGTGCGGCGTCCAACGATCTATCCCAATTCTCCGTTGCACGCGCTGCACAGCATCACAATAGGTTTTCGTAGAAAAGCACGGGTTTAGATCAGTCTTCTTACTGGCCTTATAAAACGATTGCCAGCACCTGCTGCCCAGGTGCTCGCTGTAGTATCGGTAGGATCTGGTGGCGCGTGGATTAAAGAGGAACGGGTGCCCACGATCCGGCCGGATGTTTTCATAATCAAGGATTGCCTGAATAGCTTCAGGGCCAAGTACGGCAGCTAGAGTTTTTCCTAGGTGTTTTGTTTTGTGCTCCTGCGGCGTGTAGATCCAAACCCCATCGGTATCATATAAACCCTGGTCTATTTGTTCCCAAGTCATACCGCAGACGTTAGCGGAGCGCAATCCGGTAGCTGCCTGGATTCTGATCATGCACGCGATTGTTGGCGGCGCTGCTTCAATGGTTGCCAGCACGTCTGCCCAGGGTGCGGCGTCTACTTCTTCCGGGCCAGGTACCCCTTTGTCCAGGTGGCCTAATTTCTCAAGTGCCAGCAGGCGGCCGTAGGTATCAGCAGCACAGCGCCCATCGGCCACCGCCTGGCGGAAGATACGAACGATTGTTGCCATCTTGCCGTTAATGGTTTTGCGGCTGTTGCCAGTCATAGTTATCTCGTTAGAACGTGCTTCCCGCAGGTGCTGCGCGGTAAAGCTATCAGCCAGCATATCGGCAAAAGGTGCCAGCAGGTTAACCGATAGCCTGGCCTGGGTAATGGCGGCGCGGTCTGCTAGCGTCTGCCCTGGTTTGCCCTCTTGTCTTTGTTCTGTCAGCACGGCCAGGAAAGTGCTACAGATATCGTGAACCGTGCTAGCAGCGGCGCTGCTGGGTGCCCTTGCTGCCTGGTCGAGTGTGCTCCGATCCGCTTCCACCTGGCCAAGTTCCCGGCGGCGCCAGCTGTTGAAATCATCCCACATTTTGACCGATCCAAACGGACCTGCGAAATATTTCTGGCGGTACTTCTTCTTCTCCCCTGGCTTGCTGATGACCAGGCGGACATAGCCCAGTTTTTTGCCTTTGTGGTGTGCTGGTTTATCTGGTAGCTGGTGCATTGTTTCCGCTCCTGCTGCTCCGTGTGTACTGGGTACACACTTTATCAACTCAGAAGATAGCTTGAAAGCACCCACCAGGCACTTGAAACAAAGGGCCAACCGCTGCCCTGGCCTTTCCAGGGCGTGCGAGGTTATGAGCCTCGCGAGCTACCGGACTGCTCCACCCCGCGACAGCTATAACCCTTTGCCGGTGGCACTATAAAAGAAGCAGTTACCACCCCGCATATCCTCCTGACTTGCTGTTGTACCATATCAACCAAATGAATCAACAGCGATAAAGAAAACCAGCAGGATTCAGCAGCTATCAAGTAAGTGTGTACCAGGTGTGTACCGGTTGTGTACTGACACAAAAAAAAAGCCCACTGGTTGCACCCAGTAGGCTTCACGTTTTGCTTGCCGTTGGAGTGAGTCTTACAGAGGGTGAACAGCAACTCGCTTCCGGCTTTGAATCAACAACCGCTGCTTGAAAAAAACGTATCAAGCAGAGGCCGTTTGTATGCGCGCTGTGAAGGATCACAACAGGCATGACCGGGAGACTAACAAAACAACCAGAAGTACCGCAACACCACACCGAACAATTTTTGGATTTTATTCGGAATAGTCCTTGCA
>Ga0208030_1001425_pt1 | contig 13728 bp, 17 predicted proteins | sample MalvirDeepMed_M9_FD_184246 | JGI IMG/M metagenome (GOLD analysis project Ga0208030, IMG submission 184246) | Marine viral communities from the Global Malaspina Expedition - Malaspina viral metaG DeepMed_M9 (SPAdes) (version 2) | ecosystem: Environmental > Aquatic > Marine > Oceanic | place...
GGTCAATGTTGGTTGTGATGTCCTGGGTTCCAGAACCGATCACAACATCATCATCAGTCACCGGCACTGTTGCATCAGACCAGTTTGCCGTGTTTGTCCAATCGCCGTCTACATCCTGCCATTCACGAGTTGCCATCGTCGCCCCCTTCAAGTTCTGACAGGAATGCACCCGCCTGTGATTCATCAACGCCCCTGTTCTTCAATTCTTCCTTGCCGGCAAGCAGCAGTTTGCCAACCTGCTTGATCCTGCCGCCCACCTGCTTCAACGAACCGCTGCCTGGCATCGGACGCATCGCCATGATTGGGCATTGTGGATCAGGGAAGAACAACCGTTCTGTGCTGCCTGGCTCCTCACCCTCTACATACAGGGTTGCATACTTGCGTTTGCCGCACCCGCACTTGTCACAGTAATGTGCGCCAGTGGTCATACGCTTGTTGTGTGGGCATGGAGGATTCAGCCCTTCCACGCCTTCACACAAGCCACGCCTGTATTCGTAAATTTCTGTTGAAACAGCACCCTGCCGCATCATACCAGCCCAGGCCCTGATGAACTTCTGTGCCTTTGCAAGCGTGAAGCCACCTGGCTTGGATGTCTTTGGCTGTTTCTTCTTCTTGGGCTGCTTCTTCTCAGGCTCTGGTGCTTCATCTGTCTTTTCTGTGCTTGCCTGCTTCGCCGGCTGCGTGTTCAATGGCCTGGTTTCACAGCGATCAATTGAACAGCCGCCGCCGTCAAGTTCACTGACTGAAACGGTGATGATCCTTGAATGGTCATCGCTTGCAAACTCAAAGTGCGGCATGGTTCATCCTCATGATATTGTAACAGTACATGTACCAGTTCCACTCAACGTGAATGCCGTATGGTCATAGTCAGCGGAATCCATCCACACCTTGCCACAAATGTTCCCGATCCCTGATACACACCCACCAAAGAAATCTTCAGGTGTGCAAGTGTCGTAGCATGTAGAATTGCATCCAATATCCGCTTCGTGCCCGGACCACAAATCACCTGCCCCTGCTGCGTGCCTTGTGTTATTGCACCCGCTGATACAGGTGTATGAACGTGGACGCGGGCTACCTGAGCCGGCACAGTCAGTTGGCGGGTCGTCGAAGTCGTGGCTGCCGCACCTTGGCCTGTTGACGCAATCGCCAGGGCAACCAAAACATCCATGGTCCCAATGGCACGCCATACAGCACGCTACACTATACCAGGGACCTCCAGCAGGATCGGGGCAGCATCCTTCATCGCCTGCCTCTGGACATGATGCCGCGCCGCAGTCTGCCTCCCACCATGCAAGGCAATCACCACATGAATCAACCCACCAGCCGCCGGCGAAGGAATGATTGCACCTGCAATTATCGTATGCAACACCCGATGTGGCACAGCCCCGGATGCTGCTTGAATAATAGTCGTAGGTTCCAGATGGTATACAGCCGCAATCTGATACCGCCTTGCGATAGGTCACACGCCAGCCTGCTGGACACCATCTAATCAAGTTTGCTGATGTCGTTGAACTACCGCCGCCACAGATTGCCGGCATGTCACTGAGATCCTGGTAGCAAATCCAATACAGAACAGAAACATACGCAAAGGCCGATGGATCAAGTGCGCCCTGTCGTATGACAATCTTCGATGCAACGCCTGGTGCCCAGGCGGCAGGGAAAACACCAAACTCGCCGCAATCGTTTATCCCTCCCGTGATGTCCTCTGGAACGCTTGACGCATACTCACCATCCATTGCAGCATACAAACGCAACTTGTGTTCAGGCTCCAGGCACACGCTGTTCAATGCAGTTGTCGATTCGCCGGCTTCATACTCTGAATCTTGGCAGTAGTTTCTCAGGCCTGGTGCAAGGAACATTGCTGGGGTTGCATGTACATCAGCAGCCCCGCCGCCTTCCCATTCGTCAAGCAGTGATGGATATGCATATGCGGCAAGTTCCCCATCGTCACAATCATCTGTCGTTGAACCACCACCACCGATGCACTGGCAAAAGCCCACATGGTCAACACCAGAACCTGAAGTTGTGCCATGTGATGCGTAGCCGTCTGGCATCATATAATCGCAACACCCATACCCACCACCCGGATTGCCGAAACCATCAACCTCACACCGTGCCCATAGATAATGACCACACCTTTCAGACTCACACCACCCTGGCGGATCAAAGCCGCCACAGCCGAACGTAGGCACAGTGTAGGAATCCAGGCCCGATGTAATTGAAACACCAGACACCGTTACGGAAACCTTTTGATCAGTGGGGGTGGACATTTCGCGCGGTATGTTGCCGTCCACATCAGTTGAAAACCTGCGCTGGTATTCCTGTGTCCAGGCGATGCACTGCTCTGCGCAGCCTGCCGGACCCGCCGTGTTGCATGTGGTCTTGCAGTTCAGCCCGCAACCGCCCTTGCGTACACACTCATTGCACCAGCCATGTAGATATGAAGGCATTGTTTTTACTCCACAACGCAGCAGCAGCCGCCACCTGTGTACAGCGGCGTGCAGCAGAAAAAGGGATAGTTGATATTCATCTGTGTGAAATCGCCAGAAAACGGTACAGGCGGGTCTGATACCCCGTCATAGATGTATGTATCTGCCCTATGATTTGCAGGGAAGAAGTGAAGTGGGACAATCGGCACATTGCCAATTGGCTGTAGGACAATCGGATTGAAATCAAACCAACTTGTGCTGACTTCTTCCCCATCTTCATCAACAAACTTGTTCACGTTCATTGCAGGAACCAGGCTGCCGCTGAATGGTGCTTCTTTGAATCGGCAGTTTGATGAGTGCCTGAATGACCACCAGTGGTTCCAACCAGGTGAACCGCTTGGGTCATCATGTTCAGAGTTTTTGACAGCACCAACAACAGCCAGGTTGATGGCCGGCGGCAATCCTGTGTTTGGATATGCCTCTACTGGATCGCCAACAAACACATTGTGGTTCAACTCCACCACAGAATAATCATCACGGTGGTTTGGGTCTTGTGTTTCAGGCGAAGCAGGATCATCGACACCAGCCCCGCCATACTGCCCTGCATTGATGTTTGGTTCACTGCTGTTGTATCTGATCCCCTCTGCCTCATCGCCCCACTTCTGCCCGGTCCAAAACCCTTCTGCCTCAGTCGGCTGTGTGAACCAAAGATGAAGGTATGGCTCATAATATGTTGTGGTTTGTCGTGACCATCGCACCGCTGCCCAGTAGTACAGGCATGTGTTTGTTGGTATCGTCCTGGTTCCTTCTGGAAACTTTGTATCGAACTTTGCACACGGCCCTGTGCAGAAGTCATCTGGATCATCGCCGCAATCGCCGGCATGGTTTCCTGCCAGCCATTCACATTCTTCCTGTGATGGTATGCCGCCCTGTGTATGTAGCGATGAATATGAACCTTCAACTGCACGAAAATCGTTGTACTGAAGTGTTGCAATCATAATTTCTGGCTGCTCTGGAAGCCCTGAACGTGCCTTGGCTTCACGCAGTAATGCAGACAACATTCTTCTGTTGCGCTTGTACCAGCGCAGGGCACGCATTAGCCGCCGCCACAGGTGTGGCGTGAGTTTGCCTAGGCCGGCTTTGATGTTGCTTGACTTCATGCGTTATTTGTGCAGGTGTTACCCCTGCCGCCCCATGTGCCGCTGCTAGTGTTGAAGTGACATGGCCCGATGGCGTTCGTCAAGAAGAAGCACGGCACAATGCCATGCCTGTCAATATCGGCAACCTCGCCACCCTCCAACGAATCAAAATCTGCTGACCTGTCAGTGCGTACAAGGTACATGACAACCAGGGGATCGCCGGCAATAGGCTGCACATTCCAATCAACTGGCAGCAGAAATGCCTGGTCGTTGCCGTATGTTGCATGGTTCACGCCGTTGTATGTTTCACCCTCAAGTCCGCCGACAGGGGGCCAGCCTGGTGCTGATGTTGGGGTATCGCCACCCTCATGCAGTGGCCCGTGTCCCTCATCCTGATCGCGGCAATCCTGTGTCCCATCTTGCCATGCGTATTTGTCATCGTGTCTCAAGTCTTGCAAACTGCCGCATGATCTGTTGTTCTGCTCCATCAAGTTGTATGCCGGCCCCAGGCCGTTGTTAGTCACGCCATAAGAACCCCACAGTTTGAACCTGACATCCTCGCCGGCTGCTGATCCTGCTGCAATGAACCTGTCTGAATTGGATGGTTCTGGAACATACATTTCCCAATCATATACCCACCTATTCACAACCCACTTGTCTGCGTCACTTGACATGCAACCATCAAGTTGGCCGTATTCTTCGCGTGGGTCTGGTGTGTACCCTGTGATCTTTGCAAGCACAATCTTGACCGATTGACCAATGCCGTTCTTCTTCCGCCTCATCAGTTTGGATAGGCTCGCCCCGTCACGCTCTACGAACCTGATCAGGTCGTTCAATTCCCCCCACACCTTTGGCGTGAACTTGCCTGCGCCCTGGCTTATATTTCTGGTCATACGTCACAGTTCCCGTACACGGTATTGGATAAGCAGAAGCAGGGAACCAGGTTTGTGTATGCAGATGCGTTTGATTCACTCCCACCATACTGGTCAGACACTTCTGATGGGATCAGGTACATGATGACAATTGACCTTGGTTGTATCGGCTGCACTACCCATGTACCCTCGCTCCCCCCCCCAGGGTAGAACGCATCTGTTGTGTCATATCCTGGGGGAAGTTCATCACTTCCGTTTGCAGCGTATCCCCATTCAGGGGTGTTGTATGCCGGCCCCAGGCCAGTACCGTCTGCCTTGCCTTCCAGCCTGGTCTTGCTTTGTCCGTTTACGTAGTTGTCACCATCTGTCGCACCCATTGAAACAAACAAATCAGCGTCGTTGTATGCAGATAGACCTTCCCAATCATACTTGTACCGCATGGGGTCAATGTCATTGGCAGCCCAGGCTGTTATGACAGCAGGGAACGCAGGAGTATCTGGCAACCTGTCGAAGAAACTTGTTGCATTCGATGATGATTCTGCATGTCGGCCAAACTGTTCTACCCATTTCAACGCTTTCATCATGCGCGCCCAGTACGCCGGCGTGAGTTTGTTCAGCCCTTTGGTGATCCTGGGGTAGCGTGCCATTGCATCAACCTGTTTGCGGTATTACTTGATCAACGCCAAAGTTGCTGAAGTTGTATGTCTGTGAAAATGGTTGCCGCCACACCACCGGGTACGCTTGAAGTGCGTAGTTGGATGCGGTTCCATCATTGAGCGCAGCCGAACCTGAGAAGTCAGGCACAGACACCTGGCGCAAGTGGTACATGCCGTCGAAATGGAATGTATGCGTCATTCGGTACACGCCAATGCCCACTGATGATACCCTGGTTCCCTCATACAGAACCGTGTTGGGATTGAACACGCCCCATTGACCGCTGTTGCGTTTGCCTCCTGTGTTCAGAAGGAACGAAAACGGTATCGGGTAATCAATAACATGCTCTATTTCAAATGATGTGGTTGTGAAAGCCTGGCTGACTGGCTCACCCTTGACATCAATGGCAGTGCCTCCAATATCATCATCTCCTGGGTTGTTGATATCGTCAGGCACGTTTGGCAAAGTGCGCCATACGTCCCTGAACTCTGTTTGCACATCTGCGTTGAATGACATGTACCCAACGCTGTTCGGGTCTGGCCCCCATATCTTCAGCCGTCCGTATTTGATTGTGACTTGAAAGGCATCCTTGTGTTCTGGATACGGTTGAACAGATGCTTCCTGTGCAGTCATGAACGGCAGGGTTGGATGCGCTGCTCCTTGCACCATGAACTCACCGACATCAGGAATGCCGCTTTGGTACAGCACTTCAGAAACATCTATCTCCTGGCCGGAGTCTGAATACACGACGAATGTCCTGCTTGCGCTTCTGTATGCGCCAGTCGAAAACGTCACCTCACGCCCAGCCAGTAGTTCTTCAACTTGGATACTCATTGCAGCAGCCCGCCCATCGTGTCACGAATCACATCGTATTGTTGTTTGCCCAGTACAATAAGCCTACGCAATGCCACAGTCTGTTCTTCTGCTTCTTCAAGTTGTTCTTCTTCGACGTTCTTCGTGAAGCCGAACGCGAACTTGGCCGCGCCGATTGCAGTCTCGACAGAAGCACCAGCAACGGCCCTGTCAACTTCAGACTTTGCAGCACCCTTTGCATCAAGCGGAGCGCGTGCAGCCTTTGCCGCTGCTTCTTGTTGCCTGAGTGTTCTTGATAGCCGCTCCATTTCCAAAATCATTGACGGGTCAACTCCGGCACGCAAGAACTCCATGCGCTGCACTGAGTCCTTCGACATTCCAAACGTGCGAATCTGCTTCTCTAATTCTTCGATGTACTTTGCGGCTGATACCGTGGCTTTTTCCAAGTCTGCATTCATCCCGCTGTGTGCATCACCCAAACTTTTGACAGCCACCTCAGCGTTGTTCGCAGCCTTCATTTCTTCGACAAGTGCATTGGCAAAGTTCATGACAGAATCGCCCCAGGAATCACCAAGCGCATCATCCATCAGTTCATTGAAATCTGATTCTGCTGCACGCTCCATTTCCAGGGCAATGGCCTTGATGTCTTGCTGTGCCTTCCTGGCAGCCTTGCCCCAGTCATCATCAAGCAGTTCTATGACAGTAACCAATGCCTCACCCATTATTGTTGAAAAGTAGTACAGCCACTGTGATGCCAGCCACCGCACTGTTGTGGCAATAAACTTCAGCCCGTTCACAAGCGCGTGAACAATGTCCAGCACAAACGCTACAGCCTTTGCAATCCCCAGGAAGGCATTCACAGCAATGACACCAGCCCCGCCCTGCTCTTTGGCCCAGTCAACTACCATCCTGGTCAACTTTGTGATGGCGGGTGCAAGAATCACAAGTACATGTTGTGCTGCTGCTGTGATGGTTTTGCTGAATGCTGTGAAGGCATCGTTCATACTCTCAACACTTTGAACACCCGGCCCCTGGAGCGTCAGGCCCAGGTCATGCGCTTCATTCATCATGGCACGCAAACCTTCTTCGCCATCAGCCATCATGTTGACAAGCGCAACACCTTCAGAGTCAAACAACTTCATTGCCAATCGAACACGATCAGCCTGTGTTTCAGCACCACCCATTGCCCTTGTGACTTCAACCATTGCTTCAGAAACAGGTATCTTTGTCAATGCTTTGGCATCAAGGCCAAGTTCCTCAAGCGCGCCCTTTGCTTCACCAAACCCATGACTTGCCTCACTGACACGCCGAACCATTCGCTGCATTGCCATGTCAAATGTTTCAACAGTCACGCCAGACAATTCAGCAGCGTGACGCATGGCAATCAATTCTTCGGTTGTCATGCCAAGACGCTTTGCAGCCTTGCCCACCTTGTCGATTGAACTTGCCAATTTCTTTCCTAGTGCAACGACAGCAACCACACCAATGCCAATTATGAGCGTTTTCATTGAAGTCAGTGTTGTGAATGTTGACTTGATGCCAGTTGCGAACCTGGCAACAGATCCCTGTGCTGTTTTCAAGCCTTTGCGCAATGGCCCCGAATTGGCGCGTAGATTGATGAACAGGTTGCCGATTGTTGCCGCCATCACTTATCCCCCTGGCCGAACGCACCCTTCAGTGTTTCCAGCATCTGTGTTTCTGTCTGTTTCGGCTTTGTGTAGTACGGCATGAACTCGTTTGGTTTGAATGCTGGCCGGTTCTTGCCCCTGTTCACGTTTGCAATGGTTGACGCAATGATGCCCGTGCGCAAGTCCTGGCGTGTGTCGCCTATAGTTTCGATATAGGTGTGGTATGCCACCCATTCTCCAAGTTCCCTGGAATCCATAGATTCCAACAGTTGACGCACGCTCATTCCAAGCGCAAGTGCCAGTGAGAAATAGAACCGCCTGGGATTCCCAGGCCGGTTCAGTTTCCCGCCAATTCCTCAACGGCATCCTCACCTATACCGTTGAGCCGCTGCGCTGCCGTGAATATACGATTCAGTGCAAGCGCAGATTTGCGGCCAAGCTCCTCAATGTCAGACTGAGTGAACAAACGGTTTCCTTCGTCATCAACACAGCACAGGGTTGCAAGCCTGGCACGCAAGTTGTCCATGTTTGATGATCTGTTCTGCCCCTTCTCATCGAGCAGTGAAGCCTCGAACCTGTCGCGCTCCTGGCCGGTCATGGTGGAAACAAGTACATGCCCACCCCATTCAGGAACGTCCACCTGTTCAGTTGGCCTGTCATCAACAGACAGGATTGCATCGCGCGTCAGACTTGCCATACATCTACCCTTTCATCATGCTGTTGCAAGCGTGAGTGTTCCGTTTGTACGAATTGACATGCTCGCTGTCAGTCGATCTTCCATTTCAGCAGTTACGCCGAACGATTCAACAAAGCCATCAAATGACGCTGTTGAAGTATCAGACCAGGTGATTTTGAACGAATGTTCTGTCCCTGCCGTGATGGCAGAAGTCATTGCATCGTGTCCCGTGTTGCCTGGGTCGTACTGTATTTCGACATCGACCGTGCCTGAATCATAGAACCCGCCGGCGATGAACTCTCGCGCCGTTGATCCCATGTTCGTTGTTTCGATCATTGGCCTGGACAGATTCGGCCCACCAATGCTTACCACTTCACCAAATGAAGTGGAAGGAGTGCCCCCTGCCGTGCCGTATACAAGTGTTGCCCCATGTCCATCAATTGCCGCCATAACTCATACCCCTTGCAACTATGTTGCTGATTGATAACCCATTCTGAAATCAAGCACGACATGATGCGTGCCACGTTCACCAGCATTTGCTGGTGGTGAAAACTCATCGCTGGATGACAAGTGCCGTGTCGAAGTAACAACAACGCTCGCCTCTGTTCCGCTGTATCCCGTGATTGCAAGCCTGACCTTCTCAGCCAAATCCTTCACATCGCTGTATGACTTTGACATGCAATCAATTGAAAATCGTGCATACGTCAAAGCCGAATGGCCGTCGTTTGATTCTTGGGGATCAGACATCACCAATTCGTACACGATGGCCGGCAGGTCTTGGCCTGAAGGAACAACAATGGGGAACACCCTGGTTGCAACAATATCAGTGACATCTGAAGATGACCTGATACGATTTCGCAATGCGTGTTCAATGTCTGCCATTGCCTAATCCTTGGCGACCATCGCGCCGCCGCTGAATGACTTGCCTGTGCCAGTGAACTTCATTGCACCCTGGCTTCTTGCATACGCTTCAATTTGTTGACGCAATACACGCTGGAAGAACGAAATTGCCTTGTGCCTGTTCTTCTCATACGTCCTGGTCATGAACCGCCTTGCGGCAATACTTCCCACAACCCTGCCGGCATACGGTCCTGATTTGACAGTTCGGATTGCTGTACCGAACTCAAAGAAGTGCGCCCATCGCGCGTATTTTCCCTTGCCCTTGTTGTAGTTGACGAACAATCGCCCCTGAATCGGCCTGCCCGCACGCGCGCTGACCTTTGTGAGAATTGCAAGTTGTAGGTTCTGCCGGCGATCAGAGCTGGAAACCATGCGTGGAGCCTCTTTGCGTGCCTTGGTACGCAGCACACGCATTGTCTGGCTTGCAGCAGTACGCCGAAACTTGCGCTCAATCTTCGCGTCAAGTTTCGACAATGCGCGAATTGTGGCCTTGTCACCTTGCAGCGTAACTGATCCAACATTCCTCGCCATCAGACTTCCTCCCGGCACATCATTTCAAGGGATACATCACGCTCCCTGAAGTTCCTGACAGACTGGATTTCAAACGTCCTGCTGGAATGTGTGATCCGATCCTTGGGTTCCACCCCAGTCAGGAACCTGGTTGTGATCTTGTGCGTGACCATCGCTCCAGACTGCTGTGCATTGATCAGTTCGTTTCCAGTCAGCGGTTCAATGGATGCCCATACTGTGGCAGTGTTCGACCAGGAGAAGTCGATTTCACCGAAATCGTCCGTGGTTTCTGCACGGTCCTGTATCGTCACGCGATGTCGTAGCAATCCCGCTCTCATGCGTATTCTGGAACCTTGTATTGCCAAAGCAGGGATTCAACTGCAAATGGAACCGCCCCTGCGCTTGTTCCGATGATGTATGGCTCCCTGGTTTCATAGAAGTGCGCGACAAGCAGACGCATGGCCTGGCGGATTGGCTCAGGCACATCTGTTGTTGCTGTGCCATAGCCGGAAACGAATGTTATTGTGACATTGTGGATTTCATCCCGTACAGTCGGCCAGTTCTGCAAGTATGCCAGCACGATCCTGCCTGGGTTGCTGTCGGCATCTACGGTGTACGTTGACGCAGCCAGCGTTTGCGTTGCACCATCGCCGTCAATGTATTGGATGCTGCTGACACTCGACAGTGGTGCTTTGGGCAAATACAGTTCTGTGAAGAACCCTTTACGCTTCAGCACCCAGGTCGCTTGGATGATCTGCCGGCCTGTGTAATTCTCAATGAAGTGCCTTGCACCCAGGATCAGCGAAGTAATCAGCGTGTCATCATCTGTTGTATCCACACGCAGGTGTGACTTTGCCTCAGCCAGCGTGATGGGTTCAACGCCAGGACCGCTTGAGAGTGTCACAGCCATCAGGCATCATCCTTCGCCGGCTTCTTCTTGCGTGTCGGCTTCTTTGTTGTTGCTCGTTCAGCAGCAGGCTTCATGCTTGCTGTTTCTGAATGCTCGCATGTTTGGCACTGGCCGCAACGGCCATCGTCACAGATGGCATAGCCAGCATTCAGCAAATCATTTGCGCCCTGGCCGGACATCAACAGGGTTTGCCCCTGTGTGAACTTGCGCCCGCGCCACTCGCAATCCTTGGTGATTGTCAGTTTCATATTTGTGCCCCTGAATGGGGAGGCTGCACGTTGCAGCCCCCCCATGTTCAACTCAGGACATCAACGGCATCAAGCCATTGTGAGAATAGAACCCGCATCTGCCTGGACAAGTGCGCCATCGATTCGTCGGTGTGCTTGAAATCCTATGTAGCCGTTGCCAGCGTACAATTCATCAAGCCGCTTCACCTGGAGTGACCCACGATCAGCGATATAGAAGTAATCGAAGTTTGCAAGGCCCACTGAAATCAGGCCCGTTGTTGCAGCAGGCATGTTGCTGTTTGCATAAATCGGATACCCAAGCAGCGTATCAGGCTGTCCAGCCTGAAGCCCTGGTTGCCACATGTAGTTGCCGGTTCCTGCGCCGCCAGAAGTGTCCTTCAACTGGCGAATCAGTTTGATGGTTCCATCAGCAGCGAACCAGGCACAACGATTGCCCATGCGGTACTCATTGGGCAGTTCATGGTATACGTCAATCACTTCATCAGAAGTGATTGCAGCACCAGCAGCCGCCGTTGTGTTGTTGACACTGCTGGTGTTGATCACGCCGGTTGGCTGTGAACTGCCTGAACCTGTCAGGAAGTACTGATCTTCGGCAAGGCCGAACGCACGACCGAATGCCTGGGCGAGATAGGATGCAACATCGAACTCGCTATCCCAAAGCAGTTCCTCTGAAACCTTCACAAGCGTTGAAAGTTTGTATGAGGAAAGCGTGGTTGAACCGAATGCCGGATCAGTTTCCCCATATGCACCTTCTTCAGCGACGATTGCAGCGGCAACCTTGGTTGACTCAACTGGAATCTTCATGTCACTGTTGGTGGTGATGACCCTGGACAGACCGCGAACGAATGAAACTTCGTCAGCCTTCTGAACGATTGCATCGCCCATTGCATCATCAACGATGTTGCCGCCTTCGCTGGCCGTGCCGACTTCCAAGGCACGCAGTTCACCAGCAGCACGCCGACCGCCGCGCAGATAGCCCTGGAAGGCATCGCGGTATTCGTCGGTTGCGTATGGGCTGATGTTCTCAGCAACTACCGCTTCCATGTTGGTGGTCGGCTCAAACCGTGTGACCCTGGTTGTCGTTTCTGACAACTTCGAATCAAACCCGCCAAGCCGTTCTTCACGCTCGATGGTCGATGACAGTACATCGGCATCCTGCATGATTGCATCAAACTGTGCTTCTTCTTCTGCTGTGATGTTCCGGCTGTCGGCATCAGCAGCATCAAGAATAGCCCTGGCCTGTGTGACCAGCCTTGCGCGATCTTCGCGCTTTTCTTGAATGCTCATTGCATCCCCCTTGTTGGTGTTTTCAATGATGGCCGCGCAGAACGCAGGCACATCGACAAACTGAAATGTTGACGGTGTGCCCGCGATGGCGTGCTTCACATGTCTGTGGTTGCCTGGAGGGTATGCAAAGGCATCCAGGCCCAGGTTGTCAACCACACCTATACAATACGGCAAGCCGGCAGGGTTCCTGCCGTTTGTCCGTATGCTTCATTCCGATTCTGCAATACGCAGCTTGGCCCTGGAGTGTGCCATAGCATCAGCCCTGCGTATATCTTCATCAACTTCAGCAATAGCCCTTTTGTGATCGTCCAGGCTGCGCAGTGCAACCTCGACGCTGCTGCCCGTGTAGGCCGGATATGTGACAACGCTGACATCAAACAAATCCATGTCGCTGACTGTTCTGATGTTCTCGCCGTCGATCATATCCCACTGGTCATCACGAACGACAAAGCCGAATGACATGCCAGACACATCACCCCTGCTGATGCTTTCCATGATGTCACGCCCCGCTGATGTGTCGGCGGGGTCAATCTTCACACGCAGGCCATGGTCATCTTCGACCATTTCAAGCGTGCCGCTGGTGCTTCTGCCAATGATCCTTGAAGGGTCATGGTCAACCAAGGCCCGTACATCCTGGTCAAGATCAAGCGCACGTTTGAAGGCTCCTGGTGCAATCTGCTCCCTGAAGCCGCCCAGGTCCTCGCTGAGTGTATTGAACACAGCAGCGTATCCTGTGATGGCCGGCGAGATGTCATTTGCTGACAGGCTATCAAGCCTCAGTTCGGCTATGTTCATTGTTGCCGTTCTGTATTCCATATTCCGGCTCTTGATTTCATCATTCATCGCTATCCCCTTTGCTGCCTAGCAGCCTGTATTCAATGTCATTCCTTGAAGCATCTGGCAGGTCAGCGATGACCCTACGCAACTCGCTTGCCGCTTCAATGGATGTTTCTGCTTCCTTCACAATCAGGCCAATGCCTCGCAATGACTCTGAAACAACAAACGCAGCCAGTTCATCAGCCTCCAGGCCGGCATCACCCGCACGGCCTTCAGCAATCATCAATGATTCAATGACTGGTGTGTACGCTTCACGCAGCACTGCTGCGTGCTTGTCATAGTATTCATCTGCCCATGTCAGGAACGCAGCACCATCGTCTGCCTTTTCAAGATGCTTCTTCACTGCCCTGGTCAATGCAGTAGATTCAACCTTGGCAAGCCGGCGTGCTGTCGAATGAATCAGCGGCAGCAGCACATCAGTTGCCCGGCCTTCTTCTTCCTGGTCGGCTTCTGCCTCACCTACCGCAACCATGTTCAGGGGTTGCAGGTACGCATCCCCGCCGGCGATTGACCCCATGCCTTCAAGTTCCCTGATGTCATTGATGGACAGCCAGCCGCCTTCTCTGCCGGTCTTGTAGGCACTGTACCGGGTCGTTGTATCGCCGCGTAGCAGTGCATCTGCGCTGTGTTCAATCCTGAACCTGGTGCGATCAGACAGCAGTTTCCGCATCAACTCCTGTTCCCATTTGATGAGCCATGGGCGCAGGGAATACTGCACAAAGTCGATTGACATCTGCTCAATGGATGCGAACGATGCCCCACCTTCCAGGTCTGCCAACAGGTGTGGCGGTACTCGATAGATGCGTGCAATCTCACGAACCTGGA
>Ga0208030_1001438_pt1 | contig 13653 bp, 22 predicted proteins | sample MalvirDeepMed_M9_FD_184246 | JGI IMG/M metagenome (GOLD analysis project Ga0208030, IMG submission 184246) | Marine viral communities from the Global Malaspina Expedition - Malaspina viral metaG DeepMed_M9 (SPAdes) (version 2) | ecosystem: Environmental > Aquatic > Marine > Oceanic | place...
GCTAGATACACTCATGAAACTGTTGCATTAGCATTCAGTTTGACTGAGGAAGCTGTCGAAGACAACTTGTACGATACTTTATCGGCTCGTTACACAAAATCATTGGCACGTTCAATGGCATATACAAAGCAAGTAAAAGCTGCAAACATTTTAAATAATGCATTTGCAACTGCTGGCGGAGATGGTGTTTCTTTAGTAAACAGCGCTCACCCAACTGCTTTAGGGGGAACTTTTTCAAACATAAGTTCAACTAATGCTGACTTGAACGAAACCTCATTAGAGCAAGCAATGATTGATATTGCAGGCTTTATCGACGAAAGAGGCTTAAAAGTTGCAATGCAGGGAAGAAAATTAATCATCCCAGTAAACACGCAATTTGTAGCGGATAGAATTTTAAATTCTACTCTTAGAGTTGGTACGTCTGACAATGACATCAACGCAATGAGAAACATGGGTATGTTACCTGATGGATATGTGGTTAACCACTACCTATCAGATACTGATGCGTTCTTTATTAAAACTGATGCTCCTAATGGATTTAAACACTTCGTAAGAGCTGCCCTTGCTACAGGCATGGAAGGTGATTTCGACACAGGAAACATGAGATACAAAGCAAGAGAGAGATACAGCTTTGGATTCTCAGATCCTAGATGTGTATACGGATCTCAAGGTTCATAAAATTTACTGGATCCTCCCAGGAAAAGAAGGCGCTTGTAAGAGCGCCTTTTTTATTTTATACTATTGATAAGTATCCTAGATAAACATAGTCGTGCACACTGGCTAGGCGGACGTGTATAGAGACTGCATGACAAGGGCTATACAACCAAGGAGATAAACATGGCAAACCCTCATTTTCAGAACATGATCTTATGGGCTGGTAACACTGATGCTACCGAGTACAAAAAAGATCAACCAATGTTCCAACCTTATCCATCAGATCAAACTTTCTATGGATATTTTAACGACTTTATGACGTACAATTCTGGTGATTGGACGATCACAACAACTGAAGCAGGCTCAGGCGATGCAAGTGAAGCACTTACATCTGGAGCAGGCGGTCAATTATTAATTACAAATGATAATGCTGATAATGATTTAGACTTTTTACAATTAAAAGGTGAATCTTTTACATTAGCTTCAAATAAATCTGCATACTTTTCAGCAAGATTTAAAGTAAATGATGTTGATCAATCTGATTTCGTAATGGGATTACATATTACTGATACATCACCATTAGATGTAACAGATGGTATTTTCTTCATTAGTGCAGATGGCGACGCAGGATTAGATTTTCAAGTTGAAAAAGATAACACTGCAACAACAACTGAAGACGTTGCTACAATGGCAGATGATACATTTATTACTGTATCATGGTTTATTGATGCAAATAGAGATGCTGTTTATTATTCAATTAATAATGCTGCTCCTCTAAAATCTGCGGCAACTAACCTACCTGATGACGAAGAATTAACAATTTCTTTTGGTATTCAAAATGGTGAGGCTTCTGCTCAAACAATGACAGTTGACTACGTAACTTGCATGATCGAAAGATAGGAGTTAAAAATGTTTGCTCTCAAAAACAAACAATTAACTGCTAGTGGTCAAGTAACAACTAAAGTATCGGCAGGCACTAATACACTTAGTGCTCCAGCTAGAGTTGTTGGATTGAACATTAGATGTGGTGCAACTTTAGGCAGAGTTGATTTAATTGATAATGGTTCAGGTGGAACTGTTAAATTTACAATTCCAACTCCAGCTATAGGTTCAGGCGAGGATGAAATTTTACAAGTTAGTTTTCCAGATCCAGGAATGAGATTTGAAACTGATCTTTACTGTTTCTTCAATCAAGCTACACATGTAGAAGTTTTATATGGCTGATAACCAACCAAAACGAAATAAAAAGAATTTCCGCCCTACTGAAAAGGGGGCGGGAATGACTAGAGCTGGAGTCAAGAAATATAGAGCGATGAACCCTGGTTCTAAATTAAAAACAGCCGTAACAGGCAAAGTTAAAAAAGGATCTAAAGCTGCAAAACGTAGAAAATCTTATTGTGCAAGAAGCGCAGGACAAATGAAACAGTTTCCAAAAGCAGCAGCAAATCCTAAATCAAGATTACGACAAGCAAGAAAACGTTGGAAATGTTAAATGAGAACTCTTTTTTTTATTTTAACTTTTATATTAGTTGTTGGTGCAATAACTAGCGCCAATGGTGCAGATACAAACACGGTGAGTTCTACCGTAGTGACGGATAAAAGTGTGCCTACTGCAAATGCGCCAAGTGTTGTTGTCAACAATTCTGATATTTGTAAAGTAGCAACGTCAGGTGCAATACAAACAAACATACTTGGTATCGCTACAGGAGTAGTAGTGGACGACGAGCTGTGCCAGCTTTTGAAGCTTTCTCGCCAGCTTTATGCGAGTGGCCTTAAAGTTGCCTCAATTTCATTGTTAGCGACAGACGCACGTGTTTTTGATAGTTTAGTTATGGCAGGCACTCCACCTCCATATATGGGCGCTATTGGTAGTGAAGCTTTGGAGAAATGGAAATCAAATCCAGATATGATACCAGAAGGTAGTACTGTATTTAAAGATGATGTTTTAAAGATTAATGTAAATGAGGATGTAAGCGATGGCGAATTCCAGAAGTTTTTATTTTTGGCTATGGCTATGTATATCGGTCTCCCTATCCTTTTCTAGTAAAGCAGTAGACTGTTCAACAGATACAGTTGGATTATGTACGCCGACTATTGAAGAGATAATAGATGAAGTAGTTACAGAAACAATAGAGTATGAAGCAGATGGCTATACTGTAACAACGACAACAGAAACAACGACGACAACAAATACAGTTACTAACGTAGACTCAGGTGATTTATTGGATGGTGATAATGGTTTTGTACAGCCTAGATTTGAAGGTGATATGGATCAGGATTTTGGAGGACAAGGGCCTGCAAACATGCCTTCAGGAAGTGGTTGTTATAATTTAGGCACAGATAAGTGTGCACAAATTACAGGATCGGGCAATAGTACAAGCACAATGGGCGTGGAAGGAATGGGAACCACGTTTGTTAACACAGTAGATATATCTTCACTTGATATAGAAAATGGAGGAAGAACTAACTACACAATTAAAGTTGATAAACGAGATGCACAAGATCGTATCTACATGCACATTACAGGTAAGAACGGAAACACAAATGTATTTAGTGGTACGGATATATTATCAGAATCTGGTGTAGCTAGTGGTTATCAAGAATATGAAAATGGTTTTGATTTTGCAGGCACTATAACAACGTTGATAATCGAAATTGGTGGGCGTGATATCAATATGGCAATTGGCCCGCTCTTTGATGATATTACCATAAACGTACTTTACAATGTAATATCTACAATAGTTCAACAACAGATTACAACAGTAGAAATGTGGATTGCTTACGGCGGTAGCACAGAGACAGAAGTAATAGATATTGTAGAAAATATTATTGATCACAATGATTTTAATGAACAGCCTGGTGGAGAAATAGAAATAGAACCAATACAGGAGCCAGACTCAGACGTTTCTTATGAAATGGTAGAAATGGAAATGGAGATGGAAATGCCTGTTATGGAAATAGAAATACCAGAGATGGAGATGGAAATACCAGAGATGGAAATGGCAAGTGTTGAGACAGAAATAGAAATGGAGATGGAGATGGAGATGGAGATGGAAATGCCTGAGCCAGAGGTTGAAGTAGAAACACAACCTGAGCCAGAGCCAGAACCAGAAGTAAATGAACCAGAACCTGAGCCAGAACCAGAAGTTTCTGAGCCAGAACAAGAGGAGGTACAAGATGAACCTACTGAAGAAGATACTAAGGAAACTGAACCTACTACGAAAGAGGAGCCTGAGCAGGAAGAAAGCTCACCAGAGGTTGCTAAAGATGAAGATAGCGAAGAAGATATGGAAGAAACAGAGGATAAGGATCAAGACGAGGTAAAAAAAGAAGAGAGTAAAAAAGAAGTCGCAGCTAAAAAAATATTAAAGAAGATGGGTGATAAGGGTAGATATGACTCTGCAAATCAGTTAAAAACATTAATTGTGATGCAAGTATTAGGTAACTCTAAATCATTCTTTGAAGGTCAACAAAGTTTAAATGATATACAAGGATTCTTTACAGATAATGCAATACCTGATGCTGAACTAACAACTAACAACATAGCACAGTACTTTCTATTTGGAGGAAGTGACGTGCTTATGGATGAAATGATAATGCAACAATGGCAGAAGTAAATATAGGAGGCATAACTTTCAAGGGCGGAAAAATGCTCGCAGTGATACTAGCATTGAGTAGTACTGTTGGTGTTTTATATGGCGGTTTTGAGATGTTCAAGAAATTTCAGGATATGTCTGCGCAGATTGAATCTTATGTTGCCCCAGACCTTTCAGCGTTTGATAAGACTATTGCTTTGACTAAAGAAGAAATGAAAAGCAAAACAGATCTAATACAAACAGAAGTTGAAATGATAATGCAAGAAATGGAAATGATGATGTCGGAAATCCGCTTAGTGAGTGATGTGGCAAACGAATTGAAAAACGACCTTCGGCAAGATGTAAGAAGAGTAGAAAAAATTGTCAATGATGTAGAACAACAAGTTAAAGAAGATGCTAGAGATAATTCAAAAGATTTAAAGATTGCAATAGATACTGTTGAAGAAGACATGACAAAATTAAAAACGGACTTAGAAGAAAAAATGAAAGAATTACAAGAGAGTATTGATAAACAAATTAAGTTAACTCTTGCTAACCCACTAGCACAAATGAATAAATAATGAAAATATCAGATAACACAGCGATAAGCATGCCTATGAGAAACCTAATTGGCCTAATCATGGCCATAGGGATTGGGATCTTCGCCTATAGTGATTTGACTCAAAGGCTGACTCAACTTGAGACAGCAAGACAGCTAATGGAGGCCGATTTGTTAAAAAAAGCTGAGCAGACACCTGTAAATCAGGAATTATACATGTTGTTGGAGTTCCTAGCAGGGCAAAATGAGGTCATGGAAAAAGAAATACAATCTATTGAATCAAACAATATAAATATAGATTTTCTAAAAACACAAGTTGAGAAACTACAAAAAGATGTTGAACATGTAAAAGATAAGGTAAGACAAAATGGCGGTGGTTGAAACAGTATTCGCAATGATGATGATAGTCAATGGATCCATGGATGGGTTTATGAAGACAGATGGTTTATCACATTGCCTTAAAGTTAAGAGAGAAAGTGAGCGCAACTTATCAGATAGCAGATCAAATGTTATTCGATATGAATGTGGTCAAGTAGTAGCAGAACTAGAGCCAGACTCAGAAGGTATTCTTAAAATAAAAAAGATTATAGAGCGTAAATAATGGCAGCAAAACTACCAAATAACCAATACTTTACACCTGTCAAAAAAAGAACTAGTATAGGTAATTCTTCACGCAGTAGGCCAAAGAATAAAAACAAACGACGTCAACACGTTAAATATAGAGGTCAAGGTCATGGGTAAATTGTGTCCAAAAGGAAAAGCTGCAGCAAAAAGAAAATATGACGTTTATCCATCAGCTTATGCCAATATGTACGCTTCTGCAGTTTGTTCAGGAAAAGTAAAATCTAAAGCTAATGGAGGGATGCTTGCGTCTAACAGACTTTCACAAAAAAGAAAAAAGGTTTCTCATCTTAACAAAGGTGGTATTGCGAGAGGATGTGGTGCGGTTGCAGAAAACAAACGTAAAAGAACAACAATCACTTAATGGCAAAGAAAGGATTAAGAGCATGGGTCAAAGAGAAGTGGGTGGACATTGGAGCCCCGAAGAAAGACGGAAAATATCAACCTTGTGGAAGGTCAAAGGGGAACAAAAGAAAATACCCGAAATGCGTTCCACTTGCAAAAGCCACACGGATGACAAAGTCGCAAAAGGCGAGTGCTGTCAAACGAAAAAGAGCTGCAGGTAATCCAGGTGGTAAGCCTACAAATGTAAAAACATTTGCAGCTAGTGGAGGTTATATTTCAAAAGAAAGAAGAGCAGGAGCAGCCGTAAGAGGCTTCGATTTTAAAGGTGTATTCTAAAAAAGAAATAACAGATGACGTTCGTAAATGGTCAGAGCATTTTTTAGAAGTTCCCAATAAACATTTAGGTGGTTTTCCAGCATGTCCTTTTGCTAAAAAAACATGGAATGATAACAAAGTTATTATTGAAATAAAAAGAAAATATAAACAATATAAAGCAGAATTAAACGCACATATAAAACAATTAGATTTTAAGGTGCATGAAATATTAATATTTTGTGACCCTTACTTTAATTATTCACTTGATGAGTATCAAGAAGTAATAGATTCTTATAATGAGTGGTATAACAAAAAAGATATATTTTTTATGGGCTTTCATCCTAAAAATCCAGCTAATGAAGAAGAACAAGAGTTTTTAGTAACACCGACTGGGGAAATGCCAGTCGTTGAAAGTGACCTAGCCTATTCTATGATGCTAGTACAAAAGTTCTCGCAATTACAGGAAGCTTCTGATAAACTACATAAATCTGGGTACTATAAATTGTGGCCTAGAGGGTACTATCAAGACGTTGTGGTATCTAGACAAAAAACCTATAAACGAATATTCGGAGGTCAACATGATGGGTAAGAAAAAAAGAGTAGGAATGATGAAAAAAGGCGGAAAGCCAGTTGTTAAAAAACGTGGTGGTGGAGCCATGGGTCCTAAGAAGAAAAAAGTCACTAAAAAAAGAGGTGGTGGCATGATGGGCGCTAAGAAGAAAAAGGCAAAATAATAAATGCCAACTTATGCATCAACCGCAAACTTTGATCTGTCTATAGACGATATAGCAGAAGAAGCTTTTGAACGTTGCGGTCTTCAAACTCGTAGTGGATATGATATAAAGACCGCTAGGCGTTCTATTAATTTAATGTTAGCTGAATGGGCTAACAGAGGATTAAATCTTTGGACAATTCAAAAACAAGAAAAGGCTTTAGCTGCAACTACAACATCTTTAACAGGCACAAGTTTATTTGGAAGCTCTGCAGATGATTCTCAACAAATAATAGATATTACCGATGTCGTGATTCGTGATTCAAGTAACAATGAATACTCAACAACATCAATTAGTCGTTCTACTTATTTAAATTATACTGTTAAAACAACCAGCGGACGACCAAGTCAATACTACTTTGAGCGTACGATAAACCCAACGCTATTTCTATATCCTGCAGCCGATACAACGTACACTCTAGTATATTATGCTCTTGTTCGGATGAAGGATTCGGGCGCTTACACAAATAATGCTGAGATTCCTTTTCGATTTCTTCCATGTTTAACTGCTGGATTAGCTTATTACATAGCTATGAAAAAAGCGCCAGATAGAATTCAATTATTAAAACAAATTTATGAAGATGAATTTCAACGAGCAGCAGCTCAAGACGGCGAAAGAACAAGTTTATTTTTATCACCTAAAACTTATCTACCAGGAGTTTAATAATGGGCAAATACGCATCTGGTAAATTTGCAAAAAGAATATCAGATAGATCTGGTATGGCTTTTCCTTACAACGAAATGGTTCAAGAGTGGAATGGTTCGTGGGTTCATGTTAGTGAGTTTGAACCTAAACAGCCTCAACTAGACCCTTTACCGATTGTAACAGATCCTCAATCTTTACAATATGCTAGGTCTCAAATAGCTAACTCAAGAGTTTTTGTTGGTGGTGCTACAGGCCCTATAAATGCTGGAAGAACAGTAACCAGACCAACAACTGGTGATGCTGCTTATGATGGTGAGGGATTTGGAACGACAGTAAATCAATTTCAAACATTAGATATGCCTGTTACAAACTTTTATGCAAACGGAGTATCTTATGCCTCTACACAAAAAAGTATGATGCCTTTGAGTGTACAACAACCAAATAAACCTACACAGTTGAATTCTCGCGTAGGTAATGTTACAGTGAGCACGTCATGACCGATTATTCCGATTTAACAGATAACGTAAGAAATTACACAGAAACAAGCACAAATGTTCTTTCTAATACTGTTATTCAACCTTTTATAGAATCAGTTGAAGATAAGATAAGAAGAACAGTAGATTTAAATTATTACAGAAAATACGACACAGCAACACTAACAGTAAATAATGCTTTTTTACCACTTCCCTCTGATTGGGAGGCAACGAGATATATTCAATTAATAGATAGTAACGATGACAGAACTTTCTTGATACAGAAAGATATTTCGTTTATGACTGAATACGCACCAGATAGAACATCTGCAGGTGCTGGAACGCCTAAATATTATGCTGACTGGGACCAAGATACACACTATCTAGCGCCAACCCCGAACGCTGCATTAACTGTAGAGCTCGCATACACGTACAAGCCTGATGGTTTATCAAGTACACAAACATCTACTTGGTTAAGTCAAAATGCTCCAAACGTGCTGTTGTATGGTTGTATTTTAGAAGCACTTGGATACTTGAAAGGTCCAGCGGATATGATACAATACTACGATAAAATGTATAATCAATCTGTACAGGCTCTAGCCACATATGAGATGGGGCGTGACCGTAGAGATGAATTTCGGGACGGCGTTATTCGTATCCCTCTCGAATCAAGGAACCCATAGGAGATTATTATGGCAATTACTCAAGCTGTATGCAACAGTTTCAAAGTGGAAATCCTTAAAGGCCTACACAATTTTACGGCTACGACAGGGAACACTTTTAAACTAGCGTTATACGACAACGAAGCAACATTAAGTAAATCAACAACTGCTTTTCAACAAACTGATGAAGTGGCAAACTCAGGCACTTATTCTGAAGGTGGAGGATCGTTAACATCTGTTACCCCTGCTTTATCTACAGATACTGCTGTTTGTGATTTTTCAGATATTTCATTTACAAGTGCAACTATTTCAGCACAAGCTGCTGTTATTTATAACAGTTCAACTGTATCTGGTTTAACTACCAATGCATCTGTTTGTGTGCTTGATTTTGGTGCGGTTAAATCTTCAACTTCAGGAACATTTACTATTACGTTCCCTGCTGCTGAAGCAACTGCTGCAATTTTAAGAATAGCATAGGAGATAATTTATGGCCTCTATCCAAGGATGGGGCCGAGAAACTTGGAGCAGTGGTGCCTGGAACGAACAAGCACCTGTTTCTGTTACAGGTAATGGCCTCACGTCATCTCTGGGAACTGAGACAGTTGCGACTGATCAGAATATATCTGTAACTGGTATTGGTTTAACATCAACTGCTGGAACTGTTACTGCTGTTGGTGTTGCTGAAGTTAATCCAACTGGTATTTCTCTTACATCATCTTTAGGTACACCTAGTCCTCAAACAGATCAGAATATATCTGTAACTGGTATAGGAATGACTTTGTCACTAGGTGATGAGTCAAGCTCAGTTACAAAAACAACTGGTTGGAACCGTGACACTGACATTAATACAGGTAATCCTATTGGATGGGGTGATCAACAGTGGAATGCAACAGGTGGTTCATTTGCTCTTACAGGTCAAGCACTTAGTGTCTCTTTAGGTACAGAAACAGTAGCAACAGATCAAAACATATCCGTTACTGGAGTTGCAACAACTTCATCAATAGGAACTTTCTCAATATCAGGTGATTCACAAGTAACTGTTGTTGCTGCAAGTGAACCTCAACTTGATATTTCTTTAGGTACACCAGAGGCGGATCCAGAATTTGTTGTATTCCCTTCTGGTAATGCAATGACATCTGCTGTCGGTACTGCTGGCACATCTGTATTTGTTACTGGTAATGCAATGACAGCCTCTTTAGGAGAGGAAACGCAAGAAACTATCTATGAAGCACCTAGTGTTTCTGCTACTTCGTCTGTTGGATCGCCTACTATAACAGCAAGTTCTACTTTGACACTTACTGGCGTTTCTGTTACAAGTAGCACTGGAACTCTAGGAGGCACTTTTTGGAACCAAGTAGATGATTCTAACTCGGATATAAGCTGGACGGAAGTCCATAAAGCCGCATAAAAGTTTTGACAAACTTTAATTTAAATATTACAAATTATATAGGAGATTAAATGAGTTCAACATATTCAACAAGTTTGAGAATAGAGCTTCAAGCTTCAGGAGCAAATTCTGGTACTTGGGGAACTATTACGAACAATAACTTTTCACAATCTTTAGAGTTTGCAATTGCTGGGGTAACGAATGTTGCATGTGGAGATGCTGCTGTAACTACACTTACAAATGCAGATGGACCTCAAACACAAGCAAATAACCAAGCAAGAAGTGCTCATATAAGACTTACAGGTGCACATGGTGCAGTAAGAATAGCTCAATTCCCAGCTACACAAAAAGTTTATTTAATTACTAACGCTACAACAGATTCAGGATCTTCAGGTCCTTATGCAATGACTTGCAGACTAGGAGCTTCAGGTAATACACTTTCAATAGCTAACGGCACAACTCGTCTTGTTTCTACAGATGGTACAAACTGGTACGATGTTTTTTCTTTAGCTGGTTCAATAGACCTACAAGGTCAAGAATTAATAATGGACGCTGATGCAGATACAAGTTTAACTGCTGATACAGATGACCAAATAGATATTAAAATTGCAAACATTGACGTTGCAAATGTTACTACAGCTAACTCAGGTGATTTAGTAATTACTAATGCTGTTCAAGATAAAGATATAACTTTTAAAGGTGATGATGGCGGAGGAGCAATTACTGCTTTAACTTTAGATATGTCTGATGCAGGTAAAGCTACATTTAATGGTGTAGTTGATGCTGATGCAGGTATCACTGTTGATAATATTACAATTGATGGAACAGAGATTGATTTATCATCTGGCGATTTAACTTTGGATGTTGCTGGTGATATAATTTTAGATGCTGCTGGCAACGATTTGATTTTCCAATCTGCTGGAACAGCTATTGGACATATTACTAACAGCTCAAGTGATTTAGTTATTGAATCAAAAGTTTCTGATAAAGACATGCTTTTTAAAGGTAATGATGGAGGTTCTGGTATCACAGCACTAACTTTAGATATGTCTGGCGCTGGTGCAGCAACTTTTAATAATGATGTAACAGCTTTCTCTGATAAAAGACTTAAAACAGATATAAAAAATATTGATAATGCGTTATCTAAAGTAACAAAAATGCAAGGTGTTTACTATAAAAGAAATGATATAGACGATGCTAGAGAACAAGTCGGTGTTTTAGCTCAAGATATGGAAGAAGTTTTACCTCAAGTTGTACTAACAGCAGATGACGAAATTAAAACAAAATCCGTTGATTATGGAAAAATATGCGCTGTTTTAATAGAATCTATTAAAGAGCTTAAAGCAGAGATTGATCAGTTAAAAGGAAAATAAAATGGCAGTCCCTTCAAGCGGAGCAGTATCAATACAAGATCTTGTAGATGAGTTTGGAGGTTCTACTCCTCATTCTATAAGTGAATATTACAGAGGCGGAAGCCTTGTTCCAAATGTTTCTGCAAACAACAGTGTTCCTACATCAGGAACAGTAGCACTAACAAATTTTTATGGAGCGGTTGATGCTACTTTTATAGCTGCTTCAGGTGGTACAGAAACTACTAGTGGCGACTTCAAAATTCATACATTTAATTCTAATGGAACATTCACTGTTAATTCTGTAGGTAATTCAGCAGGTTCTAACACCGTAGAATACTTAGTTGTAGCTGGTGGCGGAGGCGGTGGAAATAAGCAAAACGCTGGTGGCGGAGGCGGTGCGGGTGGTTATCGTACTGCAGCAAGTTTTAGTGTTTCTGCTCAAGGTTATTCTATTACTGTAGGTGGTGGAGGTTCAGGAACAAATACAAGAAATGTACCAGGAAGCACTGGAAGTAATTCTGTTTTTTCTAATATCACTTCTGCAGGTGGTGGAGGTGGAGGTTCAGGTTATGGAAATAATGATGGTGCTGCAACTAGCGGTGGTTCAGGCGGTGGTGCTTGGGCTATTGATGGTAATGATTACGGCACTGGACCAGGTTCAGCATCTCCTGCAGGACAAGGAAACGCTGGTGGACCAGGAACCAATGTAAGTAATTTCGGACAAGGTGGAGGCGGCGGTGGCGCTGGCGAAGCTGGAAACACTGATGGTGGTGGTTATGGTGGAGATGGTTCATCAACTAATAATATTGAAGGAGATACTACAGCGAGAGCAGGTGGTGGAGGTGGCGGTAGAGATAATAGAGCCCCTTCTTTAAACGCTCCTGGTGGTGATGGTGGCGGTGGCCCTGGAGGCTACGGTTCAGCAGGCACAAATGGATCAGCAAACACTGGCGGTGGCGGTGGCGGTGCATCACATAACTATAATAGTACATCCGCTTCTGGCGGTTCAGGTGTTGTTATAATTGCTTATAAGGTACAATAATGGCACACTACGCAAAATTAGATAAAGATAATATTGTTTTAGAAGTAAATGTTATTGATAACGATCAAGAAACATCTTTAGGTGAAGCTGGAATTGTATCTTGGCTTAATGCAAATTTTAATAATCAAGGAGTTTCTGGTGGTGTTACATGGAAAAAAACATCTTTTAACACAAGATCTGGAAAACATTATGAAAATGATGGTGTAACGGAATCATCTGATCAAAGCAAAGCACTAAGAAAAAATTATGCAGAAGCAGGTGGTACATATGATGCAGCTAGAGATGCATTTATTCCGCCAAAACCTTTTGCATCATGGGTTCTTAATACAACTACATGTGTTTATGATGCTCCTGTATCATATCCTGATGATGGTAAATATTACGTTTGGAATGAAGATACCACATCTTGGGACGAAGTTACCTAAAAAAAATTAAAAACAATAACTACTCTAGTTTTTGTATTTGAAGGTGTAGCATTTGTGTGTTTTAAATAAGTTGGAAAAATAACAAATTTATTTTCTACACTTTCTATTTTAGTTCCATCTTCAAACTTTGTATATCCGTTATTCGTGTTTAAATAATAAACAGCTGTAAAACTTTTTTTAAATTGTGGTTCAGAAAAATCCCAATGATAAGGAAGAATTTCATTTATAGTTTTTGTTTTAAGAGTTAAATTTGACTTTATTCTTATTAAAGCTCCCAAATTTAATTGTCTTTCTAATTTTTTTACAAACATGGGTTCAATAAATTGTGGATAAATTGAGCTGTTTGGTTTATTTAAATAATAAATGTTGTGAACAAATTGAAAGTTATCAGGGCTTTCTTTTTCCCCCACTTCATTACCAACTACTTGATCGTGATAAAACCAAGGAAACTCGTTGGACAGTATATGTGATTGAAGTTTTGTAAGTTCATCCTCTGATAAAAAATTGTCTATAATTTTAATATTTTTATTCATAATTATTTTTGGTAAAAATCATACCACCCCGTGATTATTGTTTTTTCTTTTGTGCAAAATTGTCCTTTATGTGTAAAAGTCCAATCAGCTGGCCAAATTAAAATTTTTCCTTTTTCCGATTTAGAAATATAATCTTGATGTAAAAATTCTGTACCGCCTTCATCTTCAAGGTCATCACAGTACATCATCCATACTAAGTGACGATTTTTAATAGGACCAAAACTTGTAAGTCTTTCACAATGCCATTCGTAAAATCCTTTACTAGGTTTATAATTTTGAATATTAAATGTAT
>Ga0208030_1001440_pt1 | contig 13631 bp, 16 predicted proteins | sample MalvirDeepMed_M9_FD_184246 | JGI IMG/M metagenome (GOLD analysis project Ga0208030, IMG submission 184246) | Marine viral communities from the Global Malaspina Expedition - Malaspina viral metaG DeepMed_M9 (SPAdes) (version 2) | ecosystem: Environmental > Aquatic > Marine > Oceanic | place...
AGGTGATCGTGTTGGCTCCCGTGTCGATATCGGTGATCGTCACTTGGTAGTTGGTGCCATCGTCCGATCTTAGTGTGAATAGGCCACCGTTGAGCAGGACACACACATCCCCCACGCTAAACTCGGCCACGTCATTCGAGGCGGTCCAGTCGGAGGCCTCGCAGGTGGCGACGTAAGAGCCAGCGTCCCAACTGTCCACGGTAGCCGATGGGGATATGAGTGCCACCTTACCGGTGTCGCTGAAGGCGATCGTCAGTTGCATGGTGCGCCGACTGAAATCAGGAGCTACTGAGGTGACTAGACCCGTGAGAGCGTCCGAGTCCGTTAGCCTATCTCCCGTCCGCGGATCTCGAATGGCCACATCGGAGACCGTCACCGCATCCCCTAGATCGATCGTCCCAAATAGAGAGGGCCCCACTGAGATATCGACGTAGGCGATGCGATCAGAGAGCCGCCGAATCCGGCTCGCTATCAACACCCAAGCGCTGCTATCCTCGCCGAGATCGGCGGAGTTGTAAGGGGCCTCCCTGATAACCTGGCGGTCGCCAACGATCGATCCGAGGTTATGGGGATACCACCGACGGGCCCCTAGCTCTCGGATCGTCTGGGGGGTTCCCTCCCTGTCTCCCGGCCTCGGATCAGCCATCAGGACGATCGAGTCTAGGGCGCGTCCCTTCGTGTACTGTTTGAGGCGGTCGGCTTCGATGACATCGGACGAGGTGATCGCGGTCGAGGTGCTCCCAGGGTAGGCGTCCCGAAGGCGAATGAAGAGGTATTGACCCGACATGGTGCGCCCCGTAGCCACTCCCCAGGGCGATAGGAGACGCTCCAGAATCGAGGTCAGAGATTCGGATCGGTCGCCACCTAGCCAAAACTCCGACGCTCTAACGTCCGGCATCTGGGCCTTCAGGGCCTCGGCCGCCTCGGTGTCGACGTCTGCGATCGGGATGCCAAGCGAACAGTCGAAGGCCCACGATGGGCCTAAGTCCCAGTCGCCATTGGTTCCGGCCTCGGTCGAGGTCAAAAGGTTCAGAGCGACGTCGATCGCATGCTCTGACGTGTCTCCCGATGAGTCCTTGAAAGGGGGATAGGTGCCGTTTCTCGAGGCCCAAGCGATCTGGTATATCGGTTGGGGTGTAGTCGGACCCTCGGCGCTCGGGGGCACGTCTACCCCAGACTCGGGAGCAATCAGAGGATCGTTGTCAAACGTCCACCACCACTCGCCGCTTCCCGGTGAGGTCTCGCTGGCATAGGCCTGCCATACCGCCTTGAGCTTGGGGGAGTACCAGTATCCCCCGGAGGCGTGAAATCGTGGGGTGCGTTGATCGGGAGTCGTATCCGGTCCGAGCAACGGGCGACTATAGGTAGCCTCATCTTCCCCCCTCAGATAGATACAAGCCACCGCGATAGGCTCGGCGTTGAGTGTGGCCTTATTGAACTCCGAGACCGCCTGGAATGTGGGCCAATGGACGCCGGACGCCACATCCGAGGAGAGATAGCCCTGTAGGATGAGCGCTTCATCTGCCTCGCTCGAGGCGGTGTCTAGGTTGATCTCGTAGACCGTCGCCCTGCGTCCGACCATAGACGGCGGGGTCAGGTAAACGTCGGAACCTTTGGGGTGCGCCGAGGCAGTGCTCCCCGCATATCCACGGCCGCCGGTGAGGGTGATGAGCGGGGTTGCTCCATCTGTGACGCTGAATACCCTGCACGTCTCGCGCTCCACGTAGACCACAGACCCCGCAGCCAGTCCCGATACTCCACTCTCACTCTCTACCTCGAAAAGTGAGGAGCCCACCGAGGCGTCGGCGGCTAGCTTGGTGGCCGCTCGAGGTCGCACCAACTGAAAGTTGATAGGTCCCCCCTCTCCGCCCGACTGATAGGGACGCAGGAGTAGGGTAAACCGACCGGAGCTGACTGCATTCTTGAGGACGTCCCAGGAGGCAGAGATACCCCTCGGAGGCTCGGCTAGTCCCGCGTTGGCTTCGGTGTCTCCGTCCCGCCACGACGGTACCTCGGGATAGCAATAGAGCGTTTGTCCTCCCCCATCCGGGTCTCCGATGCCCTCGATCGTCAGTATGTAGGCATACCCTGGCATCTATCACCGGCTCTGCGTGCAGGGGATAGAGACGCTATAAACATCGGCGGTGGCCGGCAGTGGACGTACCGCAGTCCCGAGCGAGTTGTGAGACGTCCCGCCGCCTACCGTGATCTCATACTCCCCCCTCACGTCCTCATCTGGATCGGCGTAGCTCGAAATATCCGAGTATAAACGGATCTGGCGACGGTCAATCAGGGCCGTCATATACCACGCCTCGAAAGGCGTATTAGGATCGCCCTGTTCGATGCCGGCCGCAGCAGCCCTCGCAGCCGATCGGGCGCAGTCGATCGAGACCCGAGCCGATAGGATGTACTCCACTCGGAAAGTGGCCACGTCACTCGTTACCCAATGGACCGTCGAAATGTATCCGCCGCTCGTCATTGATTGCGATAACTGGATGTTTCGGGTCACGGCGGCATCGTCCCAAACGGGCTGGTCGGGGCACCATTGATACCGTGCGCCGTAGGGAGAGATGATAGCGACGGCGGGATCTGGGTTGTCCGATTCCGTGGCGTAGCCGAAGATTAAGGGATCGACTGTAGTATTGACTTCATCTTCCCAATCGTAATTGAACGTTCCCAAATCCACCGAGAGCCGGATCGATCCGAGGGCTGCATCTGCGTCGGTGTAATTGACTCCCACGATCTGCACTGTCCAGGTGCCAGCAGGAGCGGCGGTGTCTAGCTTGTCCTTGAGCTGTTTGGCGAAGTCGAGGGCGCCCTCCTCCTCGCTATCGTCCAGGCTCCACCAATAGTCCCCCTCGGTGAAGGTGAGATCGATCGCTCCCGACTCGGAGTAGTCGATCCGCAACTTGTCCTCTCCGTCCTCCAAATAGAAGCGGCTGAGAAATCGACAGTTGTTAGCCAATGGACACCTCCCCAAGCGCGATCCCGGTCTGCCACATTTCCATCAGGTCTTTTCTGCTGGCATCGTTATTTAAAATTTGGCCAATCTGGAAGTTTATCACTCGAGCCTGTCCACCCCTCGCAGCCTCCGGGCGCTGCCCTACGAGGACGTCGGCCGCCTCCGTAGATACGGCTCCCCGCGTCGGCGTTCGAGCGCCCGCGCCCCCTCCTCCTGATCGTCCCATAGCCGACGCGAAGGCGAAACTGGCGGCAGCTAACGAAAAGAATTGGCTGAGACCCGGCAAAAAGGAGGTCGCGCCCTTCGCAACTACTCCGGCAGTAGCTGCTATCTGAGCCGCTTGACCCAAGAACTGGAACACCGCAGCCATCCGATCGGCGCCATCTTGCGCACTATCACCCATGATGCGGGGTAAGGTCGATCCGAACATTCTGAAGGCGTCTTCGGCGGTCTGTAGGCCGTCGATGATACCGGAGGACATCGCCTCGGTGGCGTCCGCCGTCGCATCCGCAAGGGCTTCAGGCAACTGCTCACCCATCTCTCCCCACAGCTCGAGGAGTGTTTCTCTGAGGTTTGTGAAACTGTCGAGAGCCTCGGCCGCTTCTACCTTCGAATCCGCTACCGCCTCGGCCCATATAACCGATGCCTCGTATCGTGCCAATCTGAGTGCGGCGAGATCGTCCGCGATCTTTTGTTTGAGGACAGCCGACATACGCTCGGTCTCTCTGTGGGCCGCTTCGGCCGCTGCCGCTGCATCCCGTAGGCCTGATTCGGCTTGCTGCTGGGCTCGCAATTCCTCGAGTCGGGCTGCTCTCTCGGCTCGCTGCCGTCGTCGCGCAGCTGCCGGATCGGGCTCGTCGTCCGTGCTGAAAATAATAGGACCGAAGCGGCTCTCATCGCTGACCCGCCCCGGTTGGGATACTGCTCCCCTATCCATCCCTTGATGAAAGTCCCGGGCTGCGCCGACGAGGGCCCACCATGGAGTCGTGGCACTGAAGAGCACCCGCGCAGTTTCGCTCGTCATAGCCTCGGCGATTGAGGTGATCGCGGTCGCCACGTCGGCTAGAAAGGTTACGAGTTGGGGGCCGTTCTCGGCTGTCAGGGTGATTAGATCGTCGAGTGCCATTTGCAGGTCACCCATCGTCCCCGCTTGGATTGCAGCCTCCGATATTGCGTCCCCGAGTTGCTCGCGAAAGTCTCCCCAAGTATTGCCGAGGTTGGCTAATGCTTGCTCTTGATCGTCTATCCCTGCGGATGCTCCTCGGAACTCCTCCTCTAGAATGGACATCGCCTCGGCGGATGCTGCCGTCGCTCCCTCCTGAGATAACGTGAGGGTAAGCAGTTCCCGTTGTGCCGGGAGAATCTCGTTTAGGGCCTCGACTTGTCCGACGTATGCTCTAGCGACTGCCGTCGCCGTCGCTCGGAGCCTAGTCCCTCGCCGCTCCATAACGTCTTGAACAAGGCCAGCTAGCGACGTGAGTTCCGCCGCCGTCACCTCGGTGCCGTGGAGCACGGTCGCCATATTGGCAACCACCGCCCGGGTTTGATCGTCACCGTATCGCGTCGTTCTTTGCTGCTGGGCGGCGAACGCTTCGATCGCTTGCATGGCGTGTGGGACGTCTACAGATCCCAGGGATTGAAGGGACATCCGCAATTGATTGATGCCCGATCGTTGGCTCGCTGACTCCTCCATCAGGGTAATGAAACCCCGCACGATGCGGGAGGCTCCACCGAAGACTCGGGACATGATGCCGAGGGCAGCGTTTAGCGTTCGGATGTTCTCTTGCATCCGGCGCCAACTGCGATTGAGGTGACTTATGTCTCGGCGCATCTTGCGAAAGGTGGTCTGATTCTGCCTCCCCATCGTGCGGATCGCCCGAAGGGCCTTCTGCGCTTTGACGTCGACGACGATCTGAACCTGTCTTTTTCTTCTAGCCATCAGATCGCATCCGGTCCTTGAGGAGTCGGGCTCGCTCGGCCCGCACGGTCAAGATGCCGCCCCAATACCAGGAGCAACAATCCCGAGGGCCGAGAGACTCTATCGATGAGGCTGAGAGCACTGAGAGGGTCCACGGGTCATCCTCGAGAGCAGGAACAGGGCAGCGGGTCGGGCCATCGGCTACCCACTCGGGCGCCTGCGGGTCTACCTTCGGGCAGTTCAATGCGCGACGGCGAGCGCTCCAGCATCTCCCGCAGTCGTTGACGGGTCGGCCGCTCCCGTCTTCGGCGAGGGAGATTCCGACGGCCGCTCGGACTTTCCCTTATCGGTCTCTCCCATTTGAGCCTTCATGAAAAGGGCAGCCCATATCGAGATCGTTTGATTGACTCCAATCTCTGAATCGAGTTCCTCGGGCGTGATCTCGAGCGGTTCGCCGTCGACGGAGAAAACCCAGACGGCGATGGCCTCGAGCATATCCTGATAAATCTCGACGGTGATCGGGTACTGCTCCCCCTCCTCCGGGGTCTTGGCTAGTTCCGCCACTTGTGGAGCCCAACCGAGGAGGACCGATCCGGGAGGCCTAGTGAACTTCCAGGCCACTCCATCTTGATCAACTGTGATCGTCTTGCTTCGCTTGTAAATCATCAAGTGAACTCGAGTGTTAGGGATGAGGGTGTACCCGTGGCGGCTGTGGATGCCTGACCCGTGAGGGCAAACATATTAGGCGTCCCCTGTTGGAGTACCGGCGCGTTAAAGGACACATTGTTAAGCTTCAAGGCGATACTGCGGGCGCCCGCAGTAAGGGTCAGATCGACATCGGCGACGGTCGCCGATATCCAGTCGGCCCAGGCTGTTACAGTATTTTCCTGGACGGCCTCGACTGTGAGAGTGATTGAGGTAGGGGCTGGACGGCTGATAGTGCCTGGCCACGCGTAGCCATCGCCCCCAGCGACATCGAGCCGGGGAGTGATTTCGAGCCCTCCCGTGATCGAGTAGTCTCGGATTACCAATCCGCTAGATTGACCGAAGAGGCTATAGGCGGAGACAGCAATCATCGGAGTGCCGCCAATCGCCGTCGCTTCGGTCTCCGAGCCCATGGCCGTTGGGGTGGCCCACTCGCCCACGCCGGACCACGCGATCGTTGCCAAGTTATCCGCCGAGCCGGAGATGGTGAACGTGTAGTTGGAATCCGCAGACACGTAGTAGTTGCCCGAGGTCGACTCCTCGAAGCGAGTCGTGACGGAGTATGGTGAGGCGTTAGGCTGATCCGTCCAAATGTACGAATGTGTGGCGTCAGCAAAGCTCGCAGTCAGTCCGCTAGCTTGCAGGAGTTGGTGCACCTCGGGCAACACCGATACGCTTGGGGTGGCGCTTGTGCCTCGCAACTCAGTCGTGAAGGCCGTGGTCCAATATCGAGTGAGGCCGGCTCCCGGGGCTTGCCTGTCTATGTAGGACCTGACGAGGGGCCGTTGGAAATTCTCGACCGTTCCGGCCGCAGTAAAAACCGAGGTCCCCCGCTGGATCTCTACCAGATCGGTGGCCCCGTCGAGGGCCTCTCCGGTCTCCGAAATGAAAAGTTGACCATCTGTGATAACCGCCATCGTCTAGCTCTCCTCGGTGGTGTCTGTGTCGGCTTGCGCCGGGGTTGTTTTGGCTCGCTTGCGCTTCGGCTTCGGTGGCTCGGCTGGCTCGTAGTGCTCTCCCTCGACGCATCCAGAGAGAGTGCTTAAGGGTATCTCTGCCACGTCGCCGGCCTTGACGAGTTCGCCTGACGTGCTGCGGGTATTGCAGCGACGGGACAGCCATCGCACTTTGGTTGCTTCACTCATGTTAGCTCTCGGGTTGTGGCGACATACGCCGTTGCCTCGACTATCGCAGCTCTGCGCCACTTGCGAGTCGTGCCGGCACCTGCTTGCTCTATGCGGGTTCGGACCTCGCCGACGAAGAAGAGGCCGGCGATATCGTCTACTGTGTCGGTCTCGGTGAGGACGTTGACAACCCCCCGACAATAGGTGCGGGCCGTATCGTCTGGGGTGATAGGGTTGGCTTCGGGCGAGACGACGCACACGACCTGGACGGGTATCTGTAGGCGGAAGGCGTTCGGGAGTAGGAAGTCGCTCTCGACCTCTCCATCGGTTCGGACGATCACGGCAGGGAGTGCGCTTACGTCCGAGTAATCGTCCCGCACCTCGAAGGACACGGGAGCCGATACACTCGAGCCACCATCGGCTGCGATGAGCAGGAGCACATCCCCGAGGCGGTCCTCGAGGCGGTCCTTGATGCCTGCCACAATCGAGGCTGACCAGATTGCCTCACTCACCTTCGAGCCAATAATCTAGCAATTCAGGGATGAACACGTCGTCGATCGCCCGATCGGTAAAGCCGGGGAGGTAGGGGCGGGATGACGTGAGAGAAACCTTCTTATCGGACGGTCTCAGCCTGATTCTGCCCTTGTATCCCCCACCGTGGCCGGTGCCCTGGGGTGGGCCCTTGGGCTGCCCTCGCCTCGGCATCCGGTCATTCAGAAAACGATTGCCCTGAAAGTTGGCCGGATCTTCGGATAGCTCATCTCGGAGCTTGGCCCATATCGGTTTGTTCTTTTTTAATCTCAGGGAGACGTCTGCGAGACCCGGAGGGTGATCGGGTGTAGTGGTGATAGTCATGCCAAAACCACCACTAGCGGGCGGCCTAGTTGTCGTCGCCATTGTCACCCCTCGCCCGAATCGGTGCCGGGCCTCCTAGTCAATAGACTCCCCATCGTCTCGTGGTGGCTCTACGAGGGCCACCGTGTCGGCCTTCGGCTTCGCCTTGCGCTTGCGCTTCGGCTTCGGCTTCGGTGGCTCGGGCGCCGGAGCGAACCAGCCAGGGAGCCGAGCGATCGTGCGCTCGTCGAACTCTCCGATCTCACCCGTCCGAATCATTTTCCCGTGTATATCGAGGGCGCGACCTTGTGGCCTCGGCCGGATGATAATCATGCGTCGTGACATAATGCCCCCTTAATTGAATCCCGTGCCCTTGCGCCAAAGGCCGATCCGGCTCGAGCGTGAGGCGGGTTGCGTAACTTGGGTCTGACTGTTGAACACTCCCTTGACCCTAGAGCCGGGTCTCGGATCTGTTCCTATGTCCCCGAGTGAGCCCGCTCTAATGCGTCCCAGGAGAGCCCCGAAGGCTTCCACCGCTTGCGCCGTGTATTCGTCCGACTCTCGCGTGTTAGCCATTACCCACTCGGCCGCGCATCGTCTAGTGAGGGAGCCCGCCATAGCGGCGTGAAGATTCGAGCCGGTGTCAACGTCGCTCGGCGTGATGGACACACTCTCGAGAGCAACGCCAATCTCAGCGGCAAACTGAGAAATTATGTCCGACAGTCGGGTAGATGAAGGCTCAGCATCGGCATCAATGGAACCACTCCACGCAATCGCCGAAGCGACATCCGAAGCAGTGACACCGAAAACATAGACCGCCATCTACCCGACTCCTCTCTAGCTCGTACCCGTGATGCGAACGCCGAACTCGGGAACTACAGTAATCGCCGCGTTTGCCGGCGCGTAGTAGCCGTAGCGCCTCTGGTCGAGGGCCATCGGCTCGAGAACGGAAATCAACTCGTCCCCGGAGTGCGGCATGATGATGCCGGCCGAGTCCATCAACCGACCATTCGGAGTCGACGCTAGATCGTCCCCGGGCGGTCGCACGTAGAGATTGGCGTACTCGCCATAGCGAGAATCGAGACCGACGAAAATACGTTCGATTCCGATAGATTTGAGCGAGGCCTCGAGCTGTTCGAGTGTGAGACCACCTAGCGATGAAGCGCCTCCCCAGAGGCTCGTAAAGCTGGAGTTGTGCTTCATGCCGTTGTAGGTCTTGCTGCCTACCGAAAGAGCAAGCCTACCCTCCGGTAAACGCTCCCCCACGTCCGCTTCGTGCTGATCTAGAGCGCTCGCAATGTCCAGAAGGATATCGGTTCCGGTCGTCGTCCATACCGCAGACGCTGCCACCTCACTAGCAGTCCAAGGATCGTCGCCCGTGAGTAAATCGCTCGCCGCGGCATCGAGGAAATCCAGTGTATGATCGAGGGCCAAGCGGGTGCCGAGAGCATCCATATCGGCCACCGACTCCGGATCGGTCAGCACATAACCGTCTGCCTGGTCAAGAATCGCCTGGGATCCGAAATCCATTAAGGACGCCGTGACGGTCTTCCATTGTCCCGGCTCTGCGGTTGGGACCTGTTGCCCGATCAGCCTCATACCGCTGTTCTGGCCGGAGGCGTCGACGAACATAGACCGAAGAAAATAAGAGAATGTGGCCTTGGTGCTCGGGGTCTGGTTAGGTACAGCAATCCCCAGACGGTGCCCTACACGGCTGGCCCTGATCATCGGTTCGAACTCGTCGATCAGTCGGGTTAGACTCCCCGAAATAGATGTCTGAGCTGACCCGCTTCCTGCGTAAAAAGTGCCCATGAGCTGCTCCTTATGGGATCAGGACGCCAGAGACGCCCAAGAGTTTAACTTGAATTAGGGTCGCATCGGCGCCCCCCTGAAGCGCGAATCCGGCCGCGTAGTTATCACTAACCGCCGTAATCCATTCGCTCGATCCGTTGGGGGCTACGGGTGCCCCCGCTTCGACGGCTGCGCCGGTTAGGACGTAGGCCACTCCACCAAACTGCACGGTCGCTCCCATCGATTCATCTGCATACACTCCGCTCACGGACGTGATGACACCGACTGCAACAGTGATGTCGTTGGCGTCAGATACTCCCGCAAGCGAGACCTCCTCGTCACCGGATCCACCGGAAACCAAGGCCGCATATCCCTCTTTTCCATCGAGATCCGCACCCGCACGAAATGGCCCAGCGAGGGCCGGTCCTGTGACTGTCATTGCCATCTTACTTGACCTCCCGGATCGCCATCTTGCGAGCCTGACTTAAAGATATTTCCTTCTCGGCGGATAGCTCCACCATCCGACGCTCGAGATCTGCATCGGTGCGGATCTCGGGACGGTCCCCGAGGATCGCCGAGTCACTGAGCTGACCCATAACGATGCCGGTTCCGCCGCAGCAGTCGACCACCGAATCCACGAGGGCTTCGATCGCCTCGAGGCTGGATAGCTCGGCCGGTCCCGTCGACCGCAGAGCGATGAGTTCGCGAACCTTCGCCACTCGACCCGTTCGAGCCAGCTGGATACAGTGCTCTCGGTTGGCGCTCGCACGGGCTGACGCTTCCGCTCGGTGTTGCGCAGCCTCGATCATCGAGACCTTCTCACGCAGTAATTGGTTCTCCGCTTCGGCCGCAGCCAGACGATCACCTAGATCGTTTGCTGCTTCGACTACGGTAGCCGCCTCGGTCGAGGCCTCCACAGCCTCGGCCACTTCTTGTGTCTCGGACATGTCGGTCCTCTCCTTGGTTAAACGCGCCACAGCCGGCGCCATCAAATCTATCTCTTGCCCATCGCTGGAACTCGCCATCGCCGGAGGTCCACCGATTGAAGTGGTCGTTCCTCGGCTGGCGGGTTTCGCGGTGTAGGCCAATCCGCACCCCTCGGCCTGTTCGCCGGTCTCGATGTAGACCGTGGACCCTTCGACCACCTGCCCGGGGATGTGGGTACACTCTGAGGACAGGTCGAACCACGAAGCACCGCACGACCCACAGGCACAATCGTCCCTAGAGTAGGTGTATTCAACGGACCACCCGGGCTTGATGCCTGCGGCTAGCTCGGCGAGCACTCGATCACCTGTTAGGTGGATCTCGCTATAGATGCCACCGTCCTCCACCCACGCTCCACGGATGACGCCTTGAAGCGGATCGACATCTGAGATCGGGCGGTGTTCGTAGTTAACGGGCGACCCCTCGAGCGAGGCTGCGACGGCATCCAATCCCGCAGGGTCAGAAAGTCGGGGAGCCGAATATAGCCGCACCCCGGTCGGTTCGTAGATGCGAGCCGTGACGGTGAGGCCTGCATTGCTCCTGAGAGCGTAACCCGCCGCTTTGTCTATCTCGTTATAGGATGTCTCGCCGACTGCACACTTGACGATATCTCCCATGGCCTCCCCTTCGTCCGTGGCTGGCTCGAACTCGATCGGGCTATAGTCGTGCTCGGCTAACCATTCCCGGGCCTCCGAGGCGGTATAGCGGGAGGCGTCGAAGCGGATCGACTGTAGCTCGGGGCCGTCGCTTCCGAGACCGTAGAGGGCGTCGATACCCGGGCCGAAGGCGTCTGCATCTCGCCTGAACTCCTCGAAGCGTTCGGGGTCTAGTAGTCGGGCGGAGTGCTCTGATGGGTACGGCATAGGCTACACGTCCAGGAGTGCGAGGGCGCGTTCTGTTAGCTCGGCGGCTCGCTCTGCTGTTACCACCCCGTCGCGTACCATCTCGAGAATCAGACGGGCCTTGGCTATCGTTCCCGAGACCGTCCGATCGTCGCCGATACCCCGGGCGAAGATGCGCGGGGAGCGCTCTACACTCCACCCATTGAGCCTGCATAGTGGCTGGATGATCTGCGAGTGTATGAGGCTCGATAGTTCGACGGCCTCGCCTGCTAGTGCCTGGTTCGATGCGGCTCGGTACTCGGTTCCGAGTGCTCGGGAGCCGTGAGCTTGGGTCGCTAGTTCCTCGAGTTCGGCGCCGAGGGCACGGCTGATCTCTGCGTTATAGACTGCGACGTCGGGCGCAAGGGGAGGAAGGACCGAGCCGCCGTGTCTCGGCTGAATCGTGACGGTCTCGGGAATTATGATCCACCTCTGCTCCGCCTCACTCCACTGATTTAGCTGTGCCTCCAGCTCTGCCCTATCGGCGCTGCCCGGCTCGCTGTCGGTCGTAACCTCAAGATATCCTTCACCAAATAGGGTCCGGCTGGCCATCGCACTGACGCAGATATCCGCTTTGGCTGCCACTGAGAAATAGATAGAACGCAGGAGGCTCACACCCTCCCAGTTCCGACCAGTGAAACCCCGGGCGAAGTGGGCGACCTTCTCGATCGGGATAGGTATCAGACCACGCTCTCCACGTTGGAGCACACCGACAAGATACCCGGCCCGGTTCGTGATCCACTTGAACACGGTACACGGCTCTACAAATGCCAGCTCCTCGAGTCTGAAAAAGCCCGTGCTACTCTCGATCTCATAGATCATCTCGAGGAGTGCGAAGCCGTATAAATCGCGCTGCTGGATCTGGAACAGCAAATTCGGAAGTCCACCATGCAACGACGCGAACACGTCCCGCATGTACTCGGTGATGTAGACTTCTTCATCGGTCGGCTCGGCGGGTGGTACGATCTGCCAGTCTAGGGCCGTCAAGTTGCGCGCCCGCTTCTCCAGGGCACTAGCCACCGAAGCGTCACGCCGAGCCATCCCAGCATAAAGCCCGGGGTTAGGCCACAGGCCTCGACACTTCGCCGGCTTCAGGGTGGCGTTGTACTCGGTGCTGCCCTTCCATCGCCTACTCCACCCGGGACTACTTAGGACCGTTTCGAGTTCGATATCCGATAACGGTTTCAGATATTCGGCTTCGCGGGTGGTGTGGTCTGCGGGGTCGAACGTCTGGACGTGGCGACGATAGGCCCGGGAGCGTTGGCGTTGGCGAGGGAGTTGAGGCACAAGGCAACCTATCCCGACCAATATAGAATTTCAACCATACTGTAATTTTACACTACCGAGGACGTTTTCTGTGTTCGTTGTCTACTTAGTGTTGACACATTAAACAGGGGTGCTATTCTCTTGAGCATGAACACCGCAACACACACCCACATCGGAGCCGACAACATGGGAAACCTCACAGACCGACAGCTAGACACTTCTGGTGGGCGTACTTGCACAGAATAGCAACTCTATAGGGAGAGAGACGTATGATACGAAGTGAAATAATATGCGACGGCTGCGGCATCGTCGGGTCGGCCAAGGGCCAAGCCTACGGACGGTGGAGGGCGCATGTAGCGCGGGAGGAGTTGAGAGGCAGAGGATGGCGCGTAGGCAAGCCACGCGGCACAGACTATTGCCAAAAGTGCGTTGCCGAGGACGACGGCGACTGCGGATGGATGGCCAACCTGGACGCATCGCTTGACCTAGCTTGGTCCGAGAGATTCAGCCGGGACAGCTAGCGGCGCGGGCTTGCGGCCTCGGCAACGAGGCCCCGGGCCGGACTCGCTAACCACACACAGGAGCAGACACCATGACCATCGAATACGGCTACACACACCGAGCGGCAGGGAGACACGGGCTCCACCAGCACACAGGCATCGACCCGGCGCAACTCGGACCGCAGAGCGTGTGCGTAATCTTCGACGGCAACCTGGACGTGTACGATCGCCCCGACGACCTCGACGACTTCCGCCTGTGGGCCGAGTCAGTGTGGGAGGAAGGCACGAGCCGAGACCTCCACGGAACATGGAGCGACAACACCCTATATCTCGAGGACCACAACCGATGACTATCCCAACCATTGAGACCACCGACGACTACCCCGAACGCCGAGCCAACTACCTAGCCACAGTCGCCACACTGAAGAAGGACACAACCACCCATGTCCTAGTCACGTGGCACGACTTCACCCGCGAGGTCTTTCCCTACGCACTCCAAACAGTCGACTATCTGGTAGCCCATGCCGACGGCTACGAGTCGATCGAGTTCGTCGAACTGGTGACGCTGTGAGCCCGCTCGGAGGGGGTCGAGGTCGGCCCCCAATACCCGAGAGTGAGCGGCGGTCGGTGTGGCTGCGGCTCCGGTGTACGCCTGCCACCTATGCC
>Ga0208030_1001441_pt1 | contig 13618 bp, 15 predicted proteins | sample MalvirDeepMed_M9_FD_184246 | JGI IMG/M metagenome (GOLD analysis project Ga0208030, IMG submission 184246) | Marine viral communities from the Global Malaspina Expedition - Malaspina viral metaG DeepMed_M9 (SPAdes) (version 2) | ecosystem: Environmental > Aquatic > Marine > Oceanic | place...
AATAACTGGAGCTTTTCAAGGTTTTTCTGATATATCTTCTGTTGAATTTAAAAATATTGATAACATTTTAAATACTTTAAAAATTCCTGTTACTGTAGGTGGAAAACAAGTTACTAAAACTGGTCAAACTCTTAAAGTATTTAAAACAGATGAATTAAATACTTTAATAGATGATGTAACAAACGTGGAAATGGGGGGAACTGCACTTCAAAGTTTAAAACAAGAAACTAAAGATATTATAAAAGGCATACAAAGTTTTGGAGAAAGAGCTTCATTCGCACAAGTGTCAAGAATGAGAAAAAAAATTAATGATTATTTATTTGATCCTGCAATAACGCCCACAAGCAGAAATGAATTTTTAGCTTTTAGAGATGCCCTAGATGATATGCTTGCTAACTCTAAAATAGATATTCCTGAAGGTGTTACATTAACATCAAAACAAAAAGAAGTTTTAAAGAAAGCAGCCACACAACGCAAAACAGCTATGGATAATTACCGTGAGGGTTTAAAAAGATTTGAAGCTCTTGAAAAACATGGTCTTGTAAGAAATGTTAGGGCTGCTACAAAAGAACCTGAATTTGAATTGGATAAGTTCTATAGTAGAATTGTTGAAAAAAATTCTCCTGAAAGATTAAAAGCAGTATTAAATGCAGTTGATGAACCAGAGCTTGTAAGATCAAGATTAGCTAGAACATTTTTAGATGACGCTTTGTTCAGCACTAAAAGTGATTTGTCAGACATAAAAAGATTTAATGGAACTAATTTTTACAATGCTGTTGAAAACATTGATCGTCTTAAAAGTAGTACAGCAAAAGTTTTATTTGGAAATAAATATGGAGAAGTAAAAGCATTAGCTAAATCTTTGGCTTATAGTGGAGTAAAAAATTTAGACGATGACGCTATAAAACAAATAATGGCTGCTAATCCTTCTGGAGATGTTGTTTCAACATTAAAGGCTTTAAATAAAGCAAATATAGAAGCAGATGCACTTTTAAAATCTAACATATTAAATAATTTACAAAATGGTAAGCTAACACCTGATGACGCTGTATTAGCAATGTCTAAACCTTCAATAACTAATAGTGAAATAAAAAAAATAAAACAATTTTTTGGAGAGGGTTCTGAAACTTTTGAAAAAATTAAACAAAATACTATGAGAGAAATAGTATCTACTATAGATGATACAGTATTTGAGGCTGTAGGAACTGCAAAAGCTCTTCAAAATAATTTAAAAAAATATAAAAATGGTGTTTTAAAAGAATTATTAGGTGAAGATGGAGAGGCAGCATTAAAACAATTAGCAGATGACTTAGTTGTTTTAGGAGATGTAACAAAAGAGGGAGCTATTGCTGCAGCTTCTTTATCTGCATCTCCAATTAAAAACTTTCCTAAGTTAGTTAGAATGCGACTAACAGCAAATATGTTAGCAGATAAAGATAATTTACTTCGATATATTGAAATACAAAAAAAATTAAAAGCATCGGGTGCTGAATCAACAGAAATAGCTTATAGACAATTATTTAATGAAATTGCTGGAGCAGATGCTTCAGAGCAAGCAAGTAAAAAACTAAGTAAAGCAGGAAATATATTCGAAAAAGTTAGAACGGCTTCAAGAGTTAAAGATCAAGCATTACCTAGAATGTTTTTAGAACAAATAAACCAAACAGATGTTCGGAATAATCAACCTATAGAATCATCATCTCTTTCTAATATTGATGTTTTTAATACTCCAACAAGAAACATACAGGCTCCAGCACAAAAAACTGCACCAATTCAAACACAACCTTTAAATCTTATTGATAGAGTAAGACAGAGTGCAATAAGAAAACGTGCTGCACAAAATCCAGCCGTTGCATCTAGTCTACTTGGTGGTTTGGGTAGTGCATCTTTACTTAATCGCTAAGAGAACCTACGCCTCTTGATACAATAGGGTTTTTATTTCCAAATTCTACGATTTCGTTTCCATATCTTAATTCATATTCACTATCAACAAGCTTAGATACTTGTTGACCAATTGACCTTCGTTCCTCTTTAGAAATTCGAGCCAGTTTTTTGTAGGTTTCTATTCCAATACCTACAGATTTAAATTTACTAACGTCTGGCATTCTGTTATTCTCCCATATATGGCTATAAAAACAACATATAATCCCAAGTTCTTTAAGTCAAGATCAAAGTATGGTGCCAAGAAAACTGTAGTGGACGGTATAACCTTTGACTCCAAGTGGGAAGCAGAACGCTATGGTCAATTGAAAGCTATGGAGAGAGGTGGTCTTGTTACTGAATTAGAACTGCAGGTGCCTTATAATATAATAGTCAACGATCAGAAGATTTGTAAATATATAGCTGACTTTCGATACAAGTTGGAACACTCTGATGGCACCATAGAAGATGTGGTTGAGGACGCAAAAGGTGTTGAAACACCAGAGTTTAAATTAAAAAAAAAGCTAATGAAAGCAGTGTTTAAAATAGAAATCTATTTGTCTCGAAAAAAATAGCTTGACAAATGAGGTAAAGTATGCTTATATGTATTTTCGTTCTGATTCCAACTCAGAATTAAATGTAACAATGAAAGGAGGGCATAGGATGCCTGACGAAAATTTATTTCAAAAGCGTGACGTTATCCGAGAGCGAATGGCTCAAGATAAATCGTTACTTAAAGAAATCAACGATCAAATTGAAGTTCGTTATCTTGAAGTTGCTAAGTCTCAACTTCATCAAGAAGGCAAGGACTTTGGAACGACTACGATTGTTGAAAATGACAAGAGCGTAAAAGTTCAGGTCAAAAAGCGTGTGGAATGGGATCAAGAAGCATTAGAGCGAATCAGTCAATCAATTCGTGCTGATCTTGCAGACCATTACGTCAAAAAGACATTGAGCATTGAGGAGCGTAAATACACGACTGCGCCATCTGATTTGCGACGTGTTTTCCAAGAAGCTCGTACTGCTAAAATTGGCGGTGCCATTATTGAAGTCGTGGAGGAGTAAAAGAGGATGCCTTTAGCTATTATTGATGCTGAAACACGCATGAAGGAGAAACGTGGTCACAAAATTGTGGTCATAGGTTCAAGTGGGGTGGGTAAAACCACCCTCGCTCGAACTCTTGACAGTGATACGACACTGTTTATGGATTTAGAAGCTGGGGATGCAGCCATTGAGGGCTGGCCCTTAGACGTTATTCGACCCCGAACATGGGCAGAATGTAGAGACTTTGCCTGTTATCTTGGGGGTGCGAACCCATCACTATCTGACGATCAACCTTATTCTAAGGCACACTATGATTATGTGTGTCAAACGATGGGTGATCCCGGAGATAGTTTATCAAAATACCAGACACTATTTATTGACTCCATTACAGTCGCAGGACGGTTGTGCTTTCAGTATTGTCAACAGCAACCCGAAAACAAGTCTGACCGTACAGGTAAACTTGATACGAGGGCTGCTTATGGAATGCACGGCAGAGAGATGATGGGTTGGTTGACACATCTTCAACATATCAGAGAGAAGAATGTTATTTTTGTTGGTATTTTAGATGAGCGTACTGATGATTATAGCAGAAAGATTTATGAGTTGCAGATTGAAGGATCGAAAACGGCTCGTGAATTACCGGGCATTGTTGATGAAGTTATCACAATGGCTGTATTAACAGGTGATGAGGCGACAGGTCCTTACAGGGCTTTTGTGTGTCAAACTTTAAATGAATGGGGTTATCCTGCGAAAGATCGTAGTGGTAGACTTGAAGTATTAGAGGAGCCACATTTAGGTAAACTTCTAGCAAAGATGAGTGGTGGGGTTACACAAGCAGAACGTCCACTCAATTTCGTTGATCCAAAAACTCAAAATCAAAATGAAGGAGTAAAAGAAAATGCTTGATTTAAATAATGTACCTGCCGACTCTGGCAGTAATGATTTCGAATTAATTCCTGTAGGAACTGTTGTTCGTGCTGTAATTAAATTAAAAGGTGGAACTACAGAATTACCTGAATTTGGTTCTGGCAATTGGTTTAAAACTTCTGCATCATCAAAAGCAAAGTGGGCTGAAATTGAGTTCACGATTGTTGGAGGTCAGTATGATCGTAGAAAAGTGTGGGATAACATTTTTGTTGATGGGGATAAGTTAGGCGAAAGCGGAATGCCGATGGCGAAAGAGATTGGTCTTAGGACGCTAAAAGCTATTATTGACAGTGCTTTTTCACTTGATCCTACAGATCAATCTGAAAATGCTCAGAGAGCAAGACAGTTATCTGGTATTGCAGATTTAAATGGTAGAGAAATTTGTATGAAAGTTGGTATTAAAAAAGGTACCAATGGCTATGCAGATCAAAACAAAATGATGGTAGCATTAACACCGAGTAACAAGGACTTTATTCCTAGTTCGGGTGGTGGAGCGACAGTCGCACCACAAGCTGCACCAGTAGCTCAAGCATCAACGTCTAACGTTCCTTCTTGGGCGCAATCATAATAATCCAACGGCAAGGTTATCATTGTACCTAGTTGGAAACACGAACGAGGGAGCGTGTGCCGTTTAACTCCCTCACCAATTATAAGAGGTTATAATGCTATTAAGACCATATCAAGAAGTGGCGATTAGTGATGCTAGTAAAGCACTTGATAAGAATAAAAACACAATCGTAGTTGCTCCTACTGGTGCTGGTAAAACAATTATGCTATCGGCATTGGTTGGCAGTAGACATAAAAAAAATAAAAGCGTGTTGATCTTACAGCATAGAGATGAATTAGTTGCACAAAACAATGTAAAGTTTGGAAAGGTTAACCCGAACATTTCTACGTCAATTGTAGATGGCTCCCAAAAGAACTGGGATGGTGATGTTGTTTTCTCAATGGTTCAAACGCTATCACGAGAAAACAATCTATCACTAATGCGTCCAATTGATATGCTTGTGATCGATGAAAGTCATCATGCAGCAGCAGAAAGTTACAAAAAAGTTATTCGTAAAGTTCGTGAAGATAATCCTACTTCAGAAATTGTGGGATTTACAGCCACACCTAATCGTGGCGATAAAAAGGGCTTACGAGATGTATTTAATAATTGCTCACATCAAATTGAAGTAGCGACACTTATTCGTGAAGGATTTCTTGTACCGCCCACAGCGTTTGTTATTGATGTTGGTGTTCAAAAAGAGCTAGATGATGTTAGAAAAACAGTTGATGATTTTGATATGTCTGAGGTTGAGGGCATTATGAACACGACAGTTATCAATGAACGTGTTGTGCATGAATGGAAAGAAAAAGCAAGTGACAGAAAAACAATCGTGTTTTGCTCTACGGTTCGTCATGCAGAAAATTTATTAGAAGAGTTTAAAAACTCAAATGTCATTGCAGAAATTGTAACAGGCGAAACACCAAAGGAAGAGCGTAAGCAAATCCTAGAAGATTTAGAGTATGGAGATGTTCAAGTTGTTGTAAATGTAGCGGTGCTAACAGAGGGCTTTGATGCTCCTCCTGTGTCCTGTATCGTTCTTACAAGACCATGTTCATATAAATCTACGATGGTTCAGATGATTGGTCGTGGTCTACGCACGATTGATCCAGAACTGTATCCCGGTGTTATTAAAAAAGACTGCATTGTTTTGGACTTTGGAACATCTATTCTTACGCACGGTTCTATTGATGATCGTGTCGATTTAGATGGATCAGATAAGTTAAAAGAAGGTCAAGGACCAGAAAAATCATGCCCAGAGTGTCACGCTACTGTGCCACTCTCTCTTAGAGAATGTCCTTTTTGTGGATTTGTATTTGGTTCTAATAAAGAAGTAACAGAAATCAGTAACTTTATGATGACTGAAGTTGAGTTGCTTGAACACTCACCGTTCAGATGGATTGATATGCTAGGCAATGGTCGAATGATGATGGCATCTGGATTTAATGGATTTGGAATTATAGCGACAGTTAATGAAAACTCAATTGGAATTGTAAAGAAAAAGAATGGTAAAATCAGAACTGTTGCAATTGGAACAAAAGAGCAAGCTATTGCTGCTTCTGATGATTTTTTAAGAGAAATTGAAAGTACAGATGCTGCCAATAAAAGTAAGCGGTGGTTAAATGAGCCGTTGTCTGAAAAGCAGAGAGATCATCTTGAAAGACAAGGAATGAGAGTTAGTCAGTTTGATTTTAGTTTTAATAGATACAAAGGTGCTTGCTGGTTAAATTATCTGTGGAATAAAAGCGTTATTGATAACGTGGTAACAACGAATGGATATAAGTATGCAGCGTAGTGAAATATTGGATAAAGCAAAAGAATTAGTAAATGGTGATAGAGCAAAAGATTATGGTGATGCTTATCTTAACCACAAACGCATAGCTGATCTATGGTCTGTAATTTTAGAAAAAGAAATTAGTGTATCGCAAGTATATCAATGTATGATAGCTTTAAAGTTATCTCGTTTAATTCATGCAAATCATCCAGATAATTGGATTGATATATGTGGATACGCAAGCCTTGGAGGCGAAAATGAAGACCGTAGAGATTAAAATGAAAATGACGACAGCAAATGGTATTCGCATTGAAGAGCATGAATATAAGTCGGTTATGAAATTAAAAGAAGTTACTGATGAGATCATTAAAAAAATTGTTTCTAAAATTTTAGACCAAGAAATGGAAGAAATTGGAGGAACTTATTTGTGTTCAAAAGTTTATGTTCGAGTTAACAGCGAGCCGTATTTAAAGTTGGCTATAATTAATGATGAATTTAAAGAAGGCATAGATGAAACCTATCATTAAGAGTGATATTGTTAAGGAAGTGTTAAGAGTTTTTAAAGGATCAAAAATAATCAGAGTGGGAGATTTTACATTGGAAAAAAAAGAAGAACCTATCATGGCGTTTGCAAATGCGTGTAAAAACATTGGGTGGGAAACAAAACTACAGGATCTAACGACAGATCAAGTTGAGGGTTTAATATTTATTGTGCAGGAGTCGGGAGATATAAAAGATGGAAAAGACCTTAGTAGATTGGAACAATCTCACATTAAGTGGTCAGGCGGTAAGTACCCTCCGTCCTCAGGTATTCCTTTCTGATAAAATTAAAGAAATCTCTGATGTTATTGATAAGTCGATTGTCGATAGCAATAAAAAAAGAGAGCAAAGAAAATATCTTGGTGGTTCTTCTTTGGGTGAAGAATGCTCACGCAAGATACAATATCGTTTTATGGGTACAGAGCCTGATCGGGAAAAGGAGTTTAATGCTAAGACGTTACGTATCTTTCAGTTTGGGCATGACATTGAGGAAATGAAAGCTGAATGGATAAAGCAGTCGGGGTTTGATTTACGCACGGTAGACAAACAAGGCGAACAATTTGGTTTCTCCATAGCATCTGACCAGATAAGAGGGCATATAGATGGAGTAATATGTGATGGTCCTGTGGAGCTACAATATCCTATGCTTTGGGAATGCAAGTCAGCAAATGATAAGAAGTTTAAGGAATTTGTTCGGGTTGGTGTTGCAAAAGCTAATCCAACGTATGCGGCACAAATAGCTGTGTATCAAGCCTACATGGATTTACACGAAAACCCAGCGTTGTTTACAGTTTTAAATAAAAACACCTGCGAAATATATTATGAGTTGGTATCATTTGATAAAGCGTTGGCACAAAAAATTAGTGACAAAGGAGTTCAAATCTTGACTGCAACGAAAGCTTCTGAGATGCTACCACGAATAGCCCATAATCGGGATTATTTTAGTTGCAAGTGGTGCGAATTCAATAACACTTGTTGGGAGCAATAAAAAAGGGGAGAAAGCGCTAACTTTCTCCCTGAGTAAAAAAGGTTACAAGGATCAATATAATGCGTGTACTAACGTTTGACAAGGCTAAATCTAGTATTTCTGCTATAGATTTAGTAGAAGAAATTAGCAGAAAAGTTCCATCTTCCGTACAAATTGATATACTAAAAGAAACTTATCCAAACGGTAAGATAAGAGGCAATCAGTTTGTTCTTGGATCATTGGCTGGAGAGGAGGGAAACTCATTAAAGATTGATATTACTCCGGGACCATTCTTTCTAAAAGGCACAGATTTTAACGGTGGAGAAGGTGTCGGGGGTATTGTAAAAATTATGATGCAGGGTAAAGGGATGACTCTACCTGAAATTAAAGAACATTTCGCTGGGTACCTAGATGAAAGTCGAAGAAATGTTCGAGATATTGAGCATCAATATACGCCAACGAATCCATTTAACACATCGCAACCAGCAAAACAGAAGTACGATATTAATACTCCGCATGATGGTGAGCATGAATATGTCTCTGCTGATGGTGAAATCATTGCAATGGTTAGACGTTACAATGTTCGTGACGAGAATGGTAACGTTATTATTGATGCCAGTGGTAAGGCTAAGAAAGAATTTAGGCAGTTTGTCACTGGAACACCTTATCCAAAAATGCCTGAAACAAGACCGCTTTATAATATCCCGAACATATCTTCCTCAGACAGAGTTATATGGGTCGAAGGTGAGAAGTGCGCTGATGCTCTTAATCAGTTGGGATTTACCGCTACTTGCCATATGGGCGGTGCTGGTATGCTCTCAAGAAACTCTGCACCAAGCTACGACTTTTCTCCTTTGCATGGAAAAGAAGTTATTCTCTGGCCCGACAATGATAAGGCAGGACGAAAAGTTGCAGAGTTAGTGCAACAGTTGGCTCTGCAAGCTGGAGCTAAGTCAGTAACAACGCTTACACCACCGCAAGGTAAGCCTGAAAAATGGGATGCTGCTGATGCTATTGCAGAAAGTTTTAACGTCAGAAGTTTTTTAAATGATGTTCGACATAAATCGCAACGATCAATTAACTTACTTGATGACAGTTTACTTGTTTCGAGGTTTAGTGAACAGGCACCAGAACAGAAGTTTTTAATTAACAACATCATGCCTCTTGGTATTCCTGCTTTGTTCTCTGCTGCAGGTGATTCGGGTAAAGGTATGATGACAATGGATTTGGCTATGAAAATATCTTCTGGCAAAGCTTTTCAATCTTCATTTGGTGGTCAGGTGGGTGAGTTTGGCAATACAATTATCTTTACTGCTGAAGATGATGAAGCTGAAGTGCATAGACGCATTGCTAGACTTGATCCAAGTGGAGAAAGATTTGATTATGAACACCAGATGAGAATTATACCATTACCTAATTACGGTGGTGTGTTTCCTATCATGCAACAAGGTATGGATAAAAGCTATCATTCGGGCGAGGAGTTTGAAAAGTATTACGATCAAATACTTCAGATTAAAAACCTAAAGCTTATTGTGTTTGATCCTCTTGCATCTTTTGTTCATGCTGATGTAAATGCTGATCCTGCTGCTGGCGCTGCTCTTATGGGTCTTATGGCTAAAATAGCGACAGAAACAGGAGCTACGGTGCTTTTATGTCACCATATGGCGAAGGTTAAGGACAATGATCCACCAAAAACACCAGAAGAGGCTCGTAATCTTATTCGGGGTACGTCTGCTTTGGTCGATGGGGTTCGATTTGCCTATGCTATATGGAATGTAACAACAAAGATAGGTAAAGATAGAGCTAAGACTTTAGGTATTGATTACACTCGCAATGGGTTTTTTGATGGAGCAGTTGTAAAATCAAACGGACCAGCAAGCCGGGAAATCCGAAGATTTGTTCGAGATAGCAATACTGGTCTGCTGGTCGATCATTCCGAACAATTTGTTAATGTTCAAACAGGAGATTATGCTGAAGTTCGTATTGAAGCTCTTTATAACTGGATTAGAGATTGCGAGGCTGAAGGAAAAGCTCTTACACAAGATGCAAATACAAATAAAATAATTGAAAGATTAGAAGAGAGAGGCGCACCAGATATTTTGCGTGGATACACTTATGTAAATATAAGAAAAAATTATTTAAAACCTTTAGTCGATGCAGGAAGAGTTGCTAAATATAATGTTACACCACAAGGACCTCGTATTTGGTTGGGAGTAGAGGGTGGAGCATTAAGTCAAAGAACATATACTCCAACAACAGCAAGAGATAACGTATAAGAAGGAGGCTACCCATGGATACGAGCATGGAAAAATTACAAGAAAGAGTAGAAACTCTCAATAAACTTATAAAGGGTGGAGGCGAAGAAAAAGTTGTATCGCAATGGCAAAGCGAACAAATTCAAATATTAAAAATGATTATTCGTAAACTTGAAGGTGGGGAGGCTGTATTACAATGATGGAAACAGCACTCATGTGTATGGCTCTCAATATATTCTTTGAAGCCCGGTCAGAACCTATTCAAGGTCAGATAGCTGTGGCAGAGGTGACGCTTAATCGTGTTGCCTCTGATGATTACCCCAACACAATATGTGAAGTTGTGTTGCAAGAGAACAGTCAGGGGTGTCAATTTAGCTGGTGGTGTGACTCAAAGAGTGATGAGCCAAAGGAGCATAACTCTTTTCAAACTTCTAAATCATTAGCAAAGCTGATGATCCATGATGGTCAGTACATCTCAGTTGTGGGAAAAAATGCAACGCATTACCATACGGACGACATAAAACCGTATTGGTCATATGACATGGTTAAGGTCGAACAGGTTGGAAAACATATTTTTTATGCAAAAAACACTAATGATTTCAATCCTTTACCAAGACCAGAAATAATAGGCAAACTTTACCCTTGACAATCGAAGCAATATATGTTATATGTATATTTCATTTCCATTTGTAAGAAAGGTTAAAGAAAATGGTAGTTAAAAAAACAGAAGCAAACTTGGTCATCCATCCTTTGAAGCAAGGAAGAGTCAAGTTGCGTATGATCGGGAACACACCAATCATTTTCAATCGTATGGCAGAGAAAGCCAAAAGAGATTTGTTGGTGGGTGCAGCTAAGAAAACTGCTGCTCAGAAAAAAGATATCAAGCACAACCCAGATGCGGAATTTCGTGCTTCTATCCACAAAATCGAGGGAGACACACTATTAGGTTTCCCAGCGTCTGGTGTTAAAGGTGCAATGGCTACGGCTGCATTGGAAACGGCAGGTGTTAATAAAACAAACGTCAATCGTTTGATTTTTTTACCACAACAAAAGGTATCCATTTGGGGTACACCAAAGCTATTCATGGATGTAGTTCGATCTGCTGATATGAATAAAACTCCAGATATTCGCACAAGAGCGATTGTCAATGAGTGGTGTGCAGAGGTTGATATTGCGTTTGTTACTCCAACATTATCTCAGCACTCTGTTGTTGCTCTTCTTGCAAATGCAGGAATGATTTGCGGTATTGGCGATAATCGACAGGAAAAGGGCAAAGGAAACTATGGCTCTTGGTTTGTGGATTGGGAAGGAAACGGTCAGTTCAAAGATACTTGGGATAAACTTCAAAAGGAAGGTCGTAAGGTTCAAGAAAAGGCTATGGAAAACATCATTATTAATGATGATGAAACCCAAGAACTTTATGACTTCTATCAAGAAGAAGTTATTCGGAGGGCTGCATAAATGTCAGATATTCGTTTTACTAAAAATGACAGGCAAGCTGTTATTGACGATTATCTTAACCAAACAGGGCGGAACAGTTATGTTCCGTCCGAATTTATTGATTGGTTAAGAGATAAGCCAGATCATAAAGTCTATGATCTTTTCTTTAGTATGTCTGATGCAGAAATGGCAGATAAGCACAGAGAGAATATCGCTAGGCGATTTGCGTCTGGACTTAGAATTACAATTAAAATTAGTGAAATGCCAATGCCTACAAACATTGAAAATCTCACAGTCGAAGCTGTTGATGTACCTTCTATGGTATCACCAATCAACAATCGTGCTAATGGCGGTGGATATATTCCTGTGGACGTTCAAGATACGTCTACAATGGCAGAACTATGTCGGCAAGCATATAGAGACTTAAATGGGTGGAAGAAGCGGTACACAGGGGTTTCTAGCCTCTCTGGTATTGATGTAAGTGCCATTGATACGATCCTTGATGAGTTGAAAGCTAAGACTGTTGAAGAGGACGCTGCATAAAATGAATAATAAATGTGATCTTTGTAATGAAAAAGCAGTTATTCAACAAAATAACCAAAGTAAGTTTTATTGTGCAGTGTGTGCTTTGAAAAAACAAAAGGAAGAGAAGTAAGGCGGTTAAATTCTGTTCAGTTATGGTTGGTTGGAGTGCGTTGAGGTTAGTTGTGGTACGGTAGGTTTTGTTTTGTCGGTTATGTTGGGGTCTGTTTTACTTAGTTCGGGTCTGTTGGGGTCTGGCGGTTGTGTCGGGGTCTGTTTTACTTAGTTCGGTTCTGTTATGTCGGTTGTGTCTGTGTCAGGGTCTGTTTCGCTTAGTTGCGGTATGTTTTGTCGGTTAAGTCGGGGTCAGTGGGGTTATGTTCGGTTGCGTTGAGTTTTGTTTTGTTATGTCGGTTAGGGTAGGGAGTGTTCAGTTTGGTTCCGTTACGTTCAGTTATGTTATGTCGGTTGAGTTTGGGAGAGTTTTGATAAGTTATGTTCGGGCGGTCAAGTTATGTTCAGGAGGGGTTGGTTCCGTTGAGTTAAGTCGGTTAACTAGTGTTCCGTTCTGTTTAGTTAGGTTAAGTCGGTTATGGAGTGTAGAGTCGGGTTCAGTTCAGTTCGGTTAGGTTAAGGCGGTTTAGTCGGGGTTCGTAAAGATATGGGGAGTTGAGTTGAGATGGAAAAAATTCCAAAGGGAGTAATTAGTTCTTGTTCCAAAGAACACGAAAAGTATAATCTTAAAGCATACAAATCTAAGGTTAGAAAATCGGGAAAAAAATATGCAAAAGAATTTCTAAAGAGAAGTGTTAAATCGGGAGATAAATATGACTAGTATTATTCAAGTCAGTGATCGGGAGTTAAAGTTAGAAGATGTGCAGTATATGGTCGGGGAAGGGTTTGAAAGTGGTTTGATTGAGTTTGTATACCCCACAAATGGCACACCAGCCATGATGGGCATTGATGATGACGCTCAGTACATTGTGAACGAAGAAGGGCTTCTCAAAGGCTTAAAAGTCAACCCTATCGGCTCTGAAATCGTAGGGCAACCAATTGTAGGCAATCTTGTTATCTTAACCGGCAAAGCAAAGCTGGATTAAGTCGAAGAGTTGTTCGGTTTAGGGAGAAAAAATGTTAAGACACGTTGATTTATGCAGCGGTATAGGTGGATTTGCGTTAGGATTTGAATGGGCGAAACTTAGTACTCCTGTTCAATTTTGCGATATAGAACCTTGGAGCCGTAAAATACTAGCACAACACTGGCCCAATGTGCCAATAGCAACAGATGTAAAGGAGTTAGCAAATGATCCAGAAAGACTTGTTCGGGAATGTGATATCATCACCGCAGGATACCCATGTCAACCGTTCTCAGTCGCAGGAAGACAAAAAGGAGAAGAAGACCCTCGACACATCTATCCGTACATATCTAAAATTATTGCATCCAAAAGACCCTCTTGGGTCGTTTTCGAAAACGTTAGCGGTCACATCGCCTTGGGCCTCGACAAAGTGCTTGCTGACTTGGCACTTAAAGACTACGCCACAAGGGTATTTGTTATTCCAGCTGCGGCCATCGGCGCTCCCCACAGAAGAGATAGATTATGGATCATCGGACGAAATGTGGGCGACTCCAAACACAATGGATCATCTGCCACCGAGATCGGAGGAATCAACGAAGAAAATGC
>Ga0208030_1001446_pt1 | contig 13587 bp, 10 predicted proteins | sample MalvirDeepMed_M9_FD_184246 | JGI IMG/M metagenome (GOLD analysis project Ga0208030, IMG submission 184246) | Marine viral communities from the Global Malaspina Expedition - Malaspina viral metaG DeepMed_M9 (SPAdes) (version 2) | ecosystem: Environmental > Aquatic > Marine > Oceanic | place...
CAGAAGTGAAACGTATTAGCGCCGATGGTAGTGTGGGGTTTCCCCATGTGAGAGTAGGACACTGCCAGGTCCCATTAAGAAGAACCCGCCTAACGGCGGGTTTTTTGCGTTTGGCAGAAAGAATAAATTGGGGCCAGAGTACTTTATTGCTTTAAATATCAGAACATAGTTATACCCTTATCCCCAGTGCCGTTAAATCAGAGAAATGTACTCTGACCCCGCTACTTACTGTGTGTCCTCCTTGCGCGCTACTATAGTAAAAGCAGCGCGACAAAGAGCGTCACGATTTTGCACCACTAAACCCGACTAACGGCGTGTTTTTTTGCTTAATGTACTCTGATCCCATAATCGTGAGGATACTGTAGTGTTAAAAAATTGCCGTGGGCAGAGCTTTCGATAGACTTCCTAAAGCAAAAAAACACATTATAAACATAAGCTTACAATAGAAGGTGTTCGGAAGGTATAAATGTGTAGATGCCGTTAGTCTTATATGCAAATCAACGCCTATTGGAGGCAGCTTGGAATGCAGTCATCTATGTTAAGCAAAAATAAAACCGTAAATTCTCCTCTTAAATTATTCAATTTCTACAAAGACAGCTCATTGGGCAGGATGATTAATTTTATAAACGAAGCGGTTATAGTAGTAAACGCCAATGGCACAATTGAGATGGTGAACGCAAATGCGTCCGCGCTAATAGGTCAGACACGTGAAGTATTACTAAGTGAAAACTTGCTGAGCTTTTTCTCTGATGACACAGGCAAAGTGCAAAGCCACGTGATTCAGTGTTTAGATAGTTCTGAGAGCGGAACTATAGAGTCACCGCCATTTGAAGTTGTTATCAAACAACAAAATAAACCGTACCATAATGTCAGTGTTGAGATTTCAATTTCCTCTCTTCCGGAAGAGCTTTCTGCCAACAACTCTTTATTCATTTGTATCTTACGAGACTTGACGCTACATAAAGCCGAGTATGCAACGTTAAAGAAAAAAGCGGAAACTGATTTTTTGACTGGCCTAGCAAATCGCCATAAGTTTTCAGAATACCTAACTCGTCAGTGGATTCTATGCAATAGTAATAATTTACCGATAAGTCTTATTCTTATTGATATAGATCACTTTAAGTTGTTCAACGATGAGTATGGGCATATTGCTGGAGACCGTTGTCTAAAACGAATAGGTGATCTACTTGACTTAAGCATGCCAAATCGAGATACGCTTGCGGCTCGTTATGGTGGTGAAGAGTTTGCAATAGTACTGCCGAATTGTTCTGCCCAGACGGCGCAACTTTTAGCAATAAGGATTAAAAGGCATTTGGCGCAATTAAGTTCAAGACACTTTGTTTTCTCATCGAATAATAGGCTTACTGTTAGTATGGGCGTAGCGACTAATGAAAATCACCGCTATGAAAGTAAAGAGTCTCTGTTAAACGCAGCGGATACGCTTCTTTATCAAGCAAAAGCGCAGGGGAGAGATCAAATTTGTTATCTCTAGGCCCTAACACTTATGCTTATTGAAGGTCTAAAGAAACAAGGGGTGTTCAGGTTTTATTTTTGTTAATGACTTCAGGGTCTGCACTCGTGTAGACCATTCCGCGAGGTGCCGTAACAAGCTTAATGCAAATATTACCAATCGTTGCGTCCGAATCCACGAGGATCAAGCTACTACCATTGTTAGCGATACTAAAACTGATGTTATTGCCAACATCACCACTAATATCCGGCCCTACAAACTGTAAGTGAGCAGAGTCCTCATTTAGTGTGTAGATAATGGTTGTATTGGGTTCGTTGACGCTTACGCTACCTGATGATGGCTTACCATCTTTGGTTGTAATTACATAAGTTGGAGAGCTTTTTTCATTATCGACAGATACGTTAAATTCGTAAACCGGTACTTGTCCCGCCATTTTTAATTTCCTTTTTGTAATTGAGAGTATTTTATTGGTGTTAGCTGTGAGAGATATTTATCTAAAGACATCTTTGGGTTCTCATCTATCTGACGACAGCGTTTTGTGTAGTTAAACGCTAATATGATATCTGGATGTTTTGACATCCGAATAAGTTCGTTTGCTCGCTGAGCGGCTTTTTGGCAGTAGGTTAAAGCGAGTTGCTTATCGTTAGATTCGTTTTTTTGCCTATGAATAAGAAGTAAGCTTTTTAGCGTTACTATCGCATTTTCTAAATTAGTTATGTCGTTGCTTATTCCGTCGTCAGAAAATGAAGTAATAAAATAGTCGATTGACGGTTTGGCCTTTTGCCAGTGACCATCCATTTGTAAGGTTTCCGCTACTCTATTGGTTACCCATGGGATGTCCAGTGATATCGATTGGCTAAGTAGCGCATCAATGTCAACTGACGCTTTCAAAGGTAATTCACTCTGTATCAAATAAGACTCAACGGTCGCTTTGTCTTTCTGCCAAGCGCTATTTTCAGGGTCTTGTGCAAGGGCGCGTAAAATCGAGGCGTACGCTTGAGATAAGCTTTGCTCATAGGCTTGTTTAAGGCCTAAGAACTTCTCTAAGTTGGCCTTTTGAATTAAAATCGCAACGTGATTTTCGATAATCGAGCCATTGGCAGAATCAGATTGTCCTATTTCATTTAACACTGTTTCTGCTTGGCTAAAGATGGTGTAGGCGTCTTTGTATTTGCCTAAGTGTATGTTAGCAGACGCTATCCATGACAGAGAATTGGTCGCGTACAGCTTAGCGTCTTCACTATTTTCAGTGCCTTCAGATACCTCTTTTTTAAGTGCCAGAGATGCTTTAAAAAGCGAGGATGCCTGCTCAAATTGATACCTGTCGTAGGCTAAACTCCCCAATGAGCTTTTAGCATAAGCAACTTCAAGTTTTGCTGTACTGTCACTTGGTTTAACAAAAAGCATGGTTTCGCTATGTTTGAGGTATCGCTCAAAATAAGACTGCGCTGAGTCAACATCGTTGTTATGCGTATTGTGTATATGGCCAATCCAAAATGCGTTTGCGCCTGCCGCTTTTAACAATTCGAAGTGCTGTTCCGCTTCTTCGAGAAGTTCTAATAAACGTGTATCGGCCTCTTCATATAGCATTAAGGCTTGTTCAGTATCGTCACGGTAAAAACGTACTTCTGCCATAGCCTGCAGCGAAAGCGCGTGTTGAAATCGAAGCTCAAAACTCGGTTTTGGGGACGTGCTATTAAGCCAGCCAGCGCTATTTTCCTGTGCTTCAGCTACATATTTTAAAGCATGCTGACTGACGCCCTCGAGTAAATCCATTCGCTTAACCCGTCGTAAGGTATCCGCGAAGTCGCCGATCATGAACCCCATTAGATTTTCGGCTTCTAACCGCTTTCGTTCAGCTAACGCTTGAGACTGTTGACTGTGCAGCATTGCGGCAAACGATAACACCGCTAATGTAGCTAATAGCGCGGCGGTTAACCCTTTAAATAGGTTTCGCGTTCTTACCTTTCGCTGGCTGTGTTTTATAAGCTTTTTTTCTTCGTTGGTTAAGCGAATATAGTTTGCAGTTAAAAGTGCACTAGCGTCTAGAAGCGGTTTTCCTGCTGGAATGAGGTAAGCCTCTGCAAAACTATTTTCTATCCATAGTTGGGTCTGTTGATTAAGTGCCGCTTTAGCTGATAGCGCGCTTTGATGCTCCATTATCCATTGCTGTACCCGCTCCCACTTAATCAATACTGCTTCGTGAGCCACTTTGAAGCAGGCGCGCCCTTGATTTAAGAAAGAAACGAACAATCTCTGTTCCACCATAAGCTCAACAAAGCAGCGTTCATTTTCGTTGTCTAAACTTTCCCACGGGGCTGTTTTACTGGTAATGGTGTTGCTACCAGACAAATTGATGATAAGCGGGAGTATTGAGCTCAATGCGTTTTGAACGGCGTGGGGCATTTTTATAAATGTTGATTCTGCCTTGAATCCGATGGCGCCATCAATTTTACCCAATGCTTGGTATGTCTTGTTCTTTAGTACTTTACCTTCGCGCTGCCAATAGAGTTCTTGTAGTGTGTACTGTAGCAATGGCAGGCAGTTTGGCGCTAATGCGGCATCGCCTAAAATGATATCGTCTAATGTAACGTTTGTTGCTTCATCTTTCTCCCACGATAGGTCGGCGGCGATAGCGGGCAGTTTTATGACTTGACCAAGTTCGCTTACAGAAGGAGGGGAAACATCTATGTGAGCGCCGCGCCCTTTGTTTTTCATTAAAATATCAAACGTTGATATCTGGGGGTAGAAATCGTTTCTACTTATCAGTACAACCAAAAATAGGTTGCTCTCGCTAAGTGCTTCGAGAAGATTAAAAATAGTGCGTTTATCTTTTTCATCTATCGTTGTATCAGCGAGAAATACTTCTAACCTGTCAATTACGATAACGAAACAAGAGTAAGAGTTGGTGGTATTAGGTTCATACACGTCAAGCCAGCTTTTGACTCTGTCGATTATTTGCTGGGGGGAGGAAAGCAGTTTTTCCGCAAGTATTGAAGCACTGAACCCATCAAATAGCCCCGTTTCGTTGTTGCCCCAATCAAGCATACGAATGGCTATTTCTTCAACGATAGTAAATGCACTGGTATCGATATTAATATCAGCTAAATCAAAACTAAGATGATCAGAGGCATAAATACCGTTTATGCCTTTTTTACTCAACAGTTTGGGCAAGAAACCTGCGTGAATAAGCGAACTTTTCCCAGAGCCGCTTGGCCCCAGCACTAGCATAAATGGCCGTTGACGATTGAAAAGCTCAGCGGCTTTAGAAATTAAATCGCGGACAAGGGCGTCTCTTCCAAAGAATACCTGACTTTCATTAGAAGAAAACGCGCTCAACCCAACAAAGGGGGAGGTATCTACCCATTTGCCTTCGACGGCTTTTGATTGCTCATCATCAATAAACTGTACTTCTGCAACAACGCGGTAACCACGTTTTCTGATTGTTTCAATGTAGGAGGGGGCTGCCGCTTTATCGCCTAACGCACGGCGAAGGTTAGTAATTGCTTTATGTACCGGGTTGTCGCCGATAGGCGCGTTCGGCCAACATTGGGCGACTATTTCATCGGCGGAGACAACAAGTCCCTTTTGTTGGCACAGTAACAATAAAACATCCATTGCTTTAGGCTCAATGCTCTTTTTCGTTTTGCCTTGAGATAACGTGTTGCTTGAAACATCAACACGCCATTGGCCTAAATAAAATTGCTGCTTCACTATTACGACCCTGTACTTTTCGCTACCACTGTACTTTACTTTTTTAATAAAATGTAAATTAACATACGGAAATGCATTATTGCTAATGTAAAACCCATTTATATCAATGTGATAAAATATAGCTGTAAAAAAAATAATATTTTATGAAATATCCTTTGATCCAGCAGGGTCTCTTTAAGTACACGTGCTTACCGTACGTCAAACATGACTAAAATTATTGAGGGTACATCAATGAAACAAATCAAAAAATCATCAGTAGCAACAGCATTAGGTGCAGTTGTAATTGGCTCTTTGGCGTCAACAGTTGCAGTAGCAGACGCTAATCCATTTGGTATGCAAGCACTAGAGTCGGGCTATAGTCAGTTCGCAGCAGAAGGTAAATGTGGCGGCGATAAAGCTGAAAAAGAAGGCAAGTGCGGCGAAGGAAAGTGCGGCGGTGACAAAAAAGCCGATAAAGAAGGTAAGTGCGGCGAAGGCAAATGTGGCGGCGACAAGAAAGCCGATAAAGAAGGTAAGTGCGGCGAAGGTAAATGTGGCGGCGACAAAAAAGCCGATAAAGAAGGTAAGTGTGGCGAAGGCAAATGTGGCGGCGATAAGAAAGCTGGCAAAGAAGGAAAGTGTGGCGAAGGTAAATGCGGTAGCATGTAATTGCCACTCAAATAACATCGTGCAGCGCGAAATAGAATGATGTAACGCTGTACGAGTTACGCTTAGCAAAAAATGGCTGTCGAATGATGGCCATTTTTGTCTAATAACGTATGTTGCTATTTTGCAATCCCACGCGGTTTAAGGGGAAGATATGAAAAACATCTATGGCGCAGGTCTTGGGTTTCGTCGAGAAATGCTAAAAGAGTTGTTACCTACGTTGCCATCTGAGGTTGATTTCTGGGAAGTTGCACCAGAGAACTGGATCCCGCTTGGCGGCAGGTATCAAGAACAATTTCAACAAGCTTCGTCACAGGCACCTTTCACTACCCATGGCTTGTCTTTATCTATAGGAAGTAGCGACAAACTAGATGTGGAGTTTGTAAAAACCGTTAAGCGCTTCTTAGATGCGAATAATATCGACCTTTACAGTGAGCACTTAAGTTTTTGCTCTGGTAACGGTCACATGTACGATTTAATGCCAATTCCCTTTACTGAGGACGCTATTAATCACGTTGTATCTCGTATTATCCAAGTTCAAGATATTATTGAACGACCGTTGGTGTTAGAAAATGTCTCTTATTACATTGCGCCTGGCCAAGAAATGGACGAGCTAGAATTTACTTCGAGTATCTTAAAAGAGTCTGGGTGTCAGATGCTTCTCGATGTAAACAATGTTTACGTGAACAGCATTAACCACAAATACGATGCAAAGACATTTATAAAGGGTTTGCCGTCAGACAAGATTGTATATGGTCATATTGCTGGTCATTATGATGAAGCTGAAGATTTAAAGGTTGATACACACGGGGCAGATGTCATTGAGCCAGTTTGGGAACTATTGGAGTATGCTTACCTTACCCATGGTGTATTTCCGACGTTGTTAGAGCGTGATTTTAACATTCCCCCCCTAAGCGCGTTGCTGACAGAAGTGAAAAAGATTAAGCAAATTCAATCAAGGTGTAAAGCCGCACGTATAGCAGATGCGAAAGGGAGTGTAGCGTGACGCGATCATTTCTGACAACGCAAAATACATTCGTAAATGCGATCAAAGACCCTCGCACATTTAACAGCAGCGATGCAGACCATACCCGGCGGATGAAGATCTATCAGTCATTATTTTTTAATAATATCGACAATTTCGTTAGTACCGGGTTTCCGGTTTTAAAATCTATCGTATTAAAGCTGTATGGCGAGAAAGGATGGGAGGGCATTGTGCGTCAATTTTTTATTGAGCACGAGTGTCGTTCGCCGTATTTCGCGGAAATCAGTAAAGAGTTTGTTGAGTATCTTTCAACCGAGCCTAGCTTTGATTTTGCTTTACCTACTTTTGCTGCAGAACTTGCTCATTACGAATGGTTAGAGCTTGATGTCAGCATAAGGAAAAATCAAAAAAACGCCGATTTTTATAATCAAGACGACGTTGTTACAGCTGTCAGGGTTTCGCCTTATGCCTCGCTAGCAGCGTACCATTTTGAGGTTCATCTTATAGGTGAAGATTACATTCCCGAGCAACCGGCTCAAGAACAACAATTTTATGTCGTTTATAGAGACCGTAACTGTAACGTGCAATTTGCCCATGTTAATCCGGTCACCGCTATTTTAGTCAATACGCTGGAACAAAATGAACAGGGAATGAAAACAGACCAATTAGCTAACGCGTTATCCCAGCAACTTCCGCAAATACCTTCAAACGTGCTTGAAAATGGTATGAATGAGACACTCACAGACATGCTAAATAAAGGCATACTACTTCCCGTTTTCTAGCTGATAAGCAAAATTTTCCTGCTTTACATTAAACTTTCGCTAGGATCTGGTGTGAAAGTGAGCGATCGATCATATTAGCGCTGTCAATCACGCTTGCTTTCGATTAACATTTAGCACCATTTTTTTGTTCACAAAAATTGTTTAGGTAGTGCAAATGGCTAACAATTCAGATTTCAAAGAAGTCTATAACAAGTGGTACTTTCTAGCATCGCTAGTAACTCTAATCGCGTTCCCGTTGATGCATATCATCGCCGGCTGGTTCACCTTCTGGTTATAACGCAGACATTCAAGGCATAATTGTGACTGCAGAATATATTAAATCAGTAGTGAAAACCGTACCTGACTATCCAAAGCCAGGTATTTTATTTAGAGATGTGACCAGCGTTTTAGAAGATCACAAAGCATTCAGTAGCTGTATCTCCTTACTTGTAGAAAAGTATCAGGGCATGGGTTTTACCAAGATCGCAGGTACCGAAGCACGCGGGTTCCTTTTTGGTGCGCCATTGGCCATCGAAATGGGCATTGGTTTTGTACCAGTAAGGAAACCCAATAAACTTCCACGTGAAGTAGTAAGCGAAAGCTACGAACTGGAATATGGTATGGATACATTGGAAATCCATAAAGACGCCATAGAACCGGGTGATAAAGTACTTCTTATCGACGACTTGCTTGCAACGGGCGGAACTATCGCTGCCTCTGCCAAGTTAATTCGCTCGTTAGGTGGCGAGATCAATCATGCAGGTTTTGTTATTAACCTTCCTGATTTAGGCGGTAAACAAAAGCTTTCAGCGCTTGATATAGAAAGTTATTCTATTTGCGAGTTTGAAGGCGAATAAACGTCAATAAGCAAAAACAGCAACAAGGGCGAAATACGTAATAATGAGTTATCAGGTACTGGCAAGGAAATGGCGACCAGGCAAGTTCAGTGAACTTGTAGGTCAAGAGCACGTAGTCTCTGCTATTTCAAATGCGCTCGATAACGACCGTTTACACCATGCTTATCTTTTTACAGGTACGCGTGGTGTTGGTAAAACGACCATTGCTCGTATTTTTTCAAAAAGCCTTAACTGTGAGGAAGGGCAAGGGGCAAACCCTTGCGGTCAATGCAATACCTGTAAAGAAATAGAGCAGGGTAATTACGTTGACTTGCTTGAAATTGACGCGGCATCAAGAACCAAAGTGGAAGACACTCGAGAGCTTCTTGATAACGTACAATACAAGCCAACCCGCGGGCGCTACAAAGTGTACCTTATCGATGAGGTACACATGCTTTCTAAACATAGCTTTAATGCGCTGTTAAAAACGCTAGAAGAGCCGCCTCCGCATGTAAAGTTCTTATTGGCGACAACAGATCCACAAAAACTCCCCATCACCATTTTATCGCGATGCTTGCAGTTTAACCTGAAAGCCATGTCGCGAGAGCAAATAGTCGGTCAGCTTACTCATATACTTCAGCAAGAGCAGCTTGCTTTTGAGGCGCCTGCTTTGGCTTTGCTGGCTAGGGCGGCACAGGGCAGTATGCGTGATGCGCTGAGTTTAACCGACCAAGCAATTGCTCAGGGTGGGAATCGAGTAATGGCGTCGGTTGTTACCGACATGCTTGGCCTGATGGACAAAAACCAGCTTTTGAAAGTAATTCATGCGGTGGTGAATAAAAGCCCTGCCGAGGTTTTGCAGTTGGTTAACGACATTGCTGAACAAGCACCTGATTATGACAATGTGCATAGTGAGTTGGCGAGCTTGCTTCACCAAATTGCGTTGACGCAATGGGTGCCAGAAGCCTGCAAGCTTGAAACCACGTCGGCAAAAGCGATATTTCAATTAGCCAAAACTATTTCTGCAGAACAAGTACAGCTACTTTATCAAATTGCATTGCAAGGCAGAAAAGATTTACCTTTTGCTGCCGATGGTAAAAGCGCGTTTGAAATGACGCTAATGCGTATGATGGCCTTTGCACCAAACGCGCCAATAGCTGAAACCGTAGACGAGATAGAAAACGGGAGGAGTGAGCATAATTTACCTGTAAACCATGCTTCTCCCAGTGGTGGCCCGGGAAACGTTAGTAAGCAGGAGGAACCGCCTTTAAGCGAAACTTCTGCAACGATAGACCAAGGCGAAGCGCAAATTGAAGCGCAGCCAGAGCATGAACCTACTTCACCTAAGACACCGCCACAGACTCCTATAGCTGATGCGTCGACGGATCTTCTGTCATCAGCTCCCGCTGAAACCGTAGCGAACGAAGAAGAGCCCACCGCGGTTTCTAATACGCAAACAGATACGGCCGCTGAAACTGATATAGCGTTTGAAGCGAATCTTTCCAGCGCCAGTGCATCTGAGGCACAAGAGCCTCAGAGCAATGCATCAGTTGAAGACGAAGAAGCAAGCCCTGTTGCTCAATATTTTGATGAACCACCGCTAGACGCTTATATGGATGACATGCCACCTCTACAGGATGAGAGTGGCCATTACGAATTGGACACGCCCGAAAGCGAGCGTATAGTTGAGCCATCGCCGTCAGCAGAAGAACAGTTAACCTCTACCGCCGATATGCTGGCATTGCGCCAAAAACTCAAACAAAAAAAAGCGCAAGATGCTGACGCAAAAAGTAGTAGTGCGGCTAATGCTAAAACGCAAAGCGCTAGTGAAATACAAGCGCGGTTTACTAGAAGTAAAACGGACGCTGCTAGCACAGTGGCTGATGAAAAGAACAGCCCTGAGCCGATTAACAGCCCTGAGCTAAGTAACAGCCCTGAACCCATTAACAGTCCAGCGCTTGAAGCCGCTCCAGAGTCCGAACAAAGCCAAGACAGTATAACTGCCCATCAGAGTGCCAATGCGCTTAACGACGGTAGCGATACACAATTACTTGGTGGTAGTGAACAGGCAAGCACAAATGCTGACTTTGCAGATAACAATGATTCCGGTCATGATGCCTTTGCCCTAGATGATTTTGAAGAGGATATGCCTTTTTCAAATGATGAGAGTGACGCAAATTATAACCCTAACCCGCAGGTAGAAGATGCTCCGCCTTGGGATACAGGGAAGTCAGTTCAAGGCGGACATTCAGTTGAGCCGTCACTTACGCCTGTTCCTCGCGCCAATGAACTCGAGAGCAAGGAACACGGCTTTTATGAGCGTGGTGAAAATGCCGGTGAACGTTCATTTACTAGGGACGCATTAGATTTTGATACGCCCTTAAGTACAACTTATGAGGGTAGTTTACACGCTTATCTTTCCGATGGAAGTAAGCTGACTCACGCCAGTCAAATTGATGACTGGAGCAACTTGGTTGAGCAAATGCCGGTAGCAGGCTTGCTTAAGCAGTTGGTATTACATGCGGCATTTTCGCGAAATGGCAATCACGTGTCCCTTGAAATTCACCATAGTCAGACGCATTTATTAAAAGACAGTGCTAAAAAGCAGTTAGTTGATGCAATTCATCACGGCCTGGGTGAAAACGTAGAAGTTAGTATTACGTTGGGTGAACCGTCATCCACGCCGTTTGCATTACAGCAAGAAATTCATGCCATGCGACACGCGCATGCGCACTCGGTTATTAAAACCGATGAGACGATTCAAGCATTGCTATCGACTTTCGATGGGTCAGTGCTAACCGATACGGTTAAAGCGCGATAGCATAATTATTAACACCAAAACGAAGCGAGACAAACATTATGTTTAAAGGTGGAATGGGCAATATCATGAAGCAGGCGCAGCAAATGCAAGAGCGCATGCAGAAAGTACAAGACGACTTAGCTAATCTAGAAGTTACTGGTGAAGCTGGCGCGGGCATGGTTAAAGTAACGATGACGTGTAACCACAATGTTCGTCGCGTTGATATCGATGAGTCGTTGATGGACGACGACAAAGATATGGTTGAAGACTTGGTTGCGGCAGCGTTCAACGATGCTGTTCGTCGTGTTCAAGAGACCAGCAAAGAGAAGATGGGTGATGTCACTGGCGGAATGCCACTTCCTCCTGGCTTCAAAATGCCGTTTTAGGCTAAAAGCCGCCGTTTTGTTGGCTTTTAGTCACATACAAAGTGATGGGGCCAAATAGGGCCTAACTCCCGCTAAAAAGCTCTGGTTTTTACCAGGGCTTTTTTAGTTTTTAGGCATGCGCCGCTTCATTTTAATGAGCCTTTTTAGCTTAAATTATTTTAATTCAATACCACTTCACCTCATTGCAGAAGCCTAAATTTCAAGCCATACCTGAGGTGTGTCTACGTAAGTTAACAAGCTTTACAAAAGCATATAGATAAAATCGCATAAGCCGTATTATTACGCTTAAAAATAGTCTATGTTTTAAATAGTAGGTATTTTTGCGAGGTTTACACGCACTTTACTTCAAGGTTTATTTTCGCCATAGGATTTAGGTATGCTGAGGTATTGTTAAACCTAGACAAATAATTTCACAAGTATTCAAAACAGTTGAGTAATTATGAGTAGCGATCCCGACGAACTATCTTCATTGGTCACCGAGTGTGATAAAGAGCCAATCCACCTATTGGGGAAAATCCAAAATCATGGCTTTATGGTTATACTAGATAGCGCTGGCGTGGTTACCTATCTGTCTAAAAATGCTTCTCATTATCTAAATGATTCAGCCACTCATGAAATGATTACTAACGCCGCGAAATACGGTGCACTGAGTGCGACAAATAACGATGGATGTGTATCAATAACGTGGGAACTCGATGATAAGGGATGTACCATCTCATGGAAAGAACGTGGCGGGCCGCCATTGCAATGGCTCGGGGACGACAGTTTCGGCATGACGGTAATTAAATCTGTTATTCCTCATGAACTCAACGGCCAAGCGGAGTTAAAACCTGAAATTACGGGGCTGACAGCAGAGTTTGTGATCCCTCGACAGTATATCGAAATAGGGGCTGCTAGTGATCCTAAGCAAACGCTTAGCAACAAGAGAATCTTGCAGGAGGGGAGTACTGTTAAAGAAAATGTGCCGCTCACTACGGCCTACATTGTTGAAGATAACTTGCTTATCTCTTTAGATATTAAAAAGCATTTACAGCAACTGGGCATTGAGGGAATTGAAATATTTGGCGACGTCAGTTCGGCTAGGGCGGCACTGGCAAAAAATAAGCCTTCCATGATGTTTTTGGACGTGCATCTTGGTCATGAAAATACCTTTCAGCTCGGCGTTGAAATCGAAAAACAGTCGATTCCTTTTGTTTTTATCACCGGCTACGGCGCGGCAATTGAGCTACCTGAAGAGCTCCTTCATGTTGATATTCTAACCAAGCCCGTCGATACGAAACTACTTAAGCAGTCTATTCCGTCTTTTGGCTTTAAGGTTTAAGGTAATGTATGGGGCCGGTGAGCCCAAATAGTATGCGTAGATTTAGCTTTCGGGGAGGGCGCCTAGCACTAGTGTAGGTGTTTAAATATTACACGCTTTCATTATGTTCAATAATTGTATCGACGCAACGATACCTATCGCACTAAAATGCGCTTCGTGTGAAAATGGTCTTTATTATCACATGGTTCGTTATATTATTTACTCCCTATCCCTAGCTTACTTTTCAACTAACATTATTTTTGAGCGAAGGGAAAACGTTAACTCAATTATTATCTAGAGGCTTTTGTAGTGCTAAGGAAAGGCTTAGTTATCACCACGGTTATACTACTTCCCGTTGCCGCCGTGCTATTTTTCATGAGTATTCACGAACTGTTCAGAATGAAAACAGTGACGGTCGACCCAAAACTTAAAGAGATTTCCGGTATTGAATTCGACAAATACAAAAGACTTTGGGCAATAAACGACAGTGGCGACGGCCCCGTCTTATACATGCTTAACAAAGACGGCACGATTGAAAGAGAAGTGACTGTGACAAATGCTAAAAATGTGGATTGGGAGGACATGACGCAAAATAGTTTTGGCCACTTTTTTCTCGGTGATTTTGGTAATAACGACAACAAGCGCCGCTGGCTTACTATTTACAAAATAGAAAACCCAATCGATATTAA
>Ga0208030_1001448_pt1 | contig 13581 bp, 19 predicted proteins | sample MalvirDeepMed_M9_FD_184246 | JGI IMG/M metagenome (GOLD analysis project Ga0208030, IMG submission 184246) | Marine viral communities from the Global Malaspina Expedition - Malaspina viral metaG DeepMed_M9 (SPAdes) (version 2) | ecosystem: Environmental > Aquatic > Marine > Oceanic | place...
AGTTTGAAATGAATTTTTAATTTCATTGTTTAATATTTTTTTTATAATTTTATCATTAACTAAATAATCTGTATCTAAACTAATTTTTTTATCTAAAAATTTATTATTCAAATTATTAATCTGATTATCGTATTCTTGATTACCTGTAGAATAATTAACAAGTTGGGATGGGTCTATTCCAATGTAACCATTATTTGCACCTTTAAATGCGTCTGCAACTTTTCTTTTTGATTCTAATAATTGTTTATTAGTTGCAAATTCTACTGCTTTATTTTGAAAAACTGCTATCTCTCTCAACTCTGATCTTAATTTTTTTCTAGCTTCTCCTTGAATATTTGGATAATTTTTATTGTCATCTAAAGAGGATAAAACTCCAAAAGCATTTTTAAGTGCTGCTTGTTTTGCCATTGTAGTTTCAACAAGAGCTGGAAAATTCTTTCTGTATTCATTGTAATTTGCTTCACCAATGATGCCATCTGTTACCAATCCTTTATATTTAGTAAGTGCAGATTCAGATAAAATATCAAACTGTAATTTATTACCAGAAGATACAGCATTTAATATATCAGATGCAACTTGTTGTTCTACTTGTCCTACTCGAGCTGTAACTAAATTGTCTCTTGTTTTTTTTAAAATATTATTAACATATACATTTTTATTTTGAGATAAAAGCATATCAAAAGTATTAGCAACATTTTTATTAGATGCTTGTGCTTTATATTTTTGTTTAATGGTTTGAAATTTTTCATTAAAATAATCTACACCATCTTGAGGAGTAGATTTTAATTCAGCTTGTTCTGCAGCATTAAATATTTCTACAGTTGCGTCTGCATTTAATTCACCAGCTTTTACTTTTGTTTCAATAGCTTTTTCTTTTACATAATAATCTTCAGCTGCTTTTCCTATTGGTCTTAAAGCTGCTGCTATATTTTGTCTAGGATCAATTTGTATATTAGAAGTTACACTAGCTGCTTCTCCAGTTAATCTAGCTCTTGATGTAAACGTAGGTATCTTCATCCAGCAGTTCCTATTCTAAGTAAACTTTCACCAGCTTTAGCATAGTAACCTAGTTCAGCAATTCTTGCTTGTTGTCTCGCAATGTTACCTTGTATTCTAGCAAAGTTAGCTTCTTCCATTTTTTGTGATTGTGCAACTTGAGAGTTATAAGTTATAACATCTTTTTCTGTTTCTGCTTGTTCAGCATTATATCTTAAAACATTTAATACACTTCCTGATCTTTCTGCACCTGATACTGCTGCGGCTACTTTTGTTTGTCCTACTAACTGTTGATACGATTGATCAAATTTACCAATGTCAAATTCTGTTTGTTGTTTAATAGCTTGAGCTTCTTGTTCTTTAACTTTAGCATTACGATTCATCATCGCTTGATTATATTTACCAAGTGCGGATGCTTGTTGTGCTGCTGCTATATCAAATACAAAACTCATTAAAAAATCCTCGCATATCTGAAGTGATCTGAACCATCAAAACCATAATGTTTCATCAATCCTTCGTTTTGTAAACCAAGCCATGAAGCAAACTTTAAACCTATTTTAAAGTCAGCTCTTACAGCTGTTTGTACTCTTTTTATATTATTTTCTTTTGCTAGTCTTGCAAAATTTTTCTTAATAGCTCTAGCAATAACTAGCGGGTGATTCCAAACTTTACCTGTAGCTAACACCCAACCTTCTGCCACACCATCCCAAATGATTTTCATACCTGCAGATGCAATAGGTTCATCATTAATAATACAAGTATAAGCTAAACCATTCTGTTCTAACTGCATAGCATCTCCATCATATTGTGCATCTTTATCCATAAGAACGTGGTTCATTTGATTAGCAAGAATGATCTTACCATGAGTTGAGATATAAGGAACTATTTGTAATAAATTTTTAGTCATTGGTTTGTAACTCTGGGTATAAAGATAATACTGTTAAAGGTAAAGGTTGAGTTTGTCTAACAAAGATAAAGCCATCAGTATCGTAATTACCTCTAAATTCTACAGCTTTATCCCCAGTAAACACAGGTATACCTTCATCCATAGGATCAGATGATGTTCTAAATGGTATTCTTTCCATGTTACTTAAAGATTCTCCAACCTCAACACCAATAGATTCAAATAATCTAATTGTAATTTCAAATATTCTTTTTGTCTTACCTTGTGATGTACCATTTTGTGAACCAGCATCTAGTCTCATCGTTTGTAATATGGATTTGTAAGCTAAACCTATTTTAACATTAGTTGCTGAACGATCTAATGTAACTGAACCACTTGATACTGTTTTATCAGGATGGGTTGCACCATCTGCTAATATAGAAACTGTTTGTCCTTCAAGGTGATCTAAACCTGAAATAGTTGTAGCAGCTGAACCGCTATAAGCTAAAGCACTATCTAAAAAATTAAATGTTGTATTATCTGTTATTGTAAAGTCAAAGTTATTAATAAATTCTACAAACCTTCTTGTAGCACCATTGATTGTTCTTTTAACAATAACCCACGTTTGATATTCAGAATCATCTGTTGGTATAACTGAAACACTTTCACATACTGCTTTACCTTCGTCAGTTTTTGCTAATCTAACATCATCGTCTAAAGATGTAATAGTTAAAAATCCTGTAGACAATGGTGATGTCTCTGTAATGGTAACGACATTACTGCTAACTGTTGCTGTAAAATCAGAATCAGCATTTATTAATGTTTGTAGATTGGTTGCTGTTTGGTTGTTACTAGATGTAGTATGAAATTTACCAGTCGTAGAAGATGTAGCGGATGTAAAAGTTGTCGTTGTTCCATCTGCTTTTGTTAAAACTATTCTTGTACCATCAGCTATGTTTGCATAATCAGTAACTGTAATTGTAGCATTACCAAATCGACCACCAAAAATATGTCTGTGCCAAGCTGTAACTTGTTGTTCTCTTTGATAAGTTAAACCTATAAGCTCACCATCATTTCTAACTCCCCAAATAATTTGATTAGGTTCTTGTTGATAAGCTAATTGTGTTAGTCCACCTTCAGTAATATGTTCTGCAAGTATTGTCATATCAGGTGCAATGTAACCATCAACATCAAAGTTATAAGCTAGTTCTCTAACTTTTCTTTTAGCACGTTGAAGAAATAAAGTTACGTTACCTACTGCAATAGAATCTACATTAGCTGCACCATGGTTAGATTGTTTTTTAATTAATATATTTGTTGGTGTGATAGCACTATCTGTACCACCTCCTGATACTGTAAACTCACCACCAGCTGTACCAAGAATTAAAGTTCTTGTAGCTGTCATAAATCTAATTGCATTAACTTGGTTAGAAGCTATGGTATAAATAATTGCATCGTCATCGGCTACAGTACCACCAATGTTAGCATCCATGTTTTCATAATCACCTGACTTTGAAAAGAAAATAGTTTGTGGTTGTTCACTTGTTCCTGCAAACACTAATCGTTGTTCAAAAAAAGTAACACAAGAAGGATGTCCTGTAGTATCTGAAAAAGCTCCTAGTCTCCAATCTGCTGTAGCAGTTGAAGCACTTAAAGTGGAAATAATTGTAATAGTTGCGTTAGTTGTATCAGTAACTCCAGTTATCTTTGCATAACCACCATGAATAAAAACAAATCTACCAACGTCTGTAGAAAGAAAACCACTACCACTATTAATACCAGCTACTGCAGAAGCTGCTAATGATACACCAGTTCCTATTGCTGTAGCTCCAGGATTTAAAGTTGTTGTGGTTGTGTTAGCATCTTGCATTGGTCCTTTAGTAAAATCTACATCTGTTAATGTCCAAGACGTATGACCTGTACGAGATAATTTTTCTACTTCGTGTGAAGGATGAGTAATGTACATAACGTCTGCTGATTGTGCAAATTTTAAATCAAAAAGTTGTGCAGTTGTGTAAGGTGTTGTAATTTCAAAAACTTTATTAGATACACCACCAGAACTATAAGCAGTAAATCCTGTGCTATTTATATCTACTGCATCTTTATCTTGTAGTTCAAATGTATTCGTTGTTTTATCTGCAACTAAAAATCTTTTACCATTCACTTCTGTCATACCTGAAACACCAGTAATAACAACTTCATCACCATTGTCATAACCATGACTTGTTGCTGTTACCACAGCAGGATTAGCTTGAGTGATTCCAGAAATAGTTTTGTCGCCTTCTAAAACAGATCCATCATCTTTATAAACTCTTATTTTAAGATTAGAAAACTCAAGCATATACGTTTGAGTTGTAGAAAATTCAAAAGGGATTAATCTTGTTTTGTTAGCACTACTTGCTACTTCAGCTACAAAGGTAGTACCTGATCTTCTTGCTGCTGCACCATGTGGATAAACAATAAAATTTTCTAATCGTTTACAACTTGATGAATACTTGGTTAAATCATTACGACCATCTAAACGTGGTGAAAGCTCTCCACCTGTAAAGTTGGTCAGCTGTGCTGCAACTCGTGCCATGTGTTAATACCTTGAGTTAATAAAGGTACTAGATTCTATTTCATCTGTCATACCGAGATCAGGTGAAGTATTTTGACCTTCAGTTGCATCTACAAACCTAGCATCTCTTAATTTATCTTGAAATAGTTGATACATATTTTGAGTTACAGGATTAGAAGATGTAACTCCATAAGCAATGTCTGCTCCTAATGCTGCAGATAAAGTTTCTCTTAATAATTCATCGTATTCATTAGGGTCTGTAATTCTTGCTATATATAAAATTTTCATAGAAGAAGCATTACTTAAAATCTTTCTACCTTCTACTTTATGATTAGAATCATAATCTAATATTCTTAATAATCTTAAACAGTCTGCGGGTAAAGTATATTGAAAACTAAATCCCCAAGCAGGTGTATCTGTGTCTGCTGCAATCTCTATTCTTTTTTGTAAGCAGTTCCAAGGGTGTGATCTAAAAAGTGAATCTCTTACTTGCGTATATCTAGCATTACATAGTCTTGCATTTTTTGAATCTTCCGTAAGTGAAAGAATAGTTGTTGCACCTAATTGATTTAATGCTCCGTTACAAATGTCTACTACTGATGCCATAATAATTTATAATCCAAAATTTATTTAAAAGATAGGGGATTTCTCCCCTATCTTAATTACTTATTAGTCTATTACGTATTCAATAATGAAACTTAAGTCTCCAGCAGTATCACCAGCTGCATCGAATAATAATCCGACATAGTAGTAACCACCAGGATCAGAAGATTGTCCAGCATCTTCCCAGACTTTCTGACCCATCTTATTGATGTTTCTAGCTTCAAATGCTACTTCAGTTCCTGTCGTTACAGCAGCTCTAAGGCTTGTAATCGCAGAAGCATAAGCATCATCATCAACCGCAGCAATAGCTGTTGTGTATAATCCAACGTCTGTAGTATTTGTTGATCCAGAATCTAAGTCGTCATTAAACAACTTGATTGAGGAAATACTAGCATTAGTTGGTACAGGTGCTAACATTACTGTGTCAGTCGCTGATAAATCTCCTGCCGCTAAAGCAATAGTTCCCTGTGCAATTCTTTTTGCACCATGTAACTGTTGGGAATCATTCTTTACTGGCGGAGTCGCTACGAAATTCGTAACTATATCTGTATTTACGTTTGCCATAATTTATTTCCTCCTATTATGATTCTGTACATTGTACTTCAACAACTTTCGCTTCTTCCATTCTAGTAGCACCGATGCTCATGCAGTAGTACACTTGAGTGGCATAAGATTTGTCGCTTCTTTCGTCTATTCTTGCATTGACATCTTTGCCAACCGCAAGTGCGATTCCATCTTGTGCAAAAGCTATACATGATCTAGTTGTGCTAGATAATGCAAGTCTGTTTGATACAATAAAGTTAAAACCAAGGAATGAGTTTACTTCACCATTAGCCAATGCTTTGACTGTGTTGAAGTCTGAACTTGTTACCTCAGTTGTTCCTAATAGATCAGTAATCTGCTTAGGAGATACTATGATGTGTCTTGGTATAGAAGGATCTACATTACCTAAATCAAGAGTCTGTTTTGCAGTTCTTAATTTTGCAATAGTTAAACCAGCAGAACCATGTACGATTTGATTCGTATTAGCTTGGCTAGTTGATCCTGTCTCACCAGTATACGCAGTACCTAGTGCAGCAGTTATGATCACATCATCCATAGCTCTTCCCATTGCCATAGCAGCGGCTTGAGCATAAGATGAAGTCGGATCGATTAAGAGTCTTACTTTGTCTTGTTGATCGATTAAATCAGCAAATTCATAATCTGCAAGTGATACTCTACGTCTAGCGTGAGGTGTATCAATTTGCGGAGTATCTGAATGTCTGCTAGTTTTTTCTATAGCAGTTACTGAGCCAACCTGATCAAAGAAAGCATTTTTTCCTACAACACTTTCAAGTCTGACTTTGTCTCTTAATAACGATCCCATTTGTTGAGATAGCATTTGTACGTTAGCAGAATACTGCTGTACAAAAGCTGTAGTTATATTTGATGACATAATTGTCTCTCCATTTTATTGTTATTGTTAAGTTAAACAGAAAGGTTCTCCGTCAAATTGACAGGCAATTCTTGCATTTTAGTTCTGTTAGAACACAGTCTTTCCTGTTGTCATTAGGGTTCTTACGAATTGTCCTAGTAATAATCCCTTATATTAATTTAACAAAAAATACAAGGGATTAAAATTATTTGCTATTTAACATTTCTCTTAATGTATAAACTTGCTGTACCATTTTATCATGGTCAGGGTGTTGTTTATTCCAATAAGGTCCTTCACGATTATTAGTAATTTCAGATATTTCTGACTCAATATCTCCTACATTACTTACGTTTTCGCTTTCTGTAGTAACCATTTTATCTTCAGACATCATGTTAGCAATCTTTGCAAAACCTTTTATTACTTCAGGATGATCGCCAAGTCTAGTTCCATTAGATAAAGTCATGTCTAATATTTCTGGATTCATATTAGCTTTTGCTAATGCTCCAGCTTTTTTAACATTAGGCTCAAAGTCTCTACCCCACTCTTGTCTTAATAGTTGCTCAGATTGAGCTTGAGCAGTTTCAGTATCAACTTTAGCTTGTTGAGCTACACCTTCCATATTTGTTTTATAGAACTCTAAAATACCTTGAGCTTGTTTATTATTTAAACCTAGCTTATGAGCATTTTCTGCAAACTGTTTGATTGCAGTATCTTCTATAGGCACAACATCTGATTTAACATTTAAAGTATATTTATCTGCAGACTCAGGTCTACCTAGTTTTTCAAATACTTCGTTCCATTGATCTTCTGTTGAGTTTTTGTTAGGCACAGCAACTTTATCTTGTCCAATCATTTTAGTTGCATTGATATATGACTTTGCAAGTGCATCTATCTCTGTAAACTTTTCTATGTTTGGATCGTTTCTAAACTCTTCAGAAATTGCTTCTTTCCAAGATTTAGTCGGTTGTGGTGTTGGTTCTGTAGAAGGCGTTATTGCTGCTTCGACAGGTTTAGTTTCTGTAGGCGTTGTTGTCGTCTCTACAGGCGGAGTTGTTTTCTCCGTTATCTGTGTTTGTTCTGACATTTTTATCTTCCTTTTTCATTATTATTTTGTAGCATTGCTTTTATAAATAGAAGGATGCTACGTTGTCCTTCCATGTACGCACTCTCATGACTATCACCTTTTACATTGGTAGTCGTATGATGGTGGCATCTTTTTTCTAAATCAGACATAACTTGTTTGCCTTCGTCTGTATTGAATATGTATTGGTAGTTTTTTTTTAAATCTTGAACATACTTTTCAAAATTTTTTTCTTTGTCTTTTGCTTGACCCATTATTCTATATCAGCATTTGCAACAGCTTTGGCTTCTTCAGGTAAGGCTTTTGCTAGTGGAGCTATATCTCCTCCTGCTTTTGCTACCTGTTGTAATTGTTGCATCTGCATTTGCTCCTGTTGTTGTTGTTGTGCTTGTTGTCGTTCTGCATTAACTTGACTTTGTGATTTTAATATCTTCTGTGGCACACCAACTATATCAGCTAAATGTTTTACAAGATTATCAAAATTAACATAATCAAATACAGGAGCTACATTAGCAAGTGATCCTAGAATTTCAATAGCTCTCATAATAGATTGTAACTCTGTGGATTTCTGTGCTTTAGCTAATGGTGAAACGTATTCAATTTCTATATCCTGACCTGATAAAAATTCAGGTGCTGGGGGTAATTGATTGTTTCTTAATAGAATATTAAATACTCTATCAATTAATGGTTTTAATAATTCAGATTGTAATCTGCCTAAGACTGGTCCTAACAATCTCATCTTCTCTTCATTACGTTGAATAACTTCTGTTGCGGTCATTTGTGGTCCTTGTTGCATCATAAGTTGATTAACGTAGAACACACCTCTAATACTATCTCTTCTTTGCTGTTCCATATTTAAACCTAGAGGATTGTTTGCACCAATGTTTAAAGGTTCAATTCTATCTCTTGTACCTGATCTATAAAAATTTAATCCACCTGGTACAGTTCTAACTGGTAATAAAAAACCATCATCAGGAACTAATAGTGGTGGGTCTACTTGTTTCTGTGCAGCTTTGATTGTTGTCTTTGCCATTTCATTTAGCATCTTAACATCTGGCAATGCTGTCATTGCAGGTGATCTTCCATAAATTTCATGTGAAGCCTTTAGGTATCTAGGTACAACAAACGGAAACTCTTTATAACCTGATACAGATAATTCATTTCCATTTTTATATTCCATGTATACCGATTCGAATGGCATATTCTTTTTATCTTTTTTGTTAGGATTAAAATCTGATCTTGGATAAACTGCGTGTACAATTTCTATTTCTTTGTATGGGTCTTTCTTTTCCATAACTAAAATATCTTGTGATACAGAAGCACCAAACTTTTGTACAATAGCTCGTGCTGATAGTTTAAATTTTCTATAGATGGTATCTATTCTACCTTTATCATTTTCCGCAATATAAACTTCATCAATATGTCTTGTAGAAAATTTTATAAAATCTTCATCATCTTCTTCAATAAACATTGCTGCTGTACCAAAGGTAATAAGGTCATGATACAATTCAAATATTTCTTGTTGAAAGTTTGATCTATTAAATGCTGTGTACATTGCATCAGTTGCAGACTCTAACCAAAGTTTAGCTTCATCTTCGTTATCTATATTCTCTTGTTTAAATCTTAAGGTAAACCAAGGTGTTGATGGGTTTGTAAGCATACCATGTAATGATGCTGCTAATAATTCTAAAGATTGTAAAGGGGAACTATCAAAGATAAGTTCCATTCTTTTATCGCCACGACTTCTTTTTTTTGTAACGTCTGATTTTCTTGGCATCATGTAGTCCGCTACTTCTTGCCAATGCGTTTCCCAGTTTTGTCTTTGACCTGCTAGTCTATCGAAACGTGATAATAATTTTTTTGTTAAATCTGTTTTTGCCATTATTTTCCTAGTAAACTTTTTCTACCTAAAGTAACTGTTTGATCTTCTATACCTTTAGGTCCTGTTATAATTGTCATTGATCTACCTTTAGCTTTTGTTTTTCTTGAATCATATCCATCCATGCTAGTTGCTGTTGCTTGAGAAACTTCTGCTGTAGTAGGTGATGCTGCTATAGGTGCAGGGGGTTTCGGTGTAGTAATAAATCTTTTAACTGCTCTTGCTGGACTTCCTCCCATGTTATGTTCCTAAAATACTTTTTTTACCTAATTTATAACCTACTTCAAATTCTTTAGGATTTAATTTTTTATATTTATTTTTTTCAGTTGTTGTCATTTTTTTATACAAACCTGTTGTTTTAACATCTTTTAATTTACCACCTGTTTTTGCTACAAAAGTTTTTCTAGCAGCTGTTAATTGTTCAGGTTTATCTCTAATAATTGATGGACCTATTCTAAAACTTTGTCCGTCTTTAGTTTTAAGAGTTACATTTTTTTTACTATAATCTACATCTGGTCGTTTTAATTTTCCAATCATTGCTCCATTTGATCCCATATTATGATCCTAGTAAAGTTTTCTTTTCTGTTTCAGGCTCTTCTTCAATACCTAAAGGTCCAGTTAAGATAGTTGACTTTCTACCTTTTCTTTTTCTTTCTATCTTTGCTTGTTCCGCTGCAATTCTTGCTTTCTCTTCTGCAGACACTTCAGTTGATGGCGGTGTCGGCAAAGGTTGTACTGGTGGTAGTGGCGGCATTTTTGGTGAAAATAATGATCCCATATTATATAATCCTGTATTCATTATCTGCTATATGTTGTGGAGCAGATTGTCTAGTGTTAATTTCTTGTAAACCAACAGACAAGTATCTCATTGCATCACACGCATGAGATGACCAATCGTGTACAGGCTTACTTCGGAACATACGATTTTTATCTATATATTTCCGATGATAATGTCTTAACGCATCTATTAACTTTTTGCAATGGTCTGTATCAATCCAACATCGAGGTAGAGTCATTGTTGTTGCGTGTATACCATCTTCTAATGGTATTTTAGGAACAACTTTAAATCTAATACCTAATTGATAAGCAACTTCTCTTCTCGTTTTTCCATTGCTAAAATCTGTAACTTCTATATCATGCGGTGCGAAATGATCTTTATAGACATATTCCTTCTCCTTAATTAATTGAATATAGTGCGGTAATCCTTGACCACGTTCTTCATGATAGTCAATAATATTAATTGATCTACCTAGCTGTTGAAAGAATATAATAGAACTATGATCTGATACTCCTAAATCCCAAGATGTATTCACAGGCAATGATGGATCGTAGGGTACTCTTGTTAATTGTTTTTTATCTTCCATCTTGACTAAGATATCGCTATAAATTGCACCTTCTATGTTAGCTATCCAATCACACTCAAACTCTTGTAGATACTTCTTTTCTCCCATAACTTCTTTTGCTTTGACAAGCTCATCTTCATCTACAATCTTGGTATCACTTGCTTTAGCTTTATAGTTAAACCAATCCTCTGCTCCTTGTGCGTGTTGATACAATTCATAAAAGTTATTATTCATTCCTTGTGGTGTACCTATAAATACGCAGTAACCTTTTCTATCGGATAGTGCGGGTCTTATGATTTCAGGAAATAGTTTTTCATTGACATTTGCATACTCATCAATCACACATCCATCTAGGTAGATACCCCTTAACCCATCGGAGTTTTCCGACCCAAGTAAAGTTATTCTTGCACCATTGGGTAAATCTACCCTTAGCTCTGTTTCATTAAACTTGGTGTAAGGTATCTTAGCTGTAAACTGTTTCATGTAATCCCAAGCGATTGATTTACTTTGTTTAAATGTTGGCGAGATGTAGGCATATCTTGGGTTTTTTTGTTTCGATAATAAGGCAGATCGTATAAGGTGATTAATCATACATACTGTTTTGCCGAACCTACGATGACAAACCAATACTGACCATCTATGTTTAGATATTTTATTATGTAAGAAGGCTTGGTGCTTTCGAGGTGTATAGGGTATTTTTATATCCATTTAACCTCAATTCTTTTTAATTCTCGAAAGAAATTATATAGCTTTCTAGGGGTGTAAGGTATTTTAATATCCATATCTAGTGTATCATCTTGCTAGGCATACTATACTCAGCATTGTGATAATCAAATTGCAATAGGCTCATAGTGTAATGTGCAAAAGTCTCTGCAGCTGATTTAGTTTCTAATCCATATATCTTAATGATAAGAGTATTAGTCTTTTCATCAATCATAACTATAGATGTTAAGTCGTCTTGTATGTAATCCCACATATTACACAACATATAGTAATTGTAAATTATTTTAAACTAGAAAGGCTTGGCAAATAAAGGTGTGGGTTATTCTGTGGGGGTGGCTAAAGCTGTGTCTGTAAAGGTGTCCTCGAGTCCCATGTATATATATATATTAATTGGCGCGTCCACTTTGGGTACTATGGGGGGTATAGCATTTACAAAATAGCAATGTCATAACCATAAATGTGTAATAATAATTCTCGACTATCAATACAAATTTCTTATAACGTTCATATATCGGAACACCATATCGGTTAATGTTATAATATATAGGTCAATACTACTGACCGATTATATACACGAGGGAAGCCGGCGTTGTTGTTGTATTAGAATAGCAACTATTCCACTCTTTTAATCTTTACATACTTCAGCAGCTCATGATCTTTTTTATTCTTATACTTTACAGATATAATTTCATTAGGTTTAAACTTTGAATTTAATTGTTTTAATAACTTCTTATATGATTGACAGTTAATTACTTCCTCTTTGCCTGATTGATCTTTTATATTATATGAGTATCTATATTTCATTAGTGTAACATATTTATCACAGTTGCATTTATATCACACTAATATCTTTGACCCATTATGAACACTTACATATATTTACTTTTAATTAAATATAACCACAATGGTAAATGTGATTGAGATTAAAATAGTCAAGGATAGCAGAAGTTTTAAAAGTATCTTAACAGACCTTATTAAAACCCTCTCAAAAATCCATTGTGTTAATCTTAGTCACAAACAAAAACAAACAAAGGGGAAGCAATGAAAATATATAATATAAAAGATCTTAATTGTTTTAATGATAAGTTAATCAATATTACAAATAAGTTAAAAATAAAACTTGATTATAATTTAGTTAGTAAAAATTGTATGAGAGTTAAATTAATAAAGGATAAGGATCAACCTAATTATCAAAGAACTGGGTTCAGTAAAAACAAAGATGGTTCACCTAAAAAAGTTAATGCAATTTGTTGGCATGGTTTCAGAGACTTTTTAACTGAATTGTTTAAACAATATCCAAAATTAAGAGTTGTTACAGCTCAAATAACTTATGATGGTTATAATGATTTTATTAATAAATTTCCAGATACTTCTGAAATCAATATTGGTTCAATCGTTCAGCCTTTAAGTTATGGTGACGCTTGCTTATGTAATAAACCTAAAGCTGTTACTGTATCAATTAAAGAAATAGCTGAAAATAATTACAATTTAAGTCCTTCATTTTGGATAAATAAGAAACAACATGAGGTTGCATAATATTATTGACAATATGGTTAATATAACTAAGATAAATATAAAAACAAACAAGGGGTAAGATGAAAAAAAATAAATATTATGTGTATTGTTGGTGGAGTGGGATATGTATTGAAGAAGAAGTATCCAAAATAAAAAAGATAAAAGATAATAAAATATTTTTCTATAATAATTATTGTCAAGAATATCAACAAGCTGACGTTAGAAATTGCAGAAAACTTAATAATTATTATATTAATGAACGAGTACAATATTAAATATAAAAACAAACAAGGGGATAATATGAAAATGAATAATTATAAAGCAGTTGGAATTGCTGAAGGTTTTATAGAATGTGATAATAAAAAAACTATAATAAAAGCATGGCAACATTTAATTGATACAGGGTTAGCTTTTAAATTACAGGGTTCATTTGGCAGAACAGCAGTTGATTTAATTAATCAAGGTATATGTAAAACAAACAAGGGGGAAAGATGAAAAATAAACTATCTCAATGGTTGATTGACTACGTTAAAAAAAAGAATGGGGTTGATTTAACCAACGTACCAAGCGACAAATCATGGACCGAG
>Ga0208030_1001452_pt1 | contig 13546 bp, 10 predicted proteins | sample MalvirDeepMed_M9_FD_184246 | JGI IMG/M metagenome (GOLD analysis project Ga0208030, IMG submission 184246) | Marine viral communities from the Global Malaspina Expedition - Malaspina viral metaG DeepMed_M9 (SPAdes) (version 2) | ecosystem: Environmental > Aquatic > Marine > Oceanic | place...
AGATGTTACCGCGTCAACAGCAGTAATGAGCAACAACATTGTAGCAGCCAGCCAGTTCCGCATGGGACAAATGGTTGTTACTGATATGGTTCTTGATCTTGCTGGGGCGAAAAACACATTGTACACGAAGGCAGTCGGCGCCGCCGATCCGATCGGCACAAACTCTACAGATGTAAGTTATGTCTGTAAATTAGGTGAGAGCGTGTTTGGTGTGGTTACCCAAGTAGAAACAGTCAACCTAGAACAGTGCACAGATGGTACATTGAAAGATTACGATCTTATGTTCGCCACCGGTGCCGACGGATTTCTTGGAAGTGATGCTACTAGTGCCACGGCGCTAGCCTCAGACATCTTTGCATCCGGCGGATCCGCCATTGGAAAGCACAGTACTACGCAAGTTGACACATCCGTTAGTGCGCGTGGTTTGCTAAACAAGTATTTGTATATCACTGCCGGCGCAGCAACCACAGCGAAGGCAACAGCGACAATTGATGTTTCTAGTGCCACAGTTGGTAATGTTAAAACTGGTATTACGAGAATTCGTTTGACCGCCGATGATGAAAGTGAGGTAGATTTTGTAGCTGATTCTGGTACCGCGTATGGCGGTTCACCAGCGGCCAACAAATTTATGATTGGCTCGGTATCGACCACGGCGCACCTTTCTGAAGGTATCGCTAAAGGCATTAACAATAATGCTAACTTTAGCGCAACCCCAACGGATGGCTCAAGCACCACGATCACCGTAACAGTTGCAAATGTTACCGCGACTAGCAACAACACCAATTATCTTACAGATGATGCGACAAACGCATCTGGTATTGATGTGGGTAGTTTCACTGGTGGTATGCCAAACGCAATTACAGCTGGAAAAGTTCTCGTTAGAGTAACTGGCTTTGTTATACCCGATGATCTGTAATCTTGCTATTACAAACTTTAAAGCCCCCACTACGGGGGCTTTTTCGTTATTATACACTATTTATTTAAAGGAGAATTTATTATGCCCGGCAAAGCTAGAAGAATAGCTGCTCAACGAGTTAAAACTGCTGCTCCTGCTCCAAAAGCTGCCCCCAAGGCGCCTGCTCCTAAAGCAGCCCCTAAAGCAGCCCCCAAGAGCAAGAGCCCCAAAGCAGCAGCTAAAAAGCCTTCAAAATCAAAGAAAGACTAATACTTAGTAGCAAATTATATTTGATATTAATAAGCCCCCTGTATTCGCAGGGGGTTTTGTTGTGAATTTTACTACTTAGTTTATAGAGGGACAATTAATGCCAACAAACCTTAAACCCAAGTCAACAACAAGCGCCATAATACTAACATCAACCGGATCTACTGACGATGTAGCAAGTTCGGTACCGTTCGGCATCTACACGGGCTCCGTGAACTTTATATCAGGAGCATCGCTGCAAGTTGCATATGTCTATAAGAAGCTCGGCGGCGATGTCGTTGACATTGAATTAACTCCAGCAAATGTTTATTCTGCTTACGAAGAAGCAGTCTTAGAATACTCTTATATTGTTAATTTGCACCAAGGCAAGAACGCCCTAGGCGACTCAATCGGCGATGTAACCGGGACCTTTAATCACAAAGGCGAGCAAATCGGCCGGATACGCCCAACGGGTTCGAATTTGAGAGTTCCAAGGTTTCAAGCCAACTATGCACAGAGGGTCGGGGATGGCCTCATCTCACAAACTGGCTATGGTGGTACTAAGGCGATCTATTCGGGCTCTTTTAGACCAAATACAGATCAACAAGATTATGATTTGCAATATATTATAAATAGTGCTAGCGTCAACGGTGTTGACGATAAAGGATCTGCGGTTTCCTTTTCGGGCTCTGTCGACGGCAAGAGAATTTTCGTGACAAAGGTATATTATAAGACCCCCAGAGCCATGTGGAGGTTTTTTGGCTATTATGGGGGTATCAATGTGGTTGGAAACTTAAATACCTACGGCCAATTTTCGGATGATTCCACATTTGAATTAATTCCGACATGGCAGAATAAGATGCAGTCCATTATGTATGAAGATTCAATATGGACAAGAACCTCTCACTTTTCATATGAACTCAGGAATAATAAATTAAGACTTTATCCAACACCGCAATCGTTTGGAGGCGGCCTAGACCGACTATGGTTCAACTTTTACATCAAAGAAGACTCCACAGCCGACATCGCGGGCTATGATGATGGCACCTTGGGTGTCAATAATATAAACACACTACCATATGAGAATATTCCCTACAAAAACATCAATTCTATGGGCAAACAGTGGATTCGTAAATATGCGCTGGCTCTTTGTAAGGAAATGTTGGGCCAAATTCGTGGCAAATTCACAACTATACCGATTCCAGGCGAATCAGTTACGCTAAATCATAGCGAATTGCTTGCTCAGGCTAAAGCGGAGCAAGATGAGCTAAAAACTAAGCTGAACGAGTTGCTCGCTTCGACTGAGTACAAAGAACTTGTTAAATATGATGCTGAGAAGGCGGATGCGACCGCCAAGACATTCGCATTCTCCCCCATACCAATTTTTGTAGGATAATCGCTAGATGTCAGATGAATGGAAAAGACCCGACGCGCCACCTCCGCCGCTCTTTCTTGGTAAGAAAGAACGCGACTTAGTTAAGCAAGTAAATGACGAACTTATTGAAAAAGTCGTCGGTCAGGCCATTTTATATTATTCGATTGATCTGGAAAGAACCAATTTTCATGATTTATATGGCGAGGCAATAGAAAAAACCTTTTTGTCACCAGTTAGAGTATACGCTTTGATTGCTTATGACCAAGAAGCTACGGCATATTTGGAAGGAGCCGGCGTGGATGCTGATTCTATCATTACGGTTAAATTTCACAAGCGCAGGCTGAACGAAGATCAGAATCTGTATGTTCGTGAAGGCGACTTTATTCTATATGGCGATAATTACTATGAACTTACTAAGCTTTCCACTCCTCGCAAGCTGTTTGGCCAAGTAGACCAAACTTTTGAAATAATTGCAACCGCGAAGAAGGCAAGAAAGGGTCTTTTTGATGCTTCCTAATAATTTTGACTTTGCCCAATTACCGAATTTGCCAAAGAGCGGCTCGATGTCTCTTCGTGAGATCGGTATGCTTGAATCAACGATCGAAGATATCGATTATGCTATGACTTCTTGGCTTAAGAGCGATTTGAGGCTATTCGCGACCACAAACGAAGGCCGCAAGAAAGTGGATGTCTTATGGCAAGTTCCTGAACGGGCTTATCAGATCAAGAACGACAAAGACCTGAGAGACGATACCGGCACCCTTAAACTGCCGCTGATTAGTGTACAAAGGACCGGCATAACAAAAGATCCCAACAGGAAGGGCTCATATCAGGCTCATATATATTCTGATAAGAGTGATGGAAGAACAGGTCGCGTTACGATTGCACGCAGGATAGTGCCGGATAAAACAAGGAATTTTGCTGTCGCTTCCGGAACCAGAACAAACACCTCGGCCGCGCTCCAGCAGAATTATCCGAGACTTAATAAGAAGATCGTTATACAGTCGCTGTCCATACCAATCCCGGTATATGTTAATGTAGACTATAAGATCAGTATCAAGACAGAGTACCAGCAACAAATGAATGAACTGATATCGCCTTTTATTACCAGAACAGGCCAGATCAACTCATTTGTGATGAAAAGAAATGGCCATCTATATGAGGCGTTCATTGATCAGAGCTTTACAGCCACTGACAATGTTAACAACTTGGCAGAAGATATTCGTATGTTCAATTCTGATATAAAGATAAAAGTATTGGGGTATCTGATCGGCGAGGGTGACAACGACGATCGCAAGATTGTAAGAATAGACGAAAACATAGTTGAGCTAACATTTCCTAGGGAAACTGTACCACTTCCGGGAGAAACTGACTTTTTTGGCGATTAGTTCCTGAAACCCTCCAATTTCTTCTTATATCGGGAGACTTTTGGAAATGGATCTACTATTTACTGTTGATTAGCTTATAATTCGGAAGAGAAATTATAACAACAGAGAGGAATTTGCTAAATGTCAGTTAAAAACTTTAAGTTCGTATCTCCGGGGATTTTTATTAACGAAATCGATAAGTCGTTTCGTGCAGATGCCCCGACAACTATTGGACCAGTAATAATCGGCCGCTCACAAAAGGGCTTGGCCATGACCCCAGTTAGGGTTGAAAATTATCAAGATTTTGTCGCCATGTTCGGCGATACCGTGCCCGGAAAGGGCGGCGGCGATGTGTGGAGAAATGGCAACAACCAATCTCCAATGTACGGCACTTACGCTGCTAAGGCTTTCCTTGAAGCGAAAGTTGCGCCTTTAACATATGTTAGATTACTTGGTCAACAGTCAGTTAATAAGACCGCTACTACTGGCGCCCCAGCTGCCGGCTGGGCGACCATGGCAAACCCAAGTTCTGGCGGCGGCGGAATCGGCGGCGGTGCTTACGGACTTTTCGTTGCTCACTCTGGCACCATGACTTTAACAAACCATGGCGGCACAGATGGTAGGGCCCAAGAAACTGGCTCTTTCCACTTGGGTGCGATTATCTATTCGGATGGTGGTGTCCCTCTTCTCACGGGCTCAGTACATGGTGGGTTGTCGAGCAAACTAACTTCTTCTTTGGGCACCTTCATTGATTCGGATAGTAACGGAACATTTAAGATCGGATTCCTGCGCTCCGGCAATACCGAAAGCTTAGCTGTTAGTTTTGATGATGGGAGTCAAAACTTTATTCGCAAGCGTATTAATACCAATGCAACATTGATAGAGTCGGGAACCTTCTACCCCGGAAGCGCAGAAAAGAACTATTGGCTCGGTGAATCTTATGAGCAATATCTCAGAGACAACCTATCAAGCGTCACCGAGGCCCTTGTCGGAATTATGTTACCACTTGGTTCAGGTTCTACCTCAGTGCCTACTTCGGGCCCACAAAAAATGAAGGGTGTTGCCTCCAAAGAGGGTAAAGCCGGCTGGTTTATCGCGCAAGATTTTGGCGCCGCATCTGCCTTTGAGCCCTATAACACACAAAAGCTGTTCCGCTTAGTCGGCCGCGGCCATGGCGAATGGCTACACAAGAATGCCAAGGTTCAGATCGACAGAGTAAGAGCGCCGGCCAGCTTAAACGCAGAATATGGCACCTTCTCAGTTGTAATTCGCTCTCTGAATGACACAGATCAGAATCCGCAAGTATTAGAAAGGTTCGACAACTTGAACCTCGATCCCACCTCTCCTAGCTTCATCTCGAAGGTAATAGGCGACACTTATTACGCGTGGGATGAGAACAACCATAGATTGCGTAAATACGGAGACTACGCAAACCAATCAAAATATGTATATGTTCAATTGAACGACGATGTAGAAGCTGGAGCCTCAAACCCCGCATGTGTTCCTTTCGGTTACTTTGGACCTCCGAACTATCTTGATGTTGCGATGAGTTCTTCAAATACTCATGCCGCTTGCGAGACCGCCGTGAACAAGGGGATCCTACTTAGCGCCAATGCTGCAACCATATATGGTGGTGTATCCTCCTCAGCACAAGCTCTCACAGGCGGCGCCGATGGTAGAATGCTAGCAAACTTCAAGTTCCCAACTGCTCCGCTTGTTTCCAAGGATTCAGACGCCGGCCTGACGGACAGAACAAAGGTTGTGTGGGGCATGAGATCCACGCGCACCGCGACTTCCCAAGCACCCGCAACGGGCTTGAGTGATATGCACAAAATGTTGACAGGAGAACAGGGTGATGATCCGAGCGGATTGTCGGCGCCACTCCACAATGGCGGATTCAACGGCTTTGCATATGTCTTTTCCATGGATGATATCATTTCAGGCTCTACTGACTTTAGCTATAGTTCCGGCTCTCGTAAAGCCGGCACAAGCTTGACAGCGACGGCTAGTAACGATTATCGCACTCTGATTGACTTCGGATATGACTCTTTTATGGCACCTTTCTTTGGGGGCGCTGACGGATTTGATATCACGAAGCCCGACCCGGTGTATAACAAGGGCATGGACGGATCCAGCACAGTGAAGAACAGTTATGTCTATCACACATATCGTCAAGCACTTGAAACAGTGGCAGATCCAGAATTGTTGGACTTTAATGTTCTTGCAGTGCCGGGCCTCACAAACGAAGGTTTAACGAACTATCAAATGGAATTGTGCGAAGACCGCCGCGATGCGCTGGCGGTTATTGACTTGCCGGATGTCTACACTCCGTTTAGTGAAGAATATAACTCCGATAAGACACAAAGAGCGAACAGGAATATTGCCGGTACGGTCACAGCATTGAGAGCCAGAAGAGTCGATAATTCCTATGCATGCACATTCTATCCATGGGTACAAACCCGAGACACGAATAGCGGCCAAACAGTTTGGGTCCCGCCATCCGTTGCAATGATGGGTGTTCTGGGAAGCTCACAAGCAAAAGCCGATGTCTGGTTTGCACCAGCAGGCTTCAATCGCGGCGGCCTCTCTGATGGCGCCGCTGGAATCCCAATTCTGAATGTTGCATCTCGCCTCTCATCGAAAGAGCGCGATGCTCTGTATGATGGTCACATCAACCCCATTGCATCGTTCCCCTCTAGCGGGATCGTTGTTTTCGGACAGAAGACACTTCAAATGAAGGCTTCTGCCCTCGACAGGATCAATGTTCGTAGACTGGTTATCTTTCTTAAGAAGCAGATCTCGATTCTTTCGACTCAGATTCTTTTCGAACAAAATGTTCAAGCAACTTGGGATAGATTCAAGGGTCTTATCGAGCCGTTCTTGGCAAATGTTAAGACCAGATACGGTATCTCGGAATATAGACTTATTCTTGACGAGACTACCACAACCCCAGATCTCATTGATCAAAACATTCTTTACGCTAAGATTATGATTAAGCCGGCTAGGGCAATTGAATTCATCGCAATTGACTTCATTATTGCCAATACTGGTGCATCATTTGACGACTAAAAAGACCAACCAACTAGTTAAATTAAAGGGAGAAAATATATAATGCCATTTTGGTCAACAAATTTTGGAAACACCGAGGAACTCCTCAAGGATCCAAAAAGAAATTTTAGATTTTATATCAACATTCAGGGAATTTCCACTGAAAATGGTGGAGCAATGCTTTGGTACGCCAAGCAAGTAGCTAAGCCAACATTTACGCTGGCTGAGGCCACTCACGAGTATTTGAACCACACTTATTATTATCCCGGTAAAATTACTTGGAACGCAATCGAGATCACGATGGTTGATCCCGGCGGAGATCCAGATGTTGTTGCTACTCTTGCAGGCATTTTAGTGGGTGCAGGTTATAATCTCCCAGACACTCCCGATAGTGAAAAATTAACTAGTATGTCAAAACAAAAAGCCGCTGGTGCCCTTGGCCAAGTCAAGATAACCCAAGTGGACGCAGAGGGCCAAATGGTCGAAGAATGGACCCTTTGGAATGCATTTGCCACAGAGGTTGACTTTGGCGGCACTTTAGCATACGGCAACGATGAATTAACTGAGGTTAAACTTAAGCTTCGCTATGATTGGGCCGAGCTTAATACCGCCACGGAAGGTTCCGCGGTTGCGAATGTAGATAGTAAATTCTTCGACATTTCAAGATAAATTAATTAAATAGAGGTGAACATTGTCACGAAATAAAGATCGACTCGGCACAGGAGACACAACTCCCGAAGCTGCGAGTCCACCCGTGGCAGCATACGATTCAAATGTCTTTTCGTTTGTTGCCCCCACTGAGTTTGTAAAACTCCCATCAGAAGGTAGACACTACTCGTCTGATCATCCATTGTTTAACGAAACTACAATAGAAATTAAACAAATGACCGCCAAAGAAGAAGATATCCTTACTTCTGTTACGCTGTTACAAAATGGAGTAGCGCTGGAGAGGCTTCTTGAGAGCATTATTATAAACAAGGCCATTAATCCTAAGACGCTGCTTGTCGGCGATAGAAACGCTATCGTTATAGCGGCGAGGGTCTCTGGATATGGAAATATTTATAGTACTTCGATTACCTGCCGCGGCTGCATTACTGAACAAAAGCACAATTTTGACTTAAATCAGGCCCAAGTGGTAACATCTACTCACATAGGTCAAAAAATTTCAGATGTCATAGAAGTGTTGGATAACGGAAACTACGCGGTCGTTTTGCCCAAATCACAGCTAAAAATAGAAATGAGGCTTTTAACCGGCCGCGATGAGCAAATGCTCACCGGACAACTTGAGCAAAATAAAAAACAAAATTCAGAGAAGCTGATAACTACGCAGCTTGTTCATATGATATACTCAGTGAACGGAAACAACACCAAAGAAGCAATTGACCATGTTTCTCATAACTTGCCGTCTGCCGATTCGGCCTTTTTGAGAAAGGTATACAAAACAATTGTGCCAAATGTTGAGCTTTCCCTCGACTTTAACTGCAGCCACTGTTCGCATTCTGAGCAAATGGAGGTCCCGCTTACCGCGGACTTTTTTTGGCCTGACCAGTGAATATATGGAAAACATATATGAGCAGTTTTTCTTCCTGAAGCATTTCGGTGGATGGTCGTTTACAGAGGCATACAACTTGCCAATTGGTCTTAGAGACTGGTTTGTGAACCGTCTTACGGATCACATGGAAGCCGAAAGAAACGCGAGAGCCGGCTCTTCTTCTGGAAACGCGCAAACCCTGGATGGCACGAATCAGCCACCCCGACCCCCCGGCCTGGGCATTAAATAAATATAAAAAGTTTATTTTAACTATTTAATTTATAGGGTTTACTACACATGGCCGAAACAGACGAATTACAAGACATTAAGGCAATTTTGGGCCAGATCCGCGACCAAGGCGCGGCTTCTGCCGGCAAAGGCGGTGTTAACGCTGCCGACCTTGATAACTATACTAGAGAATTGAAGCTTGCTCGGAATGAGCTTGAACTGCTAGAAAAAGGCACAGGCGCCTATAACCGAAAGCAAAGAGAAGTAGAGAGCCTGACAAGAAAGGTTCGAAACGCCTTAAAAGATCAGAGAGATGAGACGGACTTCTTAACCCTCTCCACTCAGGGCTTAAGCGGCGCGATGTCGATGCTAGGAAACGCCGCGGATGCCGTGATTGTTAAACTCACCGGTCTGATCAAGGGCGTCTTCGACGAAGCCAAAGCGCTTGATACGCTTACCGTCCAATTCCGCGCCACAACAGGTGCCAGCCAGGGCTTAGCCTCAAATATCGGAGCCCTTACGGACCGGTTACGGCTGTATGGAGTCTCGTCTCAAGAGGCCCTCGAAGCAGTCTCGGCGCTACAATCCGGATACACCGGGTTTACTCAGTTAAACCAACTCCAACAGCTGGAAATCGGCCGAACCACTGCAATGATGGCGGAATTAGGCGTATCCGTCCAAGCTTCATCACAGATCATGGAATCCAGCACAAGAACGCTGGGTTATTCTCTCGGCGAGTCTGAGCAACTGCTCCTTGACATGAGAGGAACAGCCATGGCCTTGCAAGTTCCAGTTGAAAATCTCACTAGAGACTTTGCTTCGGCCGAAAATATGGTTGCTGCGCTAGGCAAGACCGGCCCAGATTCTTTTAAGAAAATGGCCGCGGCCTCAAAGGCAACCGGTGTCGAGATGGGTACTATGCTGAGTCTCGTGGAGAAGTTTGACACTTTTGAAGGCGCCGCAACGGCTGTTCAGGGCCTTAATGCAGTATTGGGAGGCAACTTCCTAGACTCACTTAGCATGGTTCAGGAAGTCGATCCTGCCAAGCGCTTTGGAATGATCAGAGATGCTATTTTTGAAGCCGGCCATTCTGTTGAGTCTCTAGCCAATTCTAACGACTATTATCTCAAGAAATCTTTAGCTGCCACTTTGGGCCTTGGTGTCTCCGATTTCATGAAAATGCTATCTGGAGATATTGAAGAACTCACGGGTGAGGTTGAAAACGCAAGTTATAGTTTTGAGCAGATGTCCAAAGACGCATTTGGCCTTAAAGGATTTGATAAAGTTGTTGATGGTATAATGGGCTCCTTCCAGAGACCCGTTCAGGCGATTCAAGAAGCGACGAGAGTGACCTTTGAGGGCATGACGCCCCTAATTGGTATATTTGAAAAATATAATGCAAAACTCATCGACAAAACCGACGCCTTTGTTAAGAAAAACACACAATTGGTGGGCGCCGTAGGTATATTGTACAATTTGGCGGGAATCGACGGTGTTCAGAAAGGTTACGAGATCTTTAAGGGCATTGCGGGATTCACAGGGACCATGTTGAGTAACTTGTTCTCGATAAAGGGAGTCTTGTTACTCATGTCTAGCGGTGTTTTATATCTGATTCGAAAAGACCTCGGAGATATTTGGGACACTTTCCAAAAAGACGGCCCCATCGCCGCAATAGGCGAGTTGTTTAGCTCCGTATTTACCCGATTGAACGATCTTAGAAAAGAGTGGCATATTGATGCCAAATTCTTTACAGATGTTTTTGGTGTGGTGAAAGCATATGCAATTCAGGCATTTCACTTCGTGAAGTTAAATTTCTTAGGACCACTGTGGGATTATCTGGAAAGAGAAGGCATTTTCTATTTCCAGAAATTTTTCACCAGCGCTGCGAACATGGCCAAAAAGGCAACATATCGCGGCCTCAGAGGTGATCAAAACAGTGAGGGCGTGTTGGGGTGGGTTGGCGATCAGATACGCAACACCGCCGCCATGGGCGCTGACGCGATGTTCGGTCTCACAGACGACATGAAGGCTCCAGATCGAGCAGACATTATGAAAGGCCAAGATCTCAGAATGCGCCAAAGGAAGCGCGCCGGCGCCTATCTATCTGCTGATATTAACGCGGACACTGCCCGCGCAGCATTTGATGCCAACAAGGGCGTTGAGAAAATGACCAAGAAAATGTCCGGCGTGATTACGGCCATGGAGCCTCTAACTAAACAAACCGGAGACATGTTCTCATCGATCACCAACTATCTTGAAACCACGGGAACCGAAGCGTGGAAAGAGACCCTTGGCCCAGCAATCAAAGAAGGCCTTTCGAATGTACGGATTCACAATGATTTCTATGTAGACTCCGAAAAATTGAGTGGTACAGTCGGCCGCGCTGCACGCACGGAACTAGCTGGCATAGGCGCCGGCGCCGTCCTAGACGGAAATTAATAAAAGGAGGTTATAGAAATGTCTAAAAGTGATGATAGAGACGATACCAATTATTTTGGTACATCTAAATATGGTCGCGACAAAGGAGTAGCACAAGATACCCTTGTTGACATGTCCGATGCATATGCGAATTACGGACAATATGTAATCTCTTTTCAACATTTACCTACCCAAAGAACAGTTTTCTTTAAAGCGTTTGTAAAAGACTACAGCGAAAGTTTCAATGCTAGCTGGACACCCACTACGGTGTACGGACGCACTGATCCAATTCAGGCATATTCCGGCACGACTAGAAAAGTCACTCTTAGCTTTGATGTGCCGGCATCCTCAGTAGGAGAAGCATACGAAAATATGGGCAGAGTGTCCAAGCTTGTCCAAATGCTATATCCCACCTATATTGAGAATGAAGAAGCTAGCGGCAAAATTATTGGTCAGGCCCCCTTAGTTCGCGTTAAAATGATGAATCTCCTTACTAACGAAAGAGTCAGTACTGACCTAAACGAGATTTTCACGACGATCATGGCGGATGCGGCCAGCGGCCGTCGCGTAAGCAACATTGATTTGCGCGCCGCCCAGGATGCCGCAGAACTCATGCTTGGTGAAAAAACGCCACGCGAAACTTTAGAGGCATACAAAACCTCACCGCTTCCCGAGAACGGCGTCCTAGCAGCGATCGGTAGTATTTCATACAGATCCGATCTATCTAAAATTCAGATATTCGAAAAAGCCCCAAACACAGTACTACCGCAATCAGTTACGGTTAGTCTGTCATTTGATGTCATTCATGAAGAGACAATTGGATGGGATGCTTCCTCCAAGCAACCGTTAGCTAATTCTTTCCCTCACAAGGTCGTATTGTCTAACAACTCAAGCATGCAGGTGGGGAATGACGCAAGGCCCTCTAGTATCGATGTGCGCATATCCCGAGAAGAATCGAATCAAGCAATTGAAGATTCGAAAACAGCACAGAGTGAGGCCTTTTTCGAGTCGCTCACCGGCTGGAAGACTTGATAAAGGAGATTATTATGGGAAGATACAGCGCCACAAAAAAATTTAGAAACACATCTGAATACTATAGTTTTCTGAGAAAAAAGAGAAAAATTAGAATTGCGAATCACTATGAGACCCCCATCCTGAAACACCCCAAGGTTTCAGATCGAACCAGAATCATTTCTGATAAGCACATTTGGAAATACGGCGATCGTCTTTATAAACTCGCAGATAAGTATTACGGAGATTCCTCCTATTGGTGGGTTATTGCTTGGTACAATTCAGTGCCCACTGAGGTTGATCTAAAGTTCGGAGATCTACTTCAAATCCCAATCAACTTAAATACAGTGCTCGAAGTACTGGATATGGATTACTAGGTTTAAATTATGTCACCACCATGGAAAGACGAAGAAGAGAAAGTCCACGGCCCCGCGGCCCCGCTGTCTTATAAATCGATTTATGGGCTCCCCGCGGGAATTCCAACACCCACAGTCCCGGAATTTGGCGAATCCTCGACTGAAGAGTTCCCCGAATCTGCGCCCGAAACCTTTTCCGAAGCCAGGGAGCGCATGGCGGGCGACCCGGCCTCGGGCGGAAGTGTCTCAACTGATCCCGGGCAGGAGCAACAGGCCGCAGCATCCGCCACAGAACCGGAGGATGAAACACCACCGCCCACTGACGCAGGTACCGCCGCGGCAGATCTTCCAACACTTAGAGGTTTTACCGATCAGACATTTGTTCTAATGCATATGACAAACTTGATAAACTCACGAAATGAAAAACTAGACCCAGCGCTGATAGAAGATCTAGAAGGCGCAGAAGATGAAGAGGCAGCAAACTCTTCAATTTCTACAATAAAGGCCCTCAAGGCGGCACTTCCATATGCGTATCATCCTATGGACGATGGAATCAACACTGCAAGCCGCAATGCCACGATCCAATGTTACGGAGAACCCCACGCGTTTTTAAATTATCTGACAATGTGGCCCGAATACCAGAAATACCTTGATGCGCCTACTGAAGAAATTTCGCAGTTGGCAACCAAAATTCATCTCTTTAAGGTATTTCACGAAGGCACCCGAGAAGAGGCAGTAGAAATCGTATTCCCCACCAGCGGCATTAGCGGTCAAGAACTAGAGGAGCTTTTAAAAAATGGTTCCAAAAGAGGCTATGGCGCCGGCATAAAAAGCTTTGATTTTACACTTGATGGAACCAACCCCGTAATGAGAACTAGAAGCGTCTCCGCAACTTTGGTTATATACGCTGACAGCATGGAAACGCTCTTAAAGCCGAGAAAAGGCGGCCGGGGGAACATCGACGCGTCCCGCCTCCATTATCGTTATACCGACTTAGCGATGCACACAGACACAGTACCGGGACAAATAGGGGGTGTCGACACCGACGGCTCTTTCGGAGCACTCGACGAC
>Ga0208030_1001454_pt1 | contig 13544 bp, 20 predicted proteins | sample MalvirDeepMed_M9_FD_184246 | JGI IMG/M metagenome (GOLD analysis project Ga0208030, IMG submission 184246) | Marine viral communities from the Global Malaspina Expedition - Malaspina viral metaG DeepMed_M9 (SPAdes) (version 2) | ecosystem: Environmental > Aquatic > Marine > Oceanic | place...
ACGTAGCGACGTTCAAGAATTTGTAATGCTTCACGTTCATCGAGCTTCTGCAATTCCTTGCGCGTGCATGGGCGTTGTCGCCACTGTCTCAACGTGCGGATGGTGATGCCACCCTTGGTTGGGCCACCACGATCTTGCGGATGCTCAGTGTAGGTCGGCCACCCCTCGCGCTTGAGAACATCGCGCAGGATGTCGGTGATGGCGTCACTGCTCACGAAACGCTCCGAGCAACGCTGCGATCAACGCACTGACAACTGCACTGATGGCTGCTCCCCATTTCAACGCCGTGTGCTTCGCTTCCAAGGAGTCTCGTTTCTCGCGGTCGCAGAGGACCGCCATCCGTTTTTCGAGTTCAACTACTGATGCGTTCAATGTGTCGAGCTTACGAGAATTATCCTCGATGCGACTGATGACCAGCCGGTTCATTTCTTTCCAGTCGCCAACGTTCGCCATCGCCTAAACCTTTCACGATCACCACGGCACTCCCGTGCCGGTTCTTGGATGCCCTTGCGCTGCGACATCGGCAGCGATGCCATCTTCGATATCAGCCACCGTTTGTACGCCTAGCACGCTCGTCACCCAAGTAAGACATTGCTGTTCGGTTAGAGAATCAAAATCTGTAAAGTTTGACAGGTCGAGTGGGTGCAAGCTAACGCCACCCTCATACCGTCCCACGGGCGAGGGAAACGGCAGCGCATCGTCATCCGTCACCGTAAATTTAATTTCATCCACCACGCGATCATGCCCACTGGGATCGTCGTTGCGGTATTTCAATTTCCGAATCGTCCATGTTGCCATTATGGAGTCTCCCACGTCGGTGACACGCCAGCACCGCCAGACGTTAGCACTTGCCCAGCCGTGCCTCCGGTGTAGACGGTGGGCGCACCAGCCGTACTGACTTTGAACTCGCGACCCGCTCGGAGCAAAATGTCCGCTCGGATATACATGTCATCGGCCCACAGCCACACGTCCTGCGTGGTATCGGCATCGTTCTGCCAACTGATCGCGGAGCCGGTCTGTGTTGCCTCTCCACTGGAGTCTCTCGCGGTTCTGAAGTGTGCGCGACAGCCCACATCCCCACCGCCAGCATCGTAGCCCACTCCTGCGTAGACTGTAAGCGCAGCGAGTGTTGAGAACGCTGCGGTGGGATCAGCCCCCGTGAAGTTGCCCAGCGTGGTGTTCGTGCCAAGCGTACCGGGAACATCCAAATTCGTTTGCCATGCCGGTGCGCCTGACCCGGCAGCGGTTAACACCTTCCCTGACGTATCAGTGGCAATGCGTGCTAGCTGCGTGGCGCTTGAGGCGTAGAGCAAGTCATAAGCTGCTTGCGAAGTCACCGACATTGCCCCGGCATACATTGCCGTCTGGTTGTCCTTTATGTAAGTGTTCATGAGTGCTGCCGTGACGAGTTCGCCACTGACCCACGTTCGTGGTGAAGTAAACAAATTCCTACCCTCCTACCCAGATGGCGCATCAGGCCATGTGATATTTTCAGGATCGTTTTCGTTCTGAGGCACATCCCTCAAAGCCTGACGATACGTCTGCCAACTCGCTTGGTCGGCCTCGCTCAGTTGGGAATCGGTCACGCAAGTCCAGTCGCTTTCCTGTAATAACCGATTGCGTTTAGTTCTGGCGAACTCCCATTGCACCTGAGTTAAGGCTGCGCTCCCGTCGTGCGCTTCAACGATAGAACTTACCTGTCCTTCTAAGATTGCAGGAACCGTAATCCAAATAAAGTCATCTCGTGTTTCGAGATGCTCTGGCTGAATCCCGTCCGCGTTTAATTCGTCCATGAGTACGCCGGGAACGTTCGGCTTTTCATATTCAAAGCGTGGCATAACTTGTCTTCCTAGAAAAGTTTCGTAAGCCCAAAATTCGAGGGACTGTTCATCCCCCCACTCGCAGTGGAATGGAAATAGACATCGACCGTCGAGCCGGAGTTCTGGTAAACAAACATCTGAATATAGTCAGCCGCCGCGAGGTCCATCACATCGGTGATGGTCACATGCTCTCCTTGGCTTGGATTGTCAAAGCCTCCCCATGCTGCATCACTCCCGTTCTTCCGCACGATAATCTGGAAGTTGCCACTGTTCCGTGGCTGAAAATTGCATTGGGCGATGACGAGATACTTGCCCTCCTCGTCGGCTGGAATAGTGAGCCGACCCGTCGCAGATGCCGTGGAATGGAACGCATCGCTATCGAAGGTTTCGCTGTTCCAAAGCAATTCAGTGACGGATGCACTCGAAATCGTCTGGGTAGCCGAGTTATACACGCGACATCCCTTGAGGCCACCACCACCGGCTGCTGCCCACGCCACATCCGTGCCGTCTGAAGTCAGCACCTCTCCAGCACCACCAACACCCAGCCTCGCCCCAGTAACCGTTCCGCTACTGCTGTATAAAATATCCCCCCGTGTGGTGAGCGGTGAAACATCGGCAAAGGTCGCCGATGCGGTCGCACTCGTGATGGCTCCTGTTCCTGCGCCCTTGAGGTAGTTGCCATTCGTGTGCGTTGCTGCGCCAGTACCGCCACGCGCCACCGATAACGTGCCTGATCCAATGCCAGCAGCAGGGATGCCCGTGATGTTCGTGCCATCCAATGTCGGAGATGAAACGATGCCGACTTGAATTGTGCCAGCCCCGTTCGTCACTTCAATCTCGTTGGTCGTGCCATCAATCTCATTCAGCACCGGGTCAGTCGCGCCATCGCCAATCGGAATCTGTCCGTTCGCAGCAGCCCCAAGCGCCGTAATTGCATTTGTCCCTGACCCTAAAAGTAGACCGCCATCTGTGAACGTCGCTGCGCCGGTACCTCCCTTGTCAACCCCAAGCGTTGCCACTGAGGTGATCGCGCCTGTGCCAGCCCCAACGAGCGTGTTGCCGGTCGTGTGGGTGGCTGCGCCCGTCCCACCTTGCGAGACATTGAGCGTAGCTTGTCGCGTTAGCTGCGATCCTGATGAGGCGGTGATTACGTCACCGGTCGTGAGGCTGCTAATGCCACTGGCTCCTTCGTGCAAGGCTGTCAACTGATTGCTGTTATCGTTCATCAATGAGGCCGTGAGCGTATCGCCCGTCGACCACGTTCTAGGAACCGACCACGCGCACATTTAGATACTCTCCTTTATTCCATGCTCCACATTTTCTGCCACCAAGAACTTCACAGTCTCACCCTTCTTCCAGTTCCGATTCGCCATCGGGCGCACCAATAGGATGCTCTCTATCTTGCCAGCATTCCTCGGAAATTTCACGACCTTGTAGACACGACCGCAGTCGAAGCAGCACGCGATCTTTGCTGTGCGACAACTCACCGCAGCACCGTTGCACTCGCAGTTGATTAGCCAGCGCCCGTGATTCACCTCGACGTTGATCGGAGTCTCGACCTCATGCAGCTTGGCCTTCACATGACGCGCATGTGCAATTCTGAGCGTTTCGAGCGAGGTGACTCCTGCGTGGCTTAAACAGTCTGCGAAGTTGTGAATATGTTCAGGCATCATGCATATCCTAATGTGGTGCCGATTCCGAGTAGCGAGGTATTCAGTATCCATGCCGACTGCTGTTCGGCAGGAGCCAATGTCCAGTCCACGCTGGTGAGTCCTGACGGGTGAATATGCAGCTTCACGCCATTGATAAAGTAGCCTACCGCATCCAGCCCCGTCATGGTTTCTGTCACGGCAATTCGGTCGCCCGGTTCTCTCGCCAGCACTTGCGTAAGCAACGCTGATGTCGAGCCGATCACGGACATGCCTTTGACCACATATCGAGGGCTGGCAAAGATATTCAAGAGCCACTCCGCAGCGTTGGAACTAAGCGTGACATCGTCTTCGTATTTCATATCCAGCCGTCGATCAAGTGCGCCGAACTTGACCTTGCTCCCCTCGTCAGTGGCAGACACCACCGTCTCGCTGACATCCTTCACCGTCTTGCCTCGCACCTGCACCGTCTGAAGATAGGCCGTGACGGCTCCACTATTGACGAACTTCAGCACCGCAGCATTCGCAGCCGTTTCATCAATGGTCATGGCAACGTCGCCCGTGATGACTGAGCCACCGGATGCTGCGTCATTGGCAATCCAGTCCGTACCAGCGACCGGCGTGACGAGTTCAATGCCACCAACGCTGTACGCATTAATCGTGGACTCCGTAAACGGAGCCGTGATGTAGAGCGTTTCCCCGGCTGGAATGCTTGGCACACTCGCGGTCGTGGTCAACTCCCAAAGCACTGACGTTGACCCGGCGATGGTGCGCGGATGTACGACAATGTAAATGAGATTGATAAGGTCTTCCCTCGCTCGACTGGCCTCAAGCTCCACCATCGTGTTTGAAAATGTATAGGCAGCAGTTGGAGTCAATGGCCTCGCATGACGAGATTCCAGCGTCAGCACTCCCCCCGGTGAAGTCGTTGACCCTTTCACATATAAAAAGCCAAGCTCACTTAGCACAACGTCGCGCAGGGCAGATAGGACACTCGTCTTGGTGTCCTGTAAATTATCGAAGGCGTAAGCAAAGGTGCTGATGGTGGTGTCGTAATCCGTCTGCTCCGGTTGGCGCTTCACCGCATTAGTCACGAGAGTTGTGACGAGTTGGTCTGCCCTCTGGTCGGTCGCAATCGGGATACTTTTTATCTTGCTGGTCGCCGCCTCATCCATCCAGTCCACGGCGGTGCAAGCCACGGCCTTGTCTTTGTATTGACCTGCGCTTGGCACAATCGCATTCACCGTGCCGAAGAACTTGTAATAGTCGGTGCCACCATACGCCAGCTTCAATCGGCATCGCACCCCGATATCCCATCCATCACGCGCATTTGTATGCCCCGGTGAATAGGCTCCTGCATTGCCTGTGCTGTTGGTGGCAGCATTATTGAGTGACCACTGGAGCGTCCCGGTCGAGGCGATGCGATCATTCGGGCCGGTGCCATCGATACCGTAGCTGGCTTCAATGGGTTGCACGCCAACCCGTGTGTCAGCCGTCACATCTGTCCACGTTCCCCCAAGCACGCAGGGCAAGTCCGACTCGCCAAGGATGCAGCCCCCCAGCAACACTTCCAACGTCGTGGTCGGTTTCACAGTCGGCATAATCAGCTAGCCAAGATGATTGCGTCACGAAGATGCAGTGGAAGCAGTCGAAGCTCTGACCGTAGCCCTCGCACCTCGCTGAGTAACGCCTCGTTCCCCATCTGATCAAGTGGCACAACCGCTTCAGGGCCAGCCTCTCCAAGCAGTCCCACGGTCGGATGGCTGACAATGCCCCCATGCGCGAACTGTTCAACCATTTCCGTTGACCCGACACCACCCACATCGATGCCAACCTTTTTCACTTCTGCCACGGCAAGGGCAGCCATCGCAGCAGCGTGAGGCCCACCAGCAGCGATGCGTGCAGAGAACCTATCTGCCAGTTCGTCAGCCGACTTCCATGTCGAGACTAACAACGCAGCAGCAACAGCCCCAACTCCAATGACCGTGGCGAAACCTGCAAACGCTGTGGCAGCTTGAGGCCCAGCAGTGACCGCCCCAGTACCAACGCCAGCAACATCTCCAATAAGGCCACCGCTACCGCTAGCTCCACCAACCGTTTTTCTCAAGCCACTCATCATGCCTGTGACATTTGCCCAACCTCCCCCGGTGAAGAAACTGTTGACAGCCTTGAACGCTGACTTCACCCCATCAATGGCGCTCGTGATCGCCTGAACCTTTGTGACAAGTTCACCAGCCTTTTTCCAAACCTTGCCCATCTCATCACCACTGATTGTGGCAAGGTTGCTGAACGCTGCACCGACCTTCCCAATCGCATCGGTGAAGGATGGAATAGTCTGCGTGGTCTGCGTAGAATATTTCAGCGCAAGGTCATCGAGGCCACCACCAAGCTGTGTAATGCCTCCAGCTTTCAAAGCGAGTGCAGCCTTGCCAAATTTCTCAAGTTGAGCTTCGTTTAATTCGCCTTCTCCCTTGAGTTCTTCAAACGTAGCCCGAAGTGCTTCAGCATCCGCGATGGGCTTTTCCATTGAGAACCGATCACGCATTCGCTGCGATGCTTTCTCGGCAGCAGTAAGAGCTTCTGTTTCAGCGCGTGTCGCTTGATAGGCAGCAACAATCTTTTCAAACCCTTCAGGAATCTTACCGCCCTTGTCGGCAACATCAGACAGTGCTTCTGCCAGACGGTTATTTGCTTCAGTTGTGTAGGTGCCGTTCAATGTCATGTCGTGATACGACGCGACAATTTCATTCACCGTGCCTTGTAAGTCTGCTCCAGTGAATTCACGGGACAGTTTATTGACGGCATCGGCAAACTTGTTCTTCTCTTGAGTGGCCTTCTTTGTCGCCTCAGTGTCTTCCTCAATCGCTTCAGTCACATCTTGAATTTGAGGAATTGTTTCTACGACTATTTCCGAAGCCGCATCAAACTGTTTGACCAGCTTTTTCATCATGCCCGTGAGAGGCACGCCTTGCTTTTCAAGCTCTTTGGCTCGTTTCACCATCACCTTAATTTCGTCGTTGGTGATGTCTCCAGTCTTGCTTAATTCCTTCAGGACATATTCCAACCCCGTCATGCTTTGCTGAGTTAGGTCTAAGGCTTTCAAGCCCTTGACCATTGCATCGTCAATTTCCTCTTGAGATTTCGCAAAGGCACTAGACTTTTTCGCACCAGCATCCAAGTCATCGAGGCGTCCAGTAAGCCATCCCCCGAACTGTGCGATCTTCTCCATTCCGAAGAACAGATCGGCAAGTCCCCCGACAAATTTAGACACCCAGTCGATGGCTACCTTGATCCCTCCCATAACAAATGCTGTAAATCGTTTTCCTAGGTGGAACACGATGGTGCCAACATCCTTCAACACTGACCACAGGCTGTGCGAACCCCCGGTGAGCTTTTTGATTGCTGCGTTGATTGCCAAGACTGCGGTTATTGCGAGTCCTGTGATGACATTGACCTTGGTGAATAGTGACCAGACTTTGGAGAATGCTGTGGTGAACAGCTTGTAGGTTTTCGTTAACGACGCACCACGCACAGACAGATTGCCGAACGTCTTCGCAAGGAAGCCACCGGCTGATACGAGTGGCCCGAACCCACGCAGCAACACGCCAGAAATTGTCATCAAGGGGCCAAGTGCGACCGCGAGAGCCAGCACGGCAATCGTGGTCTGCTGAATGGATGGGGGCAACGCTGCGAACGCTGGCAGTGCGACGTTCGTGAGATACCCTGAGAAGGCCGTCAGCTTGCCGAGTAACGCTGTGAGGGCTGGAGCCAACTGTTCCCCCATCGCAATCTTCACGCCCTCGACCGCACTCTTGAGCAACGTCCATTGCCCCATCAAGCCTTCCAACTGCACTCGCGCAATACGCTCTGCGGTGCCACCGGAATCTTCCAATGAGCGCGTCATGTTAATGAGCGCACCACTTCCGCGTTCAAGCAATGCAGCCATCGCAGGGCCAGCGCGTTGCCCGAACACTTGCATGATCTCACCCGTGCTGAGTCCTCGCGTTTCAAGCTGCTTCAGAATGTCAGCCATCGGGAGCAATTGCTTATTGGAATCAAGCGTGACAATGCCCATGTTCTTCAACTGCTTCGCCACTGCCGGCACAGCTCCAGACAATCTCGCAATCGCACCACGCAAGGCGGTGCCACCCATCGTGCCTTGGAACCCTGCGTCTGCCATCAGGGACAACGCTGCTGCGGTTTCCTCAAACTGCAACCCGGCGACGTTCGCCACGGGGCCAGCCATCTTGAAGGCTTCGCCCAAGCTGACCAGATCAGTATTGGAGGTGGTGAAGGCTTTCGTCAGCACATCATTCATGCGTGCGACTTCACTGATGTCCAGCCCATACCCACGCATAATCTTCGCGGTGATACTCGCAGCGTCACCGACCGCGAGTTGTCCTGCTGCTGCCAGTTGCAAGGCTCCCGGCATCGCGCCGAGAATTTCGTTGGCCTTAAACCCTGCCAAGCCGAATGCGCCCATCGCCTCGGACGCTTGCACGGCTGAGAACACCGTGGTGCGTCCTAGTTCTTCGGCTTGCTCTTGAAGTTGCTGGAACTCTGCGCTGACTTTGTCCAGACCCGTCACCGCACGCACCTTGTTCATGCCCTGCTCAAACTGGGCAAAGGTTTTCGCTGCTGCACCGCCAAGCAATGTCAGGGGAAGCGTGAGCGCCATCGACATCATCATGCCGGTGGCTTGCATGGACGCGCCGACCTTGGACATGGTCGCGCCCATCGCCGTCATCTTTGTGCCGAACTTATGTGCAGCTTGACCCGCAGCCTTCAACGGGCCGGTCATCCGGTCTTGCAGGATGAGTGACGCACGAATGGTTCCTACGCTCACAGCCATGATGCAGTCTTAGCGACGGCGACGGTTCGCCCGTGCGTGTTCTCGCGCCTCCTCGCGCAAGAGTTTATATAGCGGATCAAGATACCCGACTGGCAACGCCATCAGGTCTGAGTAACTCCAGTTCATGCGCTTCATGATCGCAAGGTCGTTTTGCGCTTGCGCTTGGTAGGCTTTGCTTTTTTTAACGAACCACCATTCTCAATGTGGTATTCCACCGCGTTGTCAATTAAGTCAAACAACGTCTTATGGAAACTGCCGATCACCTCTCGACTGATGTCGAGCTTGTTCGCCTGATCATCAGTTAGCGACCACCCAGTGAGATAAGCCAACAGTCGAGCGAAACTATATTCCGTCCAGTCGAATTTCGCTGACGGGTCAGACGTTGCCCCGTCTGCTGCTTTACGCACTTCAGCCGTGACGTTGGAGACAGAGCGCAGCATGGCGCGTTCCTCGCCAATCGTCAGTTCGGATTTCACTTCAATCCAGATGGGATGCTCCTCACCGTTCGGGGCATTCCAATCCAAGTCAATACGGGACACATCTGGTTCAACGAAATATGGATTACTCATGTTGGGTTCCTTTGGTGATGGTGGGTTGGTGTTCTAGCTCAAGGTCGATGGAGCCGTTGACAACGTTTGGGTTGACGTTCGTCCATGTCCAACGCGACGATCCGAACTCCAGCGTCAGGTCGAGTGGGCGTTGCGATACCCACGGCTCGACTGCGGTCTTCACTTTGGCAGAGATGCGGAACCGATGGCCCTTAGACCCGACCACCGGTTCGCAACTCCAACCTGTGAGAGTGGCAGCAAGCTGATAGGAGTAGTTAAGCTGACCGGAATGCCCAGTCGCTCTCATAGGAATCTAGCCACATGAACTTGCGCGACTCAGTGTGCCAGCCGATTGCAGTGAGATCGGCGCGTCAAGTAACGCTCCCACAGAACCGCCAAGTGGATTGTAGGATTCCAACACAGCGATTCCCGAATATATCGGGTTGGTGGCTGTGGAGCAAATATTCTGTGGACGCACTTCCACGCAGACCGTCGTGCCGACTACCGAGAACAATGTTGCATCAACGGCAGCAGCAGCGTAGTCCTGATGGAACGTGACATCCACACTCCAGTCCTTCAGGCCACCTTTGCGGATGCGCGTGTCATTGCCCATGGCCGTTTCGTCCTGCGTTTCCGAAGCGTAGTTAAGCGCCACTTCACTTGCGTGACTGCTCAAGTCCACGCCCTTGATTTCAAGCTTCGCGTTCGTGTAGACCAATGTAGCCATTGCTGTGTCCTCTCTCTAATTAAGACTGTATCCCGATCCAACTCACGAGGTTGTAAGACTCGCCAGACGTTGTCATGCCCCACTCCGCACGCCAGAACTGTTGGAAGGTTGAGGTGACGTTCGCCGTGGTCAGCGGTGTCGCCCATTGTCCTCCGACGGATGTCTGCGAGGTGAAGGCCACATGACTTGTGAACTTTCCTGCGCCGAATCCTGAACTGCTTGATCCTTGAACCCGTAAGACGAGTGCGCCCGTTGATGAACTTAAAACATGGAGCGCACTATAAAGTTTCTGCCCTGCATAGACTCCACCTACGTCATACGCTGTCCCAACTCCGCAGCTAGTGAGCGCAGTCGTAGTGGCATCCTTGAGTGGCACTGCACGAATAATCGGCATTCTGTTTCTCTCCTAATCTCTACCCAGTGCCAGCACTTTGCGCCGTGAGCGTAAACGTCAACATCTCTCCGACCGCGTTGCCGATGTTGTAGGACTCCACGACAGCTTCAAACGCATAGCCCTTATCAGTCTCGGTGCCTTCCGTGATGCCATTGGCAAATACGACCAGCGGTTGTTTTGTTGCGCCGGTTAAGCCGAACAGTGCATCGTCGGCATTCCCGGTTCCACCGTTCCAGAATCCGCTGCCGTTCAACGTCGCTTCATCGAGGCCACCGGTTCGGATGCGCGTATCGTCACCGAACTTGGTCACGTCCAGCATGTCGGCTGAGTAGTCCAGCCCCAACTCGTTATGATCAGCACTGAGGTCGTATCCACCCAGTAAGAGTTTCGCGTCCGTGTAAATAAGTGTCATTCGTTACCCCGTTGACAGGTCTTTGTAGGCGAGGAAGTTTACCGCCAGCATCGACCGTTCTGAATCGTCCCGACCTAACGAGAACGGAACTTGAGTTGCTTCCACATAACTATAGCGCGTGGCATTGATGGTGCGCTCACTCAAACCATCCAGCAGGTTCATGACATCCTGCATCGCTGTGCGTCCGGTGGCGTAACTCGCCGACCGGCGAATGACTTGCAATCCTGCAACCTCCATTGAGGCTTGACCGGGACTTCCAGCCATTGCATGGATCGGCCCTTGCCCTGCGGTTTCGTATAACCCAAACGCTTCATCCGGTTGCTCTGGCATGAATGCCTTGTACGTGGTCGTGGCACTCAGGCCACCAGTTGAAAGCAGGTCAGCAATATCATCGAGGAACATAATTGCCTCACGCCTTCTTGACCAACGCCTGTATGCCGTTCCCGATGCGCTTCGCAAACAATCGCGCTCGTTGATTTAATGGCGTTTCCAAATACTTCCACTGTCCTCCGGTGCCAGCGTACCTGATCTTCCCTCCACGGCTTCCCACATTCGTTCCACCGACTTGATGCCGACGATGAATCGCACTGCGTCCACCGGGCGACTTGCGTGGCGGTGGGGGAATCTCATGCACGGCTAGCGCATAGCTGGTGCCAAACGACAAGACCGCTTTCAGGTTGGCTGCTTCCGCATGTTCTGACACCTTGCCACTTCGACGCAGCGTGCCAGTATCGACGGGAGTAAGTGCCTTGGCTGCTGCCATCGTCAGTTCTGCTTCATGGTTCAACGACTTGGCTGCTGCCTTGGGATACTTCGCTGCCAAGCTCAGAATCTTTCGAGCGACAAGCTTCTCCCCAGTCACGCTCCACATCTTCTTCGCCATCAATACGTCCTTGCCAGATACGCCTCGACCACGACGCTGTCGCCCACTTTGTATTGCGCCGACACCGTTGCAATGATCGCCGTGCAGCAATCGTCAAGTCTCACCGCCAGAGCTTCCGTGCGTTGCGCTTTCCCTCGCTTCTGAATAACTGGCACAGCCGTTTCCAGTAGCACCCACCGCAGCGCCTTGTCCTTCGATAGCCCAGATGACTTGGCGAGTTTCGTCAAGTTCTTGAGCGCGTCTTTCGAGACTTGCAGCGAGATTGTTTTTGCCATGCCTCTCACTTGAGATAGACCACCGTGCAGCCAGCCGTGCCACCCATCGGGAATCGTCCAATGGAAAGAATAGTCGGGTTGATGGCATAGGTTTCTGTCGAGCCGACATCACCCGTTGAGAGCGTGATCTTATCTTCGGGGCGCAGCGCAGCATCCGACTTGAGATAAATCGTTTGACGGCTTGGCACTTCTTGCCCATCGAAGCCCGTGACCCGTTCCATCCTCCCAACGACGGCTCCCTCGTATGTGATCGCGCTGCCATAACTGGCGTTGCCATACCCGTCATAGCTAGAGAACGGTTCGATGGTGACGCGCTGACGCATGAGCGGTGCGAACACATTGATGTTGAACATCAGGTCACCGCCACGCGCAGGAATGGATACAGCAACCCTTCAGGGCTGTCCTGTCCTTCGCTGGAATACGTCACCGACAACGGGCCAACCTTCATCGACTTCACGCCTTCCATACCTTGATACATCTCGCCAGCGCGAAGCAGCACCGCACGTTCAATCGTTGGGGGCAGCGTGTTCATTGTCGTGGTCGTTGCCCACTTATCATCGGTCGAAGAAGTCTCGCCCACTTGGTAGCCAGCTTCATAGACTACTAACCACGGGTGCAGTTCGCTGTTCGGCACCACGTACTTCCCAAGCTCCCATCGCTCCTGCGCCGTCCATCGAAAGCCCTGATCGCGATTGAGAAACCCAGCGTCAGGATCAGACACGCGGAACTCACTGGAACAAAGCTCGGTCGCCTCGCCGGTACTCGTTGAATCGAAGAACCGCTGCACCTTCAGAATGGGAACGCGGTCAAGCGTTAGGCGTTGCGTCCCATAGCTGGCAACGGTTTCTTCGTACACCTGTCGCCGTAGCTCATACCCCACATAGCGAGTCGCCCAATCGCTGGCCTGAGTCAACGCTAAGTCCATGCCACACGACGAGGCCGTGGCATTGAGCATGACCATCAGGTCGCCCAATTGCGCTAGCTGGGCATTCGTTGAGGATGTGCAGACCGTGAGCATTATTAGATCGGGCGATTCACAATCGCACCGCGTCCTCGCAACGTATACAGGTCGCGCCAGTAGGTCGCTTCCTGCACTGCGCCATCAAGCGTGGACAACGTAGCCATTGCATCGCTGCGCTGCTCCATCAAGGTCTTCATGCGTTCTGCTGGCACAGTCGGTTCTTCCACTTGCTTCAGGCGTTCATATTCGCCAATGGCTCCATCAAGTGCATTGATTAACGCCATGCGTTTGTTGCGTTCAGTCGAGAGATATTCAATGCGCGTGGATACTTCGGAAATTTTGAGTGGCCCCCAGTCCGGTTCCTTTTCGTAGCCGTACCGGTGCGAATGTTTCAACAGCGCACACTCTTGGGGAATCCGCACGTTGATGCCACGCCCGTGCGCTACGCCCAAGACGAATTCCAGATTGGCCTTCTGTTCCGAATACTCACCACCGACGATGAGGTCAATACCGTAAAGCGCGATCTCTTTGAAATTCTCCAGCATGGCAAGTCCAACCATGAGGCCGACTGAGCTTGTGAAGTAGTCGATACCAACTTCTTTGATCACGCGGTCGATGGGAAACCGTACGCTGGTGGGCAGCTTGTCATGGGACTCAGTCATGTAGACCGGCAACCCACACTCACGAATCCATCCTTCGTGGTCAGTGCCTTCGACATTGGCAGCATCGTCATCCCAATTCATATGCAGATCGAAATGCCGAGTGCAGCGTTTTACGTGCCTGTAGAGTTGGTTGAGCGTCCAGATTTCGTAGGACGGATCATCGAAGGGCGCAAGGCTACGGCTCGATGTTGCGAACCCGACGATGGCAACCTTGTCGCGCTTCGGAGTGGAGATGACGAGAGCTTGTTCCCGATCTTCTATCGTAAGGGTGTAGTCAGCTTCAGCCGGGTGATTGAAATCAACTCCGCTACCCGGTTCGGCTTCTAATGCGGTGAGGTGGCTGGACATAATAAGTCACTTT
>Ga0208030_1001457_pt1 | contig 13523 bp, 16 predicted proteins | sample MalvirDeepMed_M9_FD_184246 | JGI IMG/M metagenome (GOLD analysis project Ga0208030, IMG submission 184246) | Marine viral communities from the Global Malaspina Expedition - Malaspina viral metaG DeepMed_M9 (SPAdes) (version 2) | ecosystem: Environmental > Aquatic > Marine > Oceanic | place...
CCTACTCCTTCACGTATTTCGCATATTCGCTTAGTGGCACACCTAATTTTTTTGAAATGGCTACTTGTGAGGGTGTGAGTCTCACTGTGCCCTTGCGCCTAATTGGTCCACCCCTACTTGCCGAGGCAACCGTTTGAGTTGGCGAAACTGATCCCCCATCGGGGGAAAACTTGTGAGGAAATGTTTCCTTCATCCTCTTGTCTATCTCATTATAATAGTCATCAGTAGACGGATCAAATCCTTCTTCCACTATCTTACGATGAATTGAGAAGGATGTCAAGGTCATAGGTTCATCTTCCCCGAACCACTTATTTTTCTCAGCCCACGACTCTGCCTTTGGATCAGGTGGAGGTGGCGGAGGTGGTTGCTGCGGATATTGAGGCTGTTGGGGCATTTGTGGCTGGTTTGGATTAACCCCACGTGCCTCCATCTCCTTTTTTAACCTCTCACGCTGCGCTTGTGTGGACTTGACTCTTTCAGATTCAATGGCCAGACGAGCAAGTTTTTGCTGTGCCTCTACCTGTGCATCCGAATCGCCTAGCTCAACAGCTGCTTTTAAGGCCTTTTTGGCCTCATTAGTTTCCGCTTCCACACGCGTCGCAAACTCACCAACATAGCCGGCGTCCAACCGCCGTGCCCTGTTTCGAAGTTTATTGGCATCACCTTGCACGCCTTGGGCGTATTCAATGGCTGCCGCCTCGCGTCTTTCCGATTCACGTAATTTTTTTGTCAGCTTGTCTATACGGGACTGAACTTTTTTCCCGTAGTCTTCAACCTCAGCTTCGGAAGCAACCGCTTCCTTGACGGGTTTCTCCCCCACGTCTATTGTTTCGTCCGTTTCTGAATTAACAATGGTGGGAGTGTCCTTTACTTCAACTTCAACACCAGCCCCTTCGGAAGGAAGGTTGACCATTTTTTCATCGGCCTCGGCTTGTGTCTGTACTGTCGTAGGTTCTGCAGGCATATATCCTCCTGTTATTTATATTGCAAGATATCCTCGGGGTCTTTTACCACGGCGATTATCTCGTCATCATTAAGTATCCTCACTTCACCACCCTCTATTCCAAAACGGGATCCGGCGTATCGACCGAATATGATCCAGTCATTTTTCTTGCACCATGGTCCGTTTGAAAATCTCTCTTTATCTTTATAGGCATCGGGTCCAACTTTCAGGACCAAACCTGTAACGGTTGTGTATCCCCTCTCCTCGATCGTCTCATCAGACAATATTATGCCACCCTTAGTTTTTCCTTGTCCTTTATATGGAAGAATTAAAAGTCGCCATCCTGTCGGATCCGGCAATCGATCTAAAACTTTTTCCGTCGGTAAATGATCAATGTCCTTAAGCGCCTCTTGTTGTATTTTTGCAACAAATCGGTTTTCCTTTTCTTCTGCTATTTTATTATTTTCATCTGCTTCAACTGCGAGGTCTTTCTCCTCGAGTGCAAATCTACGTGTCGGTATCTCTGTCATCATCTTTCTGCAGGTCCTGTATTTCCTGTTCCATTATGTTATAGCCCTTGTATTCACCCACTGTCTTGTTGTACTCGTCAAAGCTGTGAATGCCACTGGCGATAATCGTTTTCAGTTGTTCCTTTCGCTCACGAATCCTTTTCAGGATTGTATAAATAGCGGTTGTATCTTCCAACTTATTTTTTCTTTTTTATCTTTCCGCCTTTTTTAGCCATCGTACGTGCACCGGAATAAGCTCCATGGCCCATGGCTTTTTCCATGCCTTGGCTCATTGCGCGTCTTCCCGCCATGCTTCCTGTAGCTCCTGGGTGTCTTGCGCCCAAGGATTCATCCAATCTGGCGTTATATCCTTGACCTGCCATTCCACCAATATTCTTCTTGGCTACTTTCCCGCCCTTGGCTTTCTTAACCGCGCCACCTTTCTTATAGGTAGTGGTGCCGAATTTCTTTCCAGGCGTCTTACGACTTTCTCTTCTAGCGTGTATTTTTCCAACCATGATTTTCTCCTTAATATATTTAGGTTATTTTGTCAAGCCCTTAGTTTTCTCAAAACTTCTGAGCCCGGCCACGCCGAGCATTGATGTCACAATCGCTAGCAATGGGCCAGTTTGAATGTCAGGAGCCGTTATATCGAGTCCTGAAAACTTCGCATACCACTCAATTCCGGGAGAGACGATGAACTCAAAGATGAGGGCGAAAGCCCCCGTCCAGCCAATCATCGGCCTCCAGCCCGCGACAAAAATCGATTTGTGCTGTCCTTCTTTCAAATTTACGTCAATCTGTTTCTCCGCAAGCTTCTGCTTAATGCGCTGCATGAGAATCTTCTTGTCGAGCTTTTCTTCCTCCGAAGTATGCAAATCGTCAATCACGGAGGAGATCGTCTTAAGCGCGCCGCCTTTCCCTCCGAGCAGTCCTGTTAAAAGATTTAACATAAGCTTATGATGCCTCCTCTGTTTGCTGTTCTCATTCTGTTAATATATCTCCTTTGTATGTCGGATGGTCCCCATGGGGATCGCATACCTCCTGGGCCTTCGGCACTTGCAACTTGCATTCCGGATCCACCGCCTCCGCCGGAACCACCACGTCCGCCGCCGTAGCCATAGCCCCAGCCGCCGCCACCGCCGCCGCCACCGCCGCCAGTAGTACCTCCAGGAGGTAAAATACCAAATTCTCCAACTGACATCATTTCATTAAACTGTCCTTCATTTAACCAAATGGGATTTCCTTGAGGATCCTCACCTGCGTAAAAAGGATTCCATAGTCCTCCACCCTCATACCAATGTTCTCCATGGTCCGGCAGTGGATTACCCCATATGTCTTGTGTAAGAAACTCACTATTAGGGTCCACCCAATCATAGGTTAGTCCACCATATGCGCTTACAAAATTATCTACAGGGGAAGTCTGCCACGGAACATAGGTACTTTCCCCATAATCCGAATCCGTCGTCCAATCATAAGAATCTTCCTGAGATCCTCCTCCTGGGAGTCCACTCCCATAATTTATAGATCCACCAAATTCTCCACCACTGCCAATGCCGTAATCATCTGATCCACTATTTCCACTATACGGCTCATAACTGCTGGAACTTCCACTGTACCCTCCAAAATCATTCGCGTCTCCACCACTAACCCAGCCACCACTCTCAGTCTCATAGTCATAGCTAGGAATTCCGGATCGTGTTCCGTGGGGCGTTCCTGGTTTTTTCTTCTGAAGCATTTTCGCCTCGTCGTCTGTTATGTAAGCAAGGTGCGTTCTTGGCGCACCCGGCTGCGTTTTTAGATGACGCGGTATGTTGTTAAGTGTTTCGCTTTTAGTGTAATTGGTCATTGTGCTCCTGCCTCGACTGCGTCAAGATATTCCTGATACAAGTCCTCGAGCTGTCCGTAGTATTCTCCGTCTTCGCCCTCCAGCCATATGTTATTAAATCGTATCGCCGCCTCAGTAGCTTTTTGCCTCAGCTCTGAATCCTCTATGTTCATGATGTTCAAGTCCAAATTTGGACTGTAGTCATATTTCCCTTCCGTCCCAAGATTGCCTTGAGAAAATTTAGATTCCTGAAGTTCAAACTTTTCGCCATCATCTTCTGTAATTGTTTCTGTTATGTCCGGTAAATCCGTAATGGTAACCTCATCATCAAACGGAGGAGTGTACCACCAGTCGTCAGTTCTATCCGCAGCTTCAAGAGGCGTATCTTCTAATATATCTTCCATGAAAGGTATTTCAGGAATTTCATCATACTCTCCGACACCTTCCGGGACCCAACTAAGGTCGCGCTCCAAAGGCAATCTCTTACTTTTAGGTAAAAATTGTTTTGCCCAGGTAGCACCTGGAATAAAATTTTCCGCCGCTTCCATGAAGGATCCAAGTCCGGAGGAAATGGGGAATTGATCCTTGTACCAGTCCTTTCCAAAACCGGCTTTTGGGAAAGGATTGTATTCATTTACGTGTATTGCTGCAGGGTTAGGTCTGTTCGAGATTCCAGGAATAGCTCCTAGCATTGATCTGGCATCCCCGAAAAATCCCTGCGACTTTGACGGATCTTGAAATATCTTTCTTCCTGTCCTGTAGGCCTGATTCGGAAGGCCCCTCGTATCAATTAAGCGTGCGCCGCGGTCACCACCTTTCATTTGGTTCATGAGCATCTGGTACATGTTGCGCCCTTCACCCTGATCTGTCGTAACAGCAGGCATGTTGGCTAGAGTGCCTTTTATGGATGCAAGATTTCCGCGATCCTGATACCAGTCGGCATCACGAGACATCGCCCACTGTGGGTTCTCCACAGTGGCACGACGTTCCCTTACTGCGTTAGCATTTTGGATAGCTCGATTGCGCAAATGCGCTGATCTTCTGTCATCCCTATCCGTGAATGTGACCATTATGCACCTGGTACAATTATGATTTTAAGGACTACAAGAATGATGATGACTAAAATTCCGGCTTTTATCCAGTCTTTTAATTTCCATTCATTCCATTCTTTTAAGTGTCCCCAAAGATCTTTCAATAAATTCATCTCTACCTCCTTGTTAACATTGTTTATCTTTCATCCCACCACTTACTCGACCTCCATGGTGTTTCCTCTTGGTCTTTCCGCCTTTCTTAAGCTTCCTGACCTTTCCACCTCTCTTACCAGCCATGACCAGTTTTTGACCAGTCTTCTTGGCGTGATCCTGCGCCTGCTTAACGCCTGCGGAAGTGTAACCGAATTTTTTCTTTCCTACTGTTGGCATTTATTCCTCCTTTAGCCATCTGGACCTGAGTCCGATTCCTTTGGGACTTACAACGCCCCCTTTCTTCTTAACTATCTTGCTTCCGTGCTCTTTCGTCCATTTCTTGGCGATCTCAGGCTCTTTCGCCCATAAGTACTTTCTTTGCTGTTCTGACTTGAATGGCATAATATCTCCTAATGTATCGTCGGTTTTTCTTCGGGCCTGAAGTGGTCTAAAAATTCCTCAACGGCGTGGAAACTGTCGGCTACCGCCTGGAACATTCGTGCCGTGTCATGCGGGCCCAAGGAGTCCGCGTACATGTTACGCGTGACCGCCATCAGTGATGAGCACACGAGCATGTAGTCTTCCTGAGTCTTGATCTCGCTTCTAACAAGATCCTCAATTTTCTTCATGCTGTCACTTATTTTTATTAGTGCCCTGTCCATTTCCCTTACTTTTTGCAACTCTTTCATTTGATTGGTCCTTCATTGCTTCCCTGGCAGTGATGATGCTCTCCTTCATCATTGACATTGCTTCGGCGTTTTGCTGCTTATCAGCATCTGCTGCCAATTTCATTACATCAATGCTTGTCTGTGTTTCAAGCTTGTCACGTTCAAGATCCATCTTCTCTGAATCCATGATCATGTCTTTCTGCATTTTAGCCTGAACTTCAGCCGCACGCAAGTCAATTTCCTGCTGTTTCAATTTAATGAGCGGATCCTTAGGCTCCTTGCTCATGCGTGCCTCTTCATCCTGTGACAGCTGCGCAGTCAATTTAGCTTCAAGCTGTGCCTGTTTAGCCGCGATCTCATTAGTTAACTGATCCATTTGCTGCTGCATCTGCTGCACTTGCTGTTGCGCCTGCGGATTCTGCTGCGCCTGTTGTGCAGCCTGTTGCATCGCCTGCTGTAATTGCTCAACCTGTTGTTTGTATTGTTCCTGAATCTGCTGTCCAGCCATCAGGGCAATGTGCTCTGATATGTGCGACTGCAGCATTGAGTAAAGCTGCGGATTTATCTGCACCATGCGCGTGAACATGAATTCAGAATGTCCTTGTATGTGTGCTGAATGGTCCTGGAACGGAAACGCCTTAGGGGCTTTTCCCTTCATCGCCATTGCATTCTCAGTCGCCGGTCCTGTCGGCTCCGGCTGCTCCGGATCAGGTTTAAGTATGGCGTCAACGTTGTCAACCCCCATCGCCTGATACATTCTTCGATACGCCTCACGTATATTGTGAAGCTGCGGCGCCATTGTCGCCAGTTGTAATTGCTGCTGCGCCAGCGTTATTCGCTGCGCCATTGAAAAGATGTTAGGATCGGAAATTGGAAGAATGTCAACACGATCATCAAAGTCCGACTGCTTGATCATTCGATCCCCACCTACAACCTGATAAGGATATTCCGGTGGAAGATACAGCTGAAAGACTTTTGCGAGAAGAGCGAACTCGCCCCTCTGCGCGTAATGGCAGCGCTTGTGAATAGCGCTCATGACTTTAGTTCCACGCTCCAATAAAGCGAGTGTCGTTCCAACCGGATTCTGCTCGTTTCCTTCCCCAAGCTTCATGTCGGCGATCGCCGCGAATGATTTTCCCGCGTCAACCGCGAATCCCAGTAAAGCGAATAGAACCTGTGAAGGCTCCTTGTAAGGAAGTGGAAGGAGTGATTCCTTGATGGAAGTTCCCGTCACGTCCACGTCCCTGAATTCCCCCGGCTGCAAAGGTTCGTCATGGTCGCGTATGCGCATTCCACGAGCTTTGAAACCTGCTGGAAGGTTCGCGAGTGTGCCAGCATCAATTAACTGCCGCAAAACACTTGTTGCTGTTCGCGATAACCCACCCAGCATGTGTATGAGACCGAAGCCGTAAAAGCCCAGTCCGGGGAGGAACTTGTAGTGTACAAAATAAGAAGTCTTGTGAACGTCCTTGTCATCTTCCTTCCAGTTTCTTCTTATGGACAGGACGATTCGTGAAAACTTGTCAATGGTTATGATGTACGGCATCTTGATGCCGTTTTCATTCTCGAATCCCGGCACGTCAGCGTTGACATGCATCTCCAGGATTTCGTGTTCGTCATCATCGGAGGCGTATTCCTTCTGCACGCCCTCCAATGTATTCACCTTTTCGGTGACCTCCGACGGATCGACGGTTCCTGTCGGAACCTCGACGTCGCGATAAAATTGGCTCACCTGCATTTTACGCAGCTCGTTGTTGTTCATCTTTATTATGTGTGTAACACGTTCTGCAGATTCCAGGTCCGTTGCCATATAATTAATAATAAGATCCTCGCCCGTTACGAACTTGGATACGGCGCGTGCCAAGATTGGGTCATAATAGACCTTCTTGAACGCTGAGCCGGCCAACGGCAGATAGAAAAGAAGCTGATCCATCTCTGGATCAAATTCCTTCATCACCGTCGTGATTTGATAATTCATAAATTCCTGCACTCGTTTCGCCTGCTCCATTATTTCAGGAGTCTGCAATCCGATTACTTGGGTACGCACGGGGCCGCTTGGGGGGAGAAGTTCCTTATATGCTTGGGCTTGAAACTGCGTTACAGATTCAGCCAATAAAGGATGTACGACCCCTGACGCACCTTCGAAGGGCTGGGTTCGGTTTTCATATTTGAAACCGAGCATGTCAAGGCCTTTGACGTAGGTGTCTTCCCAGTCCTTCCTTGACTCCCTGTCCGCTTCGAATGCCGCTAGCAAATCACTTGAGAATTTGCCTAACTTTGACTCATCGACGTAATCCGCGAGGTTTCCGTCGAAAGGAATTTGTGACTTATCAACGGGGGCGTTCGGATCGAAATTAACCTCGGCTCCACCGTCAGGTGTCTCCGTCAATTCAACGTCCGATTCGAAATCAACCACCTGTTCCGGCAGCTGTATCTCCTGACCCACTCCATCCATGTCGAGTGCGCCCTGCAATGCCTCCATCGCCTTGTCTATGTTATTATTTGGATTTTTTCTTTTTGCCATTAATCTTTTTTCTTTTTGTAATATTTACTTAAAATAGTCGGTCTATCCTTTGTTCCCTTATAATGAAACTTGCTTAAAGGGCTTCCTTGAAGCACAGATTTTCTCTTTTCAAAAGTACTCATCCCTTTCTTCCCTAGTTTTTTGCTCAAAAACTTCTTGGCGAGCGCTTTTCCCGCCATTCCTAATATTTTTCCTACTACCATTTTCTCCTCCTATGTAGTTTCCAGTGGTGGAACCACGTCATTCAGAATGCCGTACGGCTCCGGTCCGCTTTTGGGTGGAACCGTCTTTGTCAGTCCGCCGTCCTTGTACGCCGGAAGTCCTTTTGAGATCTTCTCAATCGCTTTCGGGTTTCCCTTGATCATCAGCGTCGGCACGTTGTAGAAAACTGGTGCTTCATCGTACTGTCCTCTCGCCGTCTGCTTGGACTGGATTGCCGTTTCAAAGTAGTCGGCGCCAGTTTTTGCACGCGCCTTCTTGATTGCGTTTTTAAGAATTGGCCCATAAGCCTCTAGATTCCCCCTGTAGCTTCTGTCCCCCGGAAGCAATCCTCGATTCTTGATTGCCGGAGTTGAAAAAGCCACACCGTCGTATTTACCATCTTTTGCCATCCGAAGCAAATACTTAATTGCGAATTCCATGTAATCCTGTGAATTCTTGAAAGGCCCTTCAGGAATTCCGCTATGGTCGCCAACGGCGCCCTTCGCTTTTTCAATTCCCCTGATCTCCTCTTTCGCCGCGTAGAGCTTCTGAAGCTTATCGGATTTTGGATTCGTCGCCAGGAGCCTTTCTATCTGTCTTTGTATGTTCGCCATCTGCTCCAAATTCGCCGTCGCGACCTCTATGTCCTTTCTTGGCGCGTAGCGTGACGCCTTCAGCGCTTCCCTGTACGCCTTTGAAGTCGTGTCACCTTGCGCCTCGAGCTTTCTCATCTTTCTTAAAGCCGCCGATATGGGCTGGTGCATGTCGGACTGAATTTCTTCCATAAAAATGAACTTGTTTCCGTACTCATCGATTCGATCGGAGATACGTATATGCATGAAGGCGTTCTTCTGCTGTGCGCTTCCGAATGAATGCTGGTAGTCGTATCTCGGCTCCGCTGAGCGCGGACCCTTCGGCTTCCACCTGAAAAGGAGTTCCCTTGAATTGGACCCTCCAGGAAGAACCTGTGAACTTGCGTGCTTCGGGGTGTCAACGAACGCCGATGACTCCATCCCGACGCCACGCCTACGCGTAGCTCCGAGCATGTCCGTCATTAATTGCTTGATCTCGTATGGGACGCTTACGTTGGTGGGGGGAATTCCCTCCGACGTCACGTTCCTGATTCCGTACATCTTTTCGAAAAGATCGTCCGCGCTAGCGAGGAACTTCGGCATCTCCTTCTCGTCGCCAAGATTCTTGGCGCCCTGCTGCAGGAACCTTATGACTCCTCCCGCCTCAGGGGAGTAGGCCTGCGGATCCATCCGCTCGACTATCTCCTTCAATCGCGGTGAAATGTCATGCTGCTTTCCTAGGATGTCCACCTTGAACTCGGGGACGGTCTCGTCGAACTTTCGTACGAGGTCAACCTTTGATACCTGATTGCCGCTGTTGGCCTTGAGCCACGGGCCGATGGACGTGTCCATCATTTCCGTTTCGCGGATGCCACGCTTCGCCAGAAACTCGGTCCACTGCCGTCCGCTCATTATTGGGGGACCCTGTATGATCTCCTCGCGCGAGCGGTAGAACATCGCCGGAACATCCTCCGGTTTCGCTGTCACTGGTTGTGTGGGCTTGACTGGCTTTGGCTTTATCTTGTCTACTTTATAATTTAATACGTTCTCGTAATAGTCGGCCCCTTCAGCTTTTTTCTTGGCGTTATTAAGCCATGCAGTGGCATTTTTCTTAAGCTTTAAATCCGAGGACATTTGGTTTCCATTCCTGTCGAACACGGCCCACGGCTTTGAGAGCTTCTTCGGTGCCGCTACCTTTCCGGCTATGGCCGGCGCGAACTCACGCAGTTTCTCTATGACCTTTGGTCCACCCTTGATGATGAGCGGCTTGAAAAGTCCTCCTAACTGAAAGTTATCCACAGGCTCCAATGGTGGAACCACGTCGTTAAAATAGTCATATTTCACTTCGCCTCCTTTGCTGTATCCGTGCATGCCGAATCCTCCGCGGAACTGGTCTTCCCATTCCGCCATCTGTTTTTCCTTAAGGTCCCTGTAATACTTATCAGTCTCCAGTTTTTCCAGTTTTCTTAACTGCTCCTTTTGAAGCTTTAACTGCGCCCTTTCAACTGTACCGAACATATTACCAGAAGGTGAAAAAGAATCAACATACTCTTGAAACATGTCCGCGTAGTGTTCATCCATGGGATTGACAGACTGGTAATCCACCATCATGTCATCCACGTCACCCTTCATTACTCCCAGTTCTTTTTCAAGCTTTCCTTTATCCGTTTGAAACGCGTATTCAATCCAGTCGTCCTTGGCGATGTCCTCGCCACCAGCCTCCATGTGCCAGTTGTCGTCAACGAATCTTGTTTCCTTGTTTTTGTGGTCAATGACGATGTGCTGGTCGTTTCCGCCGTCAAAATCCTTGTTCTTCCAGGTTATGGAAGTTTGTCCTGGCTCCTCCGTTAAAACGATGTCATCCCATTTTTGTCCTTCTATGCCAAGCTTCGGATCCTCGCCCACCCTGCTTGCAGCGGGCTTAACCCTGAAGTGAGTTTCCTTCGCTGTTCCGCCACCATAGATCTTCTTGGTCTTTGATCCAAGTTTAGCGGCAATTGCTTTGTTTCCAACTTTAGCAAAATTAAAGTCAGCTGTATGAAGTGGTGTGCGCTGTAATGTGTTAACCAGATTTCCCACCCACGGGGGTGCGTAAGGTATTTTCTTGACCGCTTCCTTCGTGGTGATGTCAGCGAGTCCTTTCGGAAGAACCTTTGACCCGGCCAGTGCGCCTATGCCCTTCATGAAAAGCCGTCTTGATATAGGTCCTATTACCATTACTGTCCCCTCTTCTTTCGTGCGATGTATTCAGCGAGACGCTTCGCGTAGCGCTTTCTAAGATCTTCCTTCGCCTGATCGGAGAGGGACGCGTAGTGTGATTTCTTCATTTCCGGTCCTTTAACCCTGGATTTCTGATAGGGCCACTTGTAGCCGGGACCCCAACGCTTCTTCGCCCACGCCTTGTAGTGTGGCGCCTGCTTGGGATCAACGCCCTTCCAGAGCGAGCCCATGAGCATCTTCAGCTCCTTCTCGGAAAGCTTCTTGGCGAGTCTGGCTAAGATCTTCGATCCGAGGCCCACGAGGCCGCCGGCTTGGAAACCCGGATACTTCCCTTTATGCATTGCCGCAAAAATCTCTTCATAAGTGATATCGCCTCTTTCAAGCATTCGTTTAAACATTCTTCTAGCTTTATCCACATCTGTTGTTCCTGGCCTTCCCGTAAACAGCTTGGTTTGATATGGAGTCCCCGTGGCCCAGTCAATTAAATTAGCCTGTCTTTCCAAATTATGTGTTCCAATCGGTTTTCCCCTAATAAGGGATTTAATTCCAAAAGCATCATACATGTGTCTTGCCTGCTCCAGTCCTTCCGGGGATAGTTTATTTTTCTGCGCCGCCTTAAAGATCCAAGGATCAGATGTGCCTTTCGCTATATTCACAAGTCCAAATTCAGGGTTCCACATTCTAGGGTTCGCTGATTGCTCAAACGCTTCAAGAGAAGCTTTATTCCCAAAGCCTAACCAATCGGCGTAGGACTCCCTAACAGGAGGAATATGTCCTGTGGTGGCAAATCTTGTAGGAAATAAATCCGTAATTTCTTTATCAGAGTGTCCTCGTGATTTTAAATAATTTTTGACTACTTCTTTATATTGTTCATCAGTTGAAAGTTTACTAAAATCCTCTTTAAAATAGCGCCCCGCTTTTTTCCCATAAGGAGTCGCTGCTCTTAAGTAATTACCCATGAATTCATCATCAAGAAGATTTTTCTGGAACTGTTTTAAAAACTGCACTTGTCTTTTTTTCTTTTGATCCTTGGTTCCCTTCCCAAACGCAATGTCAAGAAGACCTCTCTGCTTGTCACGACGAAGTGCCTGTTCCATGACTTCATGGATTCCTCTATTCTGGGTATATGGATTAATATAAGCGTCAAGCTGCGGAACCCATTTTCTCGTGGAACCACTTAATTTACGAGTTGATGATTTCTGGTGAGGTAAATTCATTCCTTTTCCCTCAGCAATATTTTTTTTACGAGACTTACTTTGTTTTTTACTTTGAGCTTCAGCGAGCTCAGGATGCAATCTATGCTTTGCGCTTTTTCCTTCAGCAGTAACTTGAGCTGCTTCCCTAACAGTTTGTTTTTTTATGATTCCCTTAGTTTCAGACCTATTAACTGCGTTACGAAAAGCAGAGGATAATCCTACATAGTCCTTAGATGTGGGGGGAATTTCTTTCTTAAAAACACCCTTGTAACCCTTGTTGAATAAGTTTAAGGCAGCGTCAGTAGTATTCTTTCCAGTTAAACTTTTTGTATTGCGAAGTATCGCTCTTACGAGAAAGGGTAAAGACATCTCTAGCCCCTAAACTCGTTCCAAGGTCCCGGTCCGCGTCGCTCGTCTCGTGGTTCTCTTATTCGTTCTGAGACGTATTCATCGAAGATTACTGGATCGCTGTCCTGAATTAAACTTGGACTTGGCGCGGAGAAATCAATATTGTCTCGTATTCGATCGGCGTAAGAACCTTGATAGTTTGCCCCACCTGGATCATCCAACGCGCCGTAAGCCGGTTTTGAATGTAATAAGGTACTTAAGAATGTTCCAATTCCACCTGTTATTGCTCCTTGGCCCAAAGAACGAGCTGTTCCTGGACTCCAAAGGGCATTCTTTAATGAACTTAGAACTTTTTGTGGAGCACCCTTGGTTAACTTTATAGGTTTTTTAATTTTTCTGTAATAATTTTTAAGGTCACTTCCAAAATCAGTAGCGACTCCATGCATGAAAGGCATCCAGTTTCTGGCTATTGTTTGCGCAATCTGCGGTGAGCGGTTATATAAATATCTGTACAAAGGAATTGCTCCAAGAGCCTCGAGACTCTCTTGAGCTATTTTTTCTGCCTCAATTCCTTTTCCCTCTTTCCATGATTCAGTTTCATCATAAGGAATCCACGGTTTATTCTCTAAAAAGTTTTCCGGTTCTTCCCCTGACAAAAATTTTCCGGCCTGCCATCCTGCCTGTGGCCAGAATGTCGCCAAATCCAAAAGCATTTCAGGCGTGTTCAGAAGTGAGTTGATTCCTACTTTGCCCCACTCCATATCTCCCAGCACGTCGCCAACTCCGCCTAAGTCCTCTAAAAAATCATCGGTGATATAATCTCCCACGTCCGAAAGCCAGTCATACTTTCCTGGCCCTTCCGATATTGGGGATTCAATCATTCCTTCCGAAAGATCCTCACGTATTCCTTTATCGAGTTTCTTTCTCCAGTCTTTATTTTCTGTAGTTGGTCCTTCCCAATTTTCCAGTATGTCGTAATCTGCCATTAATAGTATTCCCTCCCCCTAGGGTCACGTTCAATTGACTCGTCCTTCAGATCATCCTTCAGTGAAACGTGATAGCCCTGCCTGTAACGCATGAGGGCCTGCGTGGTGGAATCCACGTAATCATCATAGTCGCCGAACGGGAACGCCGCGCATTCCTCAATCACTTCCTCGGCGAAAGTCTTCTTAGGCGCCCATATGGCTCCGGCTTCGAAAAGCGGCGCCACGCTGTTCACCCTTGAATGCTTATCATTTCCTTTCGACGGTGTAAAGTTTATAACAGGGATTCCCATCTTTTGCAACTCATGCGTCAACGGCATCCCGGTGGCCTTCGCCTCTATGAGAAC
>Ga0208030_1001472_pt1 | contig 13436 bp, 23 predicted proteins | sample MalvirDeepMed_M9_FD_184246 | JGI IMG/M metagenome (GOLD analysis project Ga0208030, IMG submission 184246) | Marine viral communities from the Global Malaspina Expedition - Malaspina viral metaG DeepMed_M9 (SPAdes) (version 2) | ecosystem: Environmental > Aquatic > Marine > Oceanic | place...
ACTTGAAAGATTGTTTCACAGCTATCGCATTTTAACCAGCGATTTGTTAAAACAATCTCATCAAATTCAACTCCACAAATTGGACAATGTTTGACTAGAGATTCTCCTTTTGGTTGTATGTGTTCTATTTCATCACTCATGATATTTCTCCTTAATTGTTTCTTTATCAAGATTTCTATTTGCACAAAGTAAGCACATATCCAGAGATGCTAAGCAAAGTAAATTAAAGTCATCATAGAAGCTTCTCCCACATTTTTTACATTCAACTTCCTCTGACTCAGGCAAAGTTCTTTTAAGAAATTCCTCATATTTTTTTTGTTTCATTTTGCTCTCCAGAAAACTAACGCACTTGCATATGGAGCTGGATTAATTGATTCCTTTCCATCTTTGAAAAAATGTAATCTTCCCTCAATAAAATGAATCTCTGCTTTATGAAAAATATAATTATGCCATGCATGAGTATCTGTTTTTGCAAATAGCAATGCTAAACCTGAGATATTATATTTTACATGAGAGAGATATGCTTTTTTTATCCAGTCCTTAACCTGATGACCATAAGGAGGATTCATCCAGAATGGTTTTCTCCATTCTTTCTCCAATGAATCTTCTCCAATGAATATTTCACATTTTTTATCTTGAGCAGTTGCACAAACATCAATCTCTGGAGTGAAATTAAACAAATCGCATCCAAATTGAAAGATATGAGGAGGAGTCTCCCAAACTGGATCATCTGAAAGATTGAAAGTTGCACTCAATTTCCACACCAACAACAAATCCAGAAATCGTCAATCTCCTCTGCATGAGTATCTGATGTGACTCTGTGACATAATGCACATTCAATAAATTTGGTCTGAGTCTCATAAGTTGTGATCATTTTTCAATCTCTCATTTGCAATATCAATATATTCTTGTGAAACGTCTATTCCTATATACTGCCTGTTTAATTGTTTAGCCATTTTACAGGTTGTGCCACTTCCCACAAAACAATTTCATGTTTGCTCCTCTCCAGCTTTTGCATCAAAGCACTCTATATGATACGCTTTCCCATCTGGAGTTATGATTTTTTCATAACTCAATGCCAAACCACACTTCATGCAAATCAATTCAAATCTCCAAAACAAATTTTACACAAAACAAATTCATCCTTAACATAATATCCTTTAGGAATTTTTGTCCTAACTGCATGACTCATAGCTCCACAAACATTGCAAGTAATTATTATCACATCATCTTTTTTCATCTTGAATCTCCCTCATACTTCAACTCGATTAAAACCTGTCTCTCAATTTCTGTTTTCACTCTGTTATGTTTTGAAACTAAATGACGTTGAAACTCTGCCATCTGTGAGTTAAATTCAGCTTCTGAATACCAGCAAAACAAACTCCCACAATCTACACATTGCAATCTCAAGTTTGAGGCATCATATGGACTTTGAGGATTTTGAAAGACTTGCTTTTGTTCAATGATTTGAGGCTTGATTGCAATCTCAGCTCTGCGTGTCATTGGTTGATTGAAATTTTCAAAGTAAGCGTTTTTGAGTTCTGTGTATTTTATTTCAGCTTCAAGTTTTTTGATTCTTAATTCCAATAATCTTTCTTGCTTAACATCTGTTTTTTTCTCAACTAATTCTCCCTTGAGATATTTTGTGAGAACTGTTCTTGCGTGTTCGTTAGTAGTTTCTTTGTAAAGCTTTGCCATTTTTGTTAGTCTTTGATTCAATAAATGATTTAATCTAAATGAGAAAGTTGGATTTCTTTCGTTGTAATTCAAGCTGAACCCTCTTGAACTTTTGGATCTGAATCTCTTTCTTTAACGATTGATTTTGGTTTTGCTCCTCTCTCATACATCACTCCTCCATACATTCCTCCATTGTTATAAATTGAATCTCTAGCTTGTTGATCTGCCAATGCAACAGCTTGCATATCTTTGTGCATCATTGCTGATCTTTTAGCTTCAATTTCTGATACGTTGGCAATTTGTTTTTCTTTCTCTTTCATAATCTCAAAAGGAGTTTTATCTCCTTTCTCTCCAGTTGAGAATTTTCTTTGGAGTCTATTTGTTGTAAATCCTTTTGGTTTTCCATAAACTTCTCTAACAATGCTTTCAGTTTTCCAATGTCCTAAAACTGCCACAAAGCCATAATTATAATCAGATAAGATTAACCAATATTGAGCAAAAACATGCCTTAGTGCATGGAGAGATCTTTCAAACCAATATGGCTTTGTTAATGCAACTGCATGAAAACAATGTTTCATCATTGCTCTCATCTTATCTCTATTGACTGTTCCAACAACTGTTCCAGTTGTTCCCTCAAGTCTTTGCTCCTCCTCTGTCTGATAGATATCAGATGGAAGATTCAATGTTCCCTCTTTTGTATATCTTCCATCTATTCCGATAAGTGCGTGTTCGGTATAGGTATCTCCATCCAACTCCTTTCTAATTCCATATTTTTCTGGATTTTTAGATTGTTCTCCAGCAAGAACTTCTCTATAACGTGAAACTATCAATTTTTTAGTTTCTGGATTCTCAATAAATCCAGCATGGATTCGAGTTCCTTGACCAGCAACATCAGGTCTTTCAGATTTTCGAGTATAGATTTGAACTGAGATAGGATTTCCCTCAACATACTCATCAAAAGGAACTGTCATTTGTTTATCATCATAAAAAATTAATCCAGAATCATCCGAGTCCTCCTCAACTACTTGAGCAATTATTGTGAAAGCTTCCTCTGCTCTAAATCCCATCTCTAATGATAGTAAGAAGTAAAATCTTGCATCATTCCAATAACTTTTATCAAGTGAAATTTCTTTCTCCTCCAATACAACTTTCTTTTTTCCAGTTTCAAAGTCTGTGACTTGAGTAGTCCAATTTTGAATTGTATTCAAATATCCTTTCTGACCAGTTTCAATACAGTTTTGCATCTCAATTATTTGATCAGCAGTAAGCTGTATTGTTGCATACTTTGGTTTGTTAGCTAGTTGAGCAAAGATTGATGATGGTTCTTGATCTGGAACATTTAGTCCATGAGTTCCAACATATTGAATTATAATTCCAGCATAGTTATACCATGTATTATGAGCTGTTTTCTTTGATTCGATTGATCTTTTTTTTCCTTTGTATTTTCCTCTTTTAATTTTGTAAAATGGATCTGGAGCATACTTTGATTTTGACCAGTCAAGAATGTTCCAATACTTTCCCTCATACTTTCCTTTGGACTCTGGATCATTTTCTTTTGTTCTTGGATCTAACCAAACATCCTTTCCTAATCTCTCTTTTAATCTCTCAAGTCCATCATCAAAATTTCTGTATGATGCAAACTTCTCTGGAGTAATTTGCATAATTTTCATAATCTTAAACAGTTCTCCAGCAACTCCTCTCCCTCCAAAATAAATTTCTCTTAAATTACCAGCTCCCTCAGGTTTTTTTGGATCAAATTTTGGATTTGGAATTTTCTTTGAAGTCCATCCTTTTCTTGCACTCGTATTTGCTGGAGCATTAAACCATTTTTGAATAAAAGGATTATCAAACCATTCTGTAAAATCTTCAATAAACGCTTGATCAGAAACTACTTTTGTTTTTTTCTTTGATGGAATTTTTTGCTCAAATCTTCCTTTTGATTCTCCTTTGGAAGTTAGATATTTGTTCCATTCCACTAGATGGACTTTAGCTCCAATTCCCAAAAATCTTCTTACTGTCTTTGGATCAATTCCAACGTGAGCTTGAAATTTCGCATAACTCATGTTTGGAAGCTCATCAACTTGATTCTCCCAAATATCAACAATCGCTTGAACTAAATTTACAAAAGCTTTGTTTGTATTGTCTGGAGGAAAATCATTAATTGTGAAAGGAGTATTCTTAATCATATCTCCAACGATTCTTTGATCAATAACTACTGGAACATCCTTTCCTTTCTCTGCTTGATAATTAGGAAAAAAATCTGGATTACCATTACTATCAATTTTAATTCCTATGAGATAATTTATTCCCTTAATATTCTCAAGTCCAATTTTTTCATTGTTGCGAAATTCAAGAAAATCCTCATACTCAACTTTCTCAATGACTTCAACTTTCTCAACTTCTCCCTCAGGTTTATCGTCTGTTAATTCCTCATCTTCAAACTCCTCAATTTTTTCCTCACTCATATCTCACACCTCAGAAAAAAAAAGAAAGGAGGCAATTATTTCTCCTCCAGTTCGTGTGTTTCTCGACTCTCTAACACCATGAATTCAATCTCCTTTTGGAGACCATGTGCTAAGAGTTTGAGTCTTTTGTTTTCTTCTTCCAACTCAAGAAATTCTGTTTTGTGGTCTCTCCAGAAATGAACCTCAAGCTGTCTTACAACTCGATCCCATTCTGGATCATATTGATTTGCCATTGTTTGGAAATTACAGAATAATCATTTAACCCTGTCGATATAGCTGAAATTGACCAAAAAGAGAACATAAGTAATACTATGAGAACTGACTTTATGGCATCAGCAAAGCAAAAAGCATGGAGAAAGAAGTTTGCTAAATTATACGGTAAAAAGAAAACTGGAGCAAAGTCCTCAAAGCCTAAGAAGTCCAATTCTAAGAAAAATGGAGGAAGATTCATCCATTATAACTATGAAACAAAGGCTAAAGCAAATCAAAGTCGTAAAGAATTTCAACAAGCTGGAGAAAAAATTAAACCTCCATATCAAAGAAAAATGAAAGTTCCTCATCATGGAAATAATTATTATTATTGGACAATAGCAAGACCTGTCACATGGTAAAATCTTCCATTTTTTGACCATTTTTGACAATGACTTTGATCAAGAAGCTCATAATTAGTGGTTTTTTTCCCTTAGCTGATCATGTCATTCATGGGAATTTGTATACGAGAAACAACATTGGGAGCTATTTTTACGAACAAAATCACACTTGAGCTGACAAAAGTATGCAGAATAATAGGATAGCATTAACGTTCCTAACAGAAGTAAACGTTGTCTCTCTATGAAAGTAAGCTTCCTAAACATGATTTTACCCCCTCTCCCATGCCTTATCCTATGTCTAACATGGGATTAGTGCCTACGCAAGTAATATTTTGTGTTTCTAAAATAATTCATAACATGGGATAACTCATAATGAGTTGAAAAAATCTGAGACTAACACTCTATAATTTTAGGCATAACGCTTCAAAGAAAAAAAAGAAAGAATTATTTTCTCACAAGTCTCGGAGAAAAAATTTTCTACTTGTTTGCGTTATGAACTTTCAGCATTGCGATTGTGCTAATTGGCACAATGATTGCTGAGAGAATAACACCTAGCGTTGCTAAATCTTCCATGAGACTCAGCGATTTAATCTAGTATATCTAATCTAAGCTTGAAAGGTCACTACTGACTGTGCTGTATCTTTGTTTCTAATCTAACGATTCTTTCACAGAGACCAGCAACAGATTTAATCAAATACAAATTGATAGCTAGAGAACCAGTTGCAAACAAACCCAGCAAGAGAGCAAAATCCTCCATGTTAATCCATCCACTTTTGATCTTTTCTTAAACACGCCCTAAAAAATAAATTTGGTTGCGTGTGATTTTCTACCGTAACATTATTGGGATCAATGTTTGTTGGGTGTGCTAAAACAAATACTAAATTTTCCTCGTTGCAAACTTTACAATTTCCAATAAAAACTGATCGATTTTTCATTAATACCTTTTCTAGATTTATTATTTCTGACTTCTTTTCTTTATGCTTTTTATCTTTCCAATTAAAGCAAAAAACTTTAATCATTTTTATCAACCATACCAACAATAATTAGGACAACCGCCGATAAGTTCGTATGGTTGTGTGTAACTATCAACCCAACACGCCCCGTTAGTTGTGTCAGTTAGGGTTCTAGCCATGTAAATATCATCACTATGCGAACCGCTACCCCAATCCAAACCAATTTGAGAACCAACCGCGACCGTAAACGAACCGCTTGAAAGTGTAAATGTTGTTTTTGTAGCTGAACCGCTTAAGGTAGAAGCATCAAAAGATCCAAAAGTTACAGCGGGGGAGCTTGGGATATCACTCGTTGAATCCCAGCCTCTCACATAAACCGTACCTGTTGGGCTTCCATTTTTCCTTAGATAAAAAGAAATTTCTGTAATATCTTTACCAACAATATCTGTGCCTGATGTAACACTCAAACCGATTAATTGAGAAATAGATGTAATTCTTGCTTCTCCGCCGCCTGATGTATAACATGTTTCACTAGCTGGAGCTGAAAAACGATAAGGTTGAACAATATTTTGACTCATACTGTCTCATATCCAATTAACATGATTTTTGCTCCAGCTCCAGCAGTAGATGAACCGATTTGATCACAGTTAAAACTAATAATTGAATCATCAGCAAGAGCTGTATCAGAAATTACTGGAGGAGTAGCTGCACTTTCGGAGGTTTTTTCCGAGACATCAATTGTGATTAAAGTTGAGAGAATTGTTGAACCTGACTCCTCAATATCAAAAGTTAATGCAGCTCCAGTTGGAGCTGTATTTACAAAAGCTCTAACTTCCGTTAAGGTAAATGCAAAAGGCATCCTGATTTGAGCAAGATCATCTGCAACTGTCAAATCTCCAGTCTCCGAAGTTAATGAAACAATAAACGAAAGAGTAGGAGCTATATTTCCAGCACTCGTCTGCCAACTTGGGAGACCTGATTTTACTTGAAGTATTTGATTCGCTGTTCCAATTCCGAGTCTTTGCCTTTCAGTATTATAATCAACCATGTCTCCTTTTGTGGTCATAACAACTGAAGCTCCAGCACTTGGATAGAGGTCTCCGTTAAATCCCAACTTTACCTCTCCATGATGCACGAGTAATATAGGCTAAAGCTCCAACTGCAACAATTAAGGAAAGCCAATTTGGAAATACAGATAAGAGTGCCATTTTATTTGATCCCATTAACTCTAGTGACAGCAGATTTTGTGATTCCAGTTACATTTTTCGCAACTCCAAACAATGGTCTCAATAGCCAAAGTAAAATTCCAATTCCAATTACAATAAGAATAATTTTAATCCAGTTGAAAGTCTCCTCAACTTTACCTCCAGTTAATTCACATCCAATATCCCATGCATCACAAATTGGAACTTTATCTGAGCATTGACCAGTTCCATTTTTGCAAGCTTCACACTCACAGCCATGTTTATCAATAGCTCCTCCTCCAAATAAATCTCCTAAGTCTGGAAATTTAAGATCGGGTAATCCCATATCATCAAGTTTTTCTTGTTGGCGTGTCAAAGCTTCCTCTCTTAATGCAGTTGGAGTTGCTCCAGTAATTCCAGATTGAAATCTCTCAGAGAAAACAGTTGTTAATCCAGTTCCTCTAATTCCAGTTTTGAAAATTGTGCCTTTACCAGTATCAACTTGTCTGACTCCCTGATATGGAGTTCCTAATACTGGAGGAGTTAAATATTTTAGTTGCTGAGTTCCAAATTTTTGAAAGGTCTCTCCCTCCTCTGTTACTCCCTGAGTTCTTGGACTTGGTCTCCCCATTATGCTCTCCTCCTTAGAAATAAAATCACTACAACTGCAATGACTCCAGCAATCATTAAAGGAGAATATTTTACAGCTTCTTTAATTGGTTCAACTTCAACTGGTTCAACTTTCTCAACTTTGGGATTTGATCTGACTTTCTCAACTACTGCTGGTTTTTGTTTTTCCCTAAACTCTAAGTTTTGAAGATTAACAACAATCAAATCTCTCTCACGAGCTTTTGTTGTGAAATAAGTATTCCAGTCTTTATGACCTTGACCAACATCAGTTGGTACATCCTTTTTGTAAATTATTTCCAAATTTCCAGCATCAATGGAATGAGATTGTTGAAAAATTCTCCATTCATCTTCATTGAAAATCTGAGTTCTACATCCATAACCCTCTCTAATACACCAGCGATATTTGTAAGATGGAATTGCCACTCTCATTCCCATCTGTTTTTCAAATTCAGTTAATGGAGTTGTGCGTTGATTTCCCTCAAATTTGACGTTTTGATTATACCAATATTCATATTGACTCAAATAATCTTTTGAAGTCTTTGATTTTAATCCTCCTCTACTATCAAACTCATAATTAAAAAATTGATCTTCTTGTTGCAGACTTTGAGCTTTTGGTCTGCTGGAAATTTCTCCTCCCAAAGTTTGAGTTATTGATCCTCCATAGTGAATGACCTTAAGAGGAGTAGCATAACTAACCAATTTACTATCTCCTTGCTAACCAAACAATAGCAACTACTCCCAGCAAGATTCCAACTATGCCAAAAATAGCAGAGTAGTTGAAAGGAGCTGTCTGTATATCCATGTTTTCAAGTCGAGATTCATACGTCACATGATTTCCAGTAATATTCATTCTTGGATCTGGAACTGCGATTTTTTCCATTGCAAGATTAACATTCTTTTGCTCCAATGGGTTCATTGTATTTCTCTCTCTGAATCTTGGAGGATTTGATGGAGTTTGAAAGTGAATGATTTGAATTGGAGCATGATATTCTCCTTTGGATTTTTCTGGATTACTTCCTTGAGGAGTCAAAGTTGTTGATGCACTTGGAGTTGATGTTGGAGCATGAGATTGAAAGACACCTTGGTTTTTGTATGCTGGAACTAGAGTCCACAAATTATTAATAAATTCTTGAGTGACCATTATAGAAACGCACTCCCTCTGTCATTTACAAAGTTATAATAAATTTCAAATGTCGCTGCTGCTCCTCCAACTGTGGACTTTACATGAATCCGATAAAAATGATGTTCAACTTCACTTGCCCAACTATCAAAGGCATCTGGAGTTGCTCCTCCAGCTATTGACACAGCAGTTGTATAACCCTGATCAATGAACCAATTTGTTCCATCCTCTGAGTATTGAATTTGAATGTCAATGGAATTTGATGCATGTGTGTTAACAGTTGTTATCATAAATTGATTGTATGCTCCAACATGTTTTGAAAGTTCCACAACATAAGCATCTGTTGAAGTTGATGAGATACTTCCTCTCTGATGAGAAATTCTTGGAAAACCATAGCCTAACCATTGATCCGTACTAGCCATGAAAAATATTTGATTGGATGCTGATGGAGTTGAGTTGTTTGGAATATTAATCCTTACAGTTGAAAATCCATAACTGTTGACCACATGAGAAAGCTGATGATCAGAGAGTGAAATTGCTGATCCAACTTGAATAGTTGCATCTGCATCTGAACACCAAACTCCAATGGAGTTGCATTGATTTAGTCCTAAGTCATTGAGATTCTTATTCATGTTTGAAACTGATCCATCTGGAAGAGTAACAGTCCCAGCCATGAAATCCAATTCAACTGCTCCGTTACCAATGGCAGTTATCTCTGCTCCATCAGAAGATGTGAATAATGAACCCATTAATTACACACTCCTAACTGAGTGGCAAAGATTGTGATTATGATTGCTGTGACTCCAACGTATGATGCTGGAATCCCCAACTTTCTTAATTTATTTTCTGTCTTTTTTGTCATTCTTTTTTACCTCCTTTTTTGTTTCGACTGGTTTTTGAATCGGCTTTGGTTTTTTCTTTGGTTCAACTCGGATATGAAAACTTCCATCCGATTCATTTGCTTGATTACTGTTCATTTTAATTCCTATGAATATTTCTGTAAAGCAAATAGCCTCCAACGATTGCTAAGCCAACAAACCAAAAGTTTTTTGGTATTTTTTTAAGAGAATCTGATCCTTTCATATTAACACCTCCTTTAATTTCTCCCTCTAAGAATTGAAATAACTACTATAACAATTAATGCCATGATAGCTAATGGAAAATATTTATGAGTTTTAATTTCATTAATCCAGTCCATGACTCCTTTTTTCTGTGAAACTTCATTGTCTGAGTTTGGAGCAATTGGAGAAGTTTTGTGAACTCCAATGTAAGGATCAGTTGTAAAACTTTTCAATTCAGGTCTGGGAGCAAACTCCTCATTTATCTGAGGCAAAAATTTCTGAGCTGGAGCAACAAATGGATTCCCCTCAAGTATTGAAAGAGGATTTGAATCTTCACTCGCTTGATCAAAAAGATTTGTTCTAGTGTAAATTTTTGTGGGGATTGGAGCAGTTGGCTGAGGAGTTGGATTTGCTATGAATTTATTTTGATTAACGTATTTGTTTCTCCTCTCCTCTGCATTTCTGATTGATCCAGATTCATTTGCTAAATATTGATTATCTGTGTTTGTTGCTGATAACATTCCTCCAGCTCCTTTAGGAGTTGGTACATTTTTCATCACGTTAACTAATGGAATAACCATGCTTTGTTGTGCTGTATATTGTGAAGTCAGATTGCTTGGATTAATTACTGATGAATTAACTCCTAACACAGTTGGAGAAGCAACTGATGTATCTGACATTGCTCTCGCTGTCTCTGATGAGTTTTGAACATCTGTAACGAGTCCTCTATTTGCTCCCTGAGTTAATGGGTTAGCTGAGTAAAGATTGGAATAATTAGGAGTTGATTGAACTGCAACAGATTGAACATTGCTTCCAGTAGTTGTTGATGAACTTCCAGCAGTCGTTGATGCATTTGCTGGAGAAGTCTCAGAAAAATCTGGAGATGCTGTTGTTGTTTGTGTTTGAGGCTGGTCTGATGCTCTCTCATCATCTGCTTTTTTTCCTCCAGTTCCAGTCTTTTGAGTCATTTGCCAGTAGCTCCAGAGAATAATGATTTCAATGAATCAATGACTCCCTTTTGTTCTGTATGCTGATGTGATTCATTCAAAGACTGATTACCAGTTAATCTCATTGATTGAAAAATTAATCTGTTAGTATATTCTTTAAGGATAACTTTCTTTGCTATTTGTTCTTTTTTTTTTGATTAATGTAACTTGGCATTTTTATCCCTCAATTGTTTCTTGCACACGCCTTATGATGGAACTACCAGCAATGAAATTTCCTTGAAAAACTAAATCTCCTGTGTTATATCCAACTGTTGATAAGCCTCCAATCCTTAATCCACCCGCTGTGGAAATAAAGGGCATTCTATTATTGTAAAAGTCAATCATAAAATAACCATCACTTACATATGCTCCATTATCGAATGGAACTGTTGCAACAGTAGCTGTTGTTCCAGTAAAGACTCCAGTTCCTCTTGGATAGCCTGATCCAATTCTATAATTGATTAGGTTATTCATCTTTTGAGAATCTGTGTAAATGTTTGACATTAACGGAATAGTTCCAGAGTTAACTTGGTAATTTGTCATCTCTGCATCTGCTCTCACGTTAGATGAATCTTCAATTCTAACAAAGTCTCTCCTTATCAAAGCTCCAACTTGGAAAAATGAATCGAAACTTTCCAAACTTCCACTTGATGAATCTGCTGTCAAAGTTTTTGATAACACAGTCATCAGAGGATTTGAAGAGAAATCTTCCCCAGCTTCAGGAATACCCTCTACACATGTGATTCGAGTTGTCACATCTGTTGCAAAAGCTGTTGGAGGATTTGAACCATAGTTGGTTGTTGATGGAGCTGCATACGTAATTTCTAATTGTAATGATGAAAGTAAGTAAGTTGGTAAAGCAACAGAGTAATCATCTGGATCAAGCTTGTTGCATCTGAAGTCGATACAAAATGACATATGAAGTTGAGCTGATCCCGTTGTTAATGGAAATTGAATTGGAGAAACTGGAGAACCATAATCAAATAAGTTCATGTGATACAAATCTGTTCCATTGACTTCAAAGATTGTTCTTGATGAACCCTCTCCGACTGCAACGATTTTGATATTTGTAATCATCTTAAGTCCTCCGTCAACTACTGGAGTTACTGTTCCAGCAGCTACAACTCCACTTGAATCCATATCAATGTAATATCTTTGAGCTAAGAAATCTCTTGGAAGTTGAGTGATTATTGTTTGGGCGGTCGAGTCCCATGTTTGTGTAGAAGCTAGAGTTCTGTAATTCTTAAGAACCATCTATTGACCAACTCCTCTGTTTGTGACTTGAGTGTAAAGTGGTAATACTGCTGTTAGGAGGAAAGCTCCTGCAACACCAATAATAACTCCTTTGAGTAATGGGATTCCTTTAATTGATCCAGCAATGCCAAAGACAACTAATCCAGCTATCATTGATGCAAGTGATTTATGATCTCTGAGAATTGGAACTGAGTCTAAGACGTTGTTAATTCTTGGAACAAAGAATGGAGCAATGAGTGATGCTGACATGACTGCAATAACGCTTTCATCTAGGAAAGCTCCTTTGATGTTTCCTGCAACGCCTTTGACAGTTGGAATACCCATTATGCAAAATCTAAGTAAGTCTGCATAGATAAGACTCAAGCTGGAAAGGTCGTGCCTAAGTATGAGAGACCATTGAGTTAAACTCATAAACTATCTAATTTTACCTAAGTCTATGAGCATGATTCGAGACTCACTCCATGATAGCAATACGCAATTAACTTCATTGGGTCACATCTCGATCAAGTCATGCTCTAGTGAGATCCTCAGTAAATCTGAAAGAGAGTGTACATTACCGATTAAGAATAGAACAGGATCTCACGATTTTATGGTTATGAAATATAACAAAATCGTCTTGCCAACATATCATCCTTTGAATTATTGGGATGATCAAGATGCAAATCTTAAGGAAATTAAATTCTGTGGATTTGGCAAATGTCCTAACAGGTATGGTTACATCACTAGACCTGATGTATTAAAAGATGTTTTTCGCAAAAGCGATTAACACTCCACTTTTTTTTATTTTTTAATATATTGAACTGATGCTCTAGTCTTTAATTTTACAACTGGTTTGTTATTGACGATTGAAATTTTGTAATTTACAGAATGAGATTTCCCAATGTGAACATTGAGAGCATTGATGCTTTCAAATTTTCTGAACTTGCACTCTGGACATGTGAAGATTTTTAGTTTCATACTTTGCCTATTACTCCTCTGTCTGTGTCCATGTCTCGATAAAAAAACGTATGCTCAGGAAGTTCAGCTTCATCTCTTAATTTATGGCGTTTATCTTTTGGCATGAGAATCCAGATGTCACTTCCCAAAAATCCCTCTAAGAATTTTACATCACTTTCAAGATTCAACTTGAAAGCAAAAACATGCTTTGCATTAGTTAAGACATTATTTGGAAGTGATGCTGGTCTTGATGAAATTGTTATGCAAGAAATTCCTCTTGGTCTCCCTGATAAAATACAATTATTAAATTCTTTAAGTTGCTTCTGTTTTGTGAGAAACGAATGTGCTTCATCCCAAAAAATTGCAAGGTTTCCTCTCTTGAAAGCTTCCTCACAGAATCTCCTAAATGTATTTTCTGAATTATCATGAGGTTGTAAAATGTAATGTCCTCTTTTTGCTTGATCAGAAACTTCCAGCATCTTTGTCAAGTCGTTAAAAACAATAGCTCGACTTGAATGAAACTGATGATTGAAATCATAAACCCAAACATGAATCCCATTGAGAGATTTCATAATTGTAT
>Ga0208030_1001474_pt1 | contig 13426 bp, 25 predicted proteins | sample MalvirDeepMed_M9_FD_184246 | JGI IMG/M metagenome (GOLD analysis project Ga0208030, IMG submission 184246) | Marine viral communities from the Global Malaspina Expedition - Malaspina viral metaG DeepMed_M9 (SPAdes) (version 2) | ecosystem: Environmental > Aquatic > Marine > Oceanic | place...
GCCAAAGAGGTTCCTGAGCATCTTGGTATTCTTCAGCGTCATAATAGTCTCATTATGCCATTGCTTAATTTCTGGAAACAGTTTGTGGTAGGTTTTAAGGAAGCGTCTCGCTTCCTTATTCTCAAGCGCGATTGCGCCCTGAGATTTCTGTAGCATGTTGACTCTGAAGGTTGGTGCTTTCATGCCGTAGTTGCTGGCGTGACAGACCATCTTTGCCATGAAGTAGTAACGACAGTTAGCTGGCCACTCGTCACTATCCTTGATTAAAGTGTTAAGTTCATCCCAACCTTTCATCTCCTTCAGCTTGTCGATTGGTGCGTCACAGAATTCCCTGACACTTCGACCAAGTTTATCTTGCCAGACAGCCTCGAACAAACGCAAGGCAACGTAGACATGCGACTTGATTCCCTCGCTGAACAGCATACGAAAGTTTCCACGCATACAAAGATAAGCAACGATCATCGCTTCAGCCCCAGCTTGATCCACTTGCACAAGTATCTTGCCCTTGTCGGCAATGAATAGGCGACGAAGTTTCTTTGGTATGTTCTGGATGTTGGTTCCCCACTTGCCTAACAGACGACGACTCGCAAGACGGAAGGTCGTTGTCCCGGCTAAATTATATGAGGTTGTAATTCGGTCAGCCATTGGCTTGGTGTATAAGCCTTCGTATGGCGGGAACTTCAACAAACCAGACTCCTTGGCGACTGATCGGTAACGGATGATGAGGGAGACAGCCGGTAGATCGTGTTTCAGGCGCAGTTGTAAGAGGGTTTTCTCATTCGTAGCATCACGGTCAGGTTTTCTCAGGCTCAAGCCAGCATACAAATACTCCGAGACTTGCTTGGGACTGTTAGGATTAACATCGCGGCCAAGCAACAATGATAGCATCCGTTTAACTTGATATTGATAACGGTCATTGTGCATTCTAATCATCTGCAATTCTGGTGTGTCGATTCGTATGCCTTGAAGTATCGCAGTTAAGTAGGGTCGAACCATAGAGTTGACCTGTTCAATGGACTCCTCGGCTCTCAAGGTCTTGGCCAGCTGATCGATGGACGGCTTGATTAGGGCCATCGTCAGCACATCCTTGATGTTGTACTCGTAAAGTTGCTGGAATTCGCTGCTGTTCTGTGGGTTAAAGATGCCTTCGTTCTTGTGATAAGGCTGGTCTGTGTACAGCGAGATACAATGGCCCAACGACTTCTCAACTTCAGGGAATAGTCGGTGATGAGATAGCATCGTGTCATAGACACGAGTGGGGGCTGGTATGCCGTAGCGATAAGCTATGACGAAAAGGTCGAACAGGGCGTTGTGTATGACTACGATGTTGTCACGGAGAGCGATGGCTAGTGCGCGAAGGATTTTGTGGGTGTTGTCATAGTGATAATGGTTTAGCTGAAGCATCGGGACACACCAACCCTTATCGGGGCCGAAGGAGAAACCGAAACAGGTCATCTCAAGCTGTGGGTTTGTTTCAATGTCGAAGAACATCTCCTTATCCTTGGTGTTTGTCAGGAGGTCAATGATCTCCTGTTCCTTGGGATAGGTGATTAGCTCGCCGCTCTCTGGTCTTGGCGGTTCTTTCAGATATTGAGCGGCCTTGGACACATCACGCAACATCCAGAATCGCCAGTTGCTACGCTTGGTCTTGCCGTGCCTGACTGTCTCATACTCAAGTTCAGTCTCGTTAGCTAACGGGTTGAAGTAGGCTTTCCTGTCTATGGCATCTTGTGGGAGGAAGGTTGCCATGTAGGTTCTGCCGTGTGCCATCCAAGGACAACCACGCTGACCACCCAATGCTATGTTCTTGAATGTCCTGAGAGACTTTTCGCCAAGCAACAGAATGACTTTTGTGTCAGGCAGAAACCCCTCGCCAAGTGTATTCAGCAACCTAATGTCGCATGATTGGCGAGGGATGTTGAGCGCACCCTGAAACAGATGACCGGCGTAGCCAGAGATAAGTTCGCAGTTGTCGAACCTACTTGGATTGTCCAGAAGTATCGTCAGACCGCTGTAGTTTATCGTTGGCTTGTGCCGCATTGAGTGCCTGTTCTTTCAGTCTCTCCTTGATTGTCTTGCCATCCCTGTCCTTCATGGAATCCTGAAGCATCAGGATTATGTCGTGTATCCCAGACAAGTAACCATCAGCCAAAGCCTCTGCAACCTTGTCCATACTTATTATGCGCAGCCGCTCAAGCGGCTGCGCATATTGAGAATGCTTGACGCAAATATCATCAATTATCGATTGAATCTCTTTCATATTCCAAATCGTGAACACGTTTCCATGCAAGTCTTTCTGACCTGTCATAACTCTCGACTTGCCATTCAAGTGACCTGATCTTGGCCCTCAAATCAACAACCTCATCAACTGCGCTTATGTAAATTTCTTTCATCTTACTACAATAGGTTCTGATGTTATTCTACCGGCTTTCTCTTCAGCCAGAAGAAATTGTGTACTGTTTCTGTAATGATCTGAATTTCCCCTTGTGTTTAATGCGGGTTTGTATAACGATATTAACTCTCTCTCAAGCTGATGTCTTTCGTGAGAAAACGATTTGTTTTGTTTAATCACCAAGACATCATCAAAGTCCTTGGGTTCGTTTACAACATGATTACACAAGCGGCTCATTACACATTGAGATTGTCCAACGTAAACAGGCCGACTACTCTTTAACAAGATGTAAACTCCGGAATCCATTACTGGTTTTGGGATGCGTATGTAATCAATTGTACCAGAAAATGATTCAGTCTTCTCTAGTATGTTGCTGACTAGTGTGTGTATGGTGCGTGAAAACGCATATGGTATTTCTTTCATTGTATTAAAAAGAAGGCTGGTCACGGTTACGACGCACAAAAAACTGGTTATTATCAGCCCAGTTTACCCAGCCTCGATTGTTAAGGAACTACAATATCCAACTCAGGTGCAGCGGATACTATTTCGTTTACTGAATAGCCGTTAAAGGTGACTGGCTCGCCCGTTGCGGGGTCAAGCATAGCCTCACCGTTTTCGTTCTTCCTAGGAACCGGCTCCGTTTTGATCGTGGCATAGACAGCCTTTCCCTTGTAAATGTCAGGGTCAGGTTGAACAGTCTCCCAAGGGTTGTTCTCATCAGAACACTTGATGTCGGATGACAGTTCAAGAGTGCGGTGTATCTTCTTGATACGACCCGCCATCTTTTCTATGTACGGCAAGAACTGACGGAATTGTAACCCGGCAATCTTGACATTTCCCAAGGTATCATCTTCGATAGACTCAGGCGCAACGATCTCCCAAGACAGAACAACCATAGGGTTGCCAGCTTGAGATGTCTTACTCTCCGCATCAGCGACACGGATCGTGTAGGTATTCGATGGCAGAAACGGCCTTGCGTTCTCTGTTACATCATTCAGGTTTATAGTAGGCATTGTTTTGTTTTATCCTTGCATCATGCAAGAAATTAAATTGACACACGGGCGATCAATGCAGGTCAAAGGATACGAAGATGACAGTCTCCGCGAACACAACCCAGTTGCATCTTAATAGCACCCTTGTACCCATGTATCATAGAGATTTCAGTTGTAAATTGTGTTCCTTTAGTTTGTGTATTACTTCAGACAAACTCTTCTTCCAAAAAGCGCGTATCATTAACAGATCATGTTCGGTCTTGTTGAGAAGATCACCCATATATTTAATTCCGCAATTACGGAAACAGTTGGAAACACGAGGACTCCAATCAATCTCATCTATTCTTGAGTAGTAGTCTATACCCTTTATACTGTCAGTGACATTGTCATAAATAGTGTTGTCAACGAAAAGATAACGGTCGCCACCATGAAGTGACCAGACTTTTGTGCCACCTTCATCATCCTCTTTTGATACAACCACACCAGAATCTAGGTTCACCAAGACATCACCTTTGAACACTTTGTTGTTTTCAGTATTTATGTTAATCCAATTAGGCATAGTATTCCTCCAGACTGTTGATGACGGTGTTGAGATCGTTGGGTATGTACAGGTCGCTGAACATTCCCATCGGGGTCTTTGCGGAGGTTACTCCGTCAGAGTTTGTTTGAAAACAATACTCGATGGAATCTTTCTCGCGCCTGACTTCGGTGAACAAGACCAACAAAAACTCCTTCTCAATGCAGCCTTCGTGGACTTTACCCTGCACCTTGATGCGTCGGGTGTTGTACTCGCCGCCGGTTGGTTGCATGATCTTGACGATCTCGTCAATGGCCGTGACAACGACTATTGCTTTCTCGTTCTTGAGGCTTTCAAGTGTCTTGCGGATTGACTTGTTGTAGTGTGACCAGACATCGTAGCCCTTGTACATTTTCTGGGCCGTGTCTATGAGGATTTCACAATATTTTGTGAACGACTCAATGACAACGATGTCGGCGTTCTTCGTGGCCGTTTCAATTGCCTTCTCTATCTCAGGCAGCATTGTTGCGGTGATGGTCTGGAAGTTTTTGGCTTCCTTGAATGGGAAACCTTTGCGCTCAAGATCAACGATAATTGTATCTTTGAGTGGTAGATTTCTCAGCGATGTCGATTTGCCGGTTCCGCTGGAACCAACTATTCCAATCAGGGGTTTATTCATTTTTTCAGTTTTTGTTTCAGTACAACGAGGTAGTGAAATTGGTCGATGTTCTCTTCAATGGCAGAGTCCACAAGTTGTTCGAGCGACATTTTCCACATGCCTTTGTCGCCGGTTGGGTTGTGTTCAAGCATGCCTCTCTCAAATTTCTTGGGTGCTTCGCGTACAAAATGTGCAAGTGCCAGTCGTTTTATCTCAGGATCGGTCATGTCTGGAACTTTAACGGATCGTAGAGTTTTGTATAGTAATCATTGTCGATCACATTCTCAGCAAATTCACCGGCATTGCAGATTGAAGCGAATCTGCACATGCCAAACTTTGTCTCGCAACAGTTGAAGTTGGGGAGAAACTTTGGCTCTCCATCCAGACTTTCGGTTAGGACATCAACAAACTTTACGACGGTCTCAGTCAAGTGCAGCTCAAACTTTTTCATCCTGTCCTCCGTGAAATCCAAGATGGCACTACGCTGGAACTTGTTCTTGCCAGAGCGAGAGAGGAAGATGCCGTTGATAACTGCCTGATAGTTTTTGTCGGGAAAGAGTTTGCGAAGGATCATTGTGTAGACCATGAGTTGCGTGGACATTCGGAAGGCATCCAAGAACCTGTCAACGGCTGTGACAGCTGTTGATTTGTGGTCACAAAGAATTGGTTGTCCGAAGTAGGTTCCAATGAAGTCTATTGTGCCACATAGAAGAACATCGATTGTGCCGTTGGTGTAGAACGGGAAAGCAAACTTCATCTCAAGCAGAGGTTTGCCCTCGTGTTTCTCGACTACAAGACCATCCACATCTGCGTAGTTATCGAAGTATTGAGTGAGGCAGTTGGCCAAGTGACCGGCAGTTCGCCAATCAGTTTCAGGCACAATGATTTCAGGCTTTGTGTAATGAGCAATGGCAGCTGACATTGCCTCGGTCTTGTCGCCCGTGGCGTAAAATGATTCAAGTGCCTTGTGATAGGCTGTGCCGTACTCCATCTTGTGATTGAAGTCGTTGTTTCTCAGACCACGAACGATTGTGTAGTACATCTTCAGGTCACAGGTTGCCTCTCTGTATGCCGAGGCATCTATTCTCAGGATGTACCTGTCTTCACTTTTTTCTAATAAGGTTTTCAAGGTTTATTCTTCCGCGAGTTTTCTTTGTTAGTTGCAGTTCTTCAGCTTCCGGTGGACGAGCGATCTTCAGGTATGGTTCCATGTGGGCTAGAAGTTCTGAGTCTGTCATCTTCTCCAGCCGATCAACTGATATGTCCAGTAGTTGCTCCAATGTCATGTCTTGATGTCAAAGGCTGCCAAGATTAGACAGCCAAAGAAGATGATGAGATAGATTAATCCGATAAGGTCTAGTAGTGTCATTTCATTACTCGTACGCTTGTTTCAGTTATGTCCACTTCGGACTCCGGGCCAATCAGATTGTGTACCCACTCCTTGTCGTCAGGACTGACGGCAACTTTACGCTCAAACAGTTCCTCTTCTGGGGCTGTCTTGTACCAAGTTTCGAGGTCGTTCTTCCACTTGAGACTGTCATTGTATTCGTACTCGATCTCACGGCTTGCCAGACGGTTCTTTGATGTGTCCTTGAAGTAGACAAGGATTCCACCGTCGAGTTTGCGTACGGAGACACGAGAGCGTAGGAGTGTGTACTTGTTCTCGTCAAAGTTATCGACGATGAACTTGAATCCATCGTTGAACTTGACATAGAGAGTGTTGGGCGAGTAGCCGGTGGACTCTGTGGTCATGTAGACATCCTTGCCTGTCTCCAATAGACGGTCGAGAATTGGCTGGATTTGCTTTGCCGCCGATGGCGAGTAGCTCGACCGCTTTAGCTTCATCGATTCCTTGTGAGGAATGGATGCTATGAAAGTGTCTTTGCTTTGCATTGTTCCATTAATTCTCTGGCCTTATCATGTTCACCAGCAGCGACAGCCGCTTCGGACAGGAGGAATAGTTTGCGAGCCGACAGTTCCTTGACAGTTGGATGCCACTCTTTAGCTTGGTCTTGTGACAAGACACAGCCGTCAGGGTATTTTTGGAATATATCTTCCTTGAATCTTTCCAACTGGGAGGATGGTAGATTCTTGGGTAGATTGTTCTTTGTCTTGGTTCTCAGCCGGGACTGTATCTGTTGATTGAGAAGGGCAAGACAGGTCGGTTCTGTGTATGCTGAGACTACCTCTTCGATAGTTTCAAAGACAGGAACATAGAACTTTAGTCCCTTGAAGTCTCCTTCGATGAATTTCTCTTGTTTATATTTCATAAATGGGCAATTGTTAAACCCGATGACATGTTAGCAGGAAGTGTGCCAACTTTTTGGGGGTTGGTATTACTGATAGATGACTAATTCGCCTAACACTTTGTATCGTGCGATAATGCTTTGTAATTCTCTATAGTTTCCAGATAGTTCTGTTAAATTTGTTATTTTGTTGGTGAGGTCTTTAGCTTCTTTCTTGTCAAAGCCTGTTTCTGTCAGGTAGAGCGTGATGTCGTCGGGTCTTTCTCTCAATGGGGTTGTCTGGATTATGAAGATCGATATGCGATGGAACAGGTCTAGTCTGAATCGTTTCTCTCTCACTTCAATGCGGAGGTCTTTGTTAGTTGAGAAGACTAGCCGACAGTTGGCTGCTGTTAGCTTGGCATTTCCTACTTTGCGAAAGTTCTTGTGCTGAATGAATCGCAAGAGTTTGGGTTGGATCAATAGGGGAAGCTCGCCTATCTCGTCAAGGAAGAGTGTGCCGCCGTTAGCTTGCTGGACTAGGCCGGTTGTGTCACGGGTTGCACCCGTGAAAGCGCCTTGCGCGTGGCCAAACATTTGTGACTCAAAGAGTTCTGGTTGAAGAGTTGTGACATTGACAGGGACGAAGTTGTCACCGTGGCGATGTCTGCTGGTTGCGGTTTGGCCTTGCCTTCGGTTGCCATGTAGGATGTTGGCCATCTCCTCTTTACCCGTGCCGGACTCCCCCGTCACTAGGACGGGGTCGTCTCGGCTGGTCAATACTTGAGCAAACCGAATTTGGTCAAGCATGTGTGGGTCTTGAGTTATCAGATCAGGCATTGACTTCTTCTACATCAACCCAATCTACTTTCAATATCTTTTTCCAATCCCACTCACTTGGATGCCCGTCGAAAGACGAGTGTTCAAAGGTGAGCTTGATTGTTATTTCCTTTATCTCCTCCTTTTCAATGGGGGGAGTTTCGTTCTCACGCTGGCCCCAAGCGTCTAGTGAAGTCCAACTCATTGCTTTGCTAGGAAGTTGAGTACACGGTGAGAAGTGCGCTGGGCTAACTCAAAACTCTTCTCTGAAAGAGGGGTGAGTTCTTGAGTGACAGCGTTGTACAGGTTGTAGATGTTGCGGCGATGGTCTAATTCATAGGTTGGATTAGTCCATGTTTCCTCGATTCTCTTTGCTCGACGGTCGCCAAGCTCCATCTTCTTGATGAGAACGGAACCTTCATCCTGTGTTATCTGTCGGTTAGACATTGCCTTATAGAAATCAACGGCGGCAAGCCATTGAAATCGTGACTCCTTGATTGTGTCCCGCAAGAATTTTAGGTCGATGCGGTTGTTGTGTACCTTGGTCACTTGACTTTCCTTGGCCATTGAAACCATGCCATTTGAGCAGATGTAACGCAGTAGACCGGCAGCTAGGGTGACTCCAGTTGAGCCATCATAGGAGTTCTTGGCAAGGAGACGGAATCCAAGGTTGTCTCCCGGCACTATCTCACGCTGCTCACTATCAAAGTCGTAAACAGCGTACATCCGACGACCACCAGCTACCGAGTAGGTTTGTCTGGTGAAACCACCGTAGTCTAGGCAGGATTCGATTGTCTCCAGAACATCTTTGTTCTGAACGATCTTGTATTTCTTGCTTGTTACGGCCAAGCACTCGCCTGTGTCCTCGCGGAAGTTGCCGACAAAGCCGTCAACTCTCACGCCTTTTGAGTATATGGATTGCCTGACGACATTGAAGTCGTAGGCATCTGTTTGTTTAGTTTTCATTTTGTTTGTTGTGGAGCTTTTCCACAAGATTGTATATTTGCTGTTCTCCTTTTTCACTTATTGGTTTTTCGAGTACGAAGTACAAGACTTTCCTGCCACTTTGTAGATTCTCACAAACACCCGTGTTCACGCATCGTATATTCTCACGAATTAAAATACCACCAATAATTGCAGTCAACATTTCCCGATAAAATTCGCTAATTTCCCAAATGTAGTGGTGCATTACTACTGGTACATATAATGTTGCTATTGGTTAAAGTGCTGGTTTACAACCGGCGCACATAATGTAGCGATTGGTAATGGTGCATTACTACTGGTAATCATAATGCAGCAGTTGGTTTTTATAGTCCACATTTATAGCAGGGCAGATACCCCTCGAAGGGTGAGTCATTCCACGACTCGCCACCCCAACCACCACATTGAGGGCAACTCTCTTTTTCCTGTTCTTTGATTTCTTCTTCCTTAAAGTCAGGGTCTTTACCCCTGATAGGCTTGGTGTGTCTGTATTCCTGTTTCATTTTACCACCAACAATCGTAGGTTACAGTCCAACCGTCAGCAAGGGCTTCTCTGGCCCGTGCAATGAATTCTAGGTCTTTGTTGGCATAGTAGTTCATGTCCCACTCATAGGAATCGCTACCAAAAAAGAATCCTTCTGTCTTTGGTAGGTCTGCCTTGCGAACGACGGTCTCTAACGAGTCAATGTCGTCAATGGTTAGTTTAACTGGCTGGCAGTTAAAGTCTCCTGTGCCTCCTTGGCTGCGATAGAGTGACTCCATCCAGCCCTGTAACCTATTGTGCTTGCGCCAATCGGCTATTACTTTTTCATCATCGCCTTTCTTGGCAATGGCTATTTGGTCTAGTCCCATTTTGCTTGTGTTTGTTCGTGTTTCTTTGCCCATCTAACCCACTTGCGAGGGTTGCCATAGACTTTTCTTGCTCTGTTTACTCGTCGCTTCTTGTTTGGAAAATCTGTTTTGTAATTCATGGTGCGTGATTCTTGTCTGCCAATCTCGGCTGTTGTCATGCCGTGCCGAATGGCAAACCTTTTGAACGCATAGTCGAATGAGATGTAGTTTGTAATTTTAGAATCTGCCATATTCTTGGATAGAATTATCTTTTGGAAACAGGATTGTTAATGGTGGAATCCAACAATGCATTTTGTATTCTTCAGAGTATTTAGCGTATTGAGGGTTGTTCTTTAAGTAGTTGTGGTTGTATCGGAGGGTGTGTATCTCTTCGAGTGTTAGTTTGTTGCGTGATTTCCAGTTAGTGTATTTGCCTTCCTTTCTACTGCTCCAACCGTATGGCAAGTCTGCAAAATCTTTTTTCCAAGGGTGTATCATAACTCGGATAGTCCCGTGTCCTCTAGCAAGTACCAGCTTCGGGCATTTATGGGCTTGGACGGACTGTCAGCACCGATGCACCACACATATTGTTCGTGCTTGTGCTGGTGGAATCGTAGTTTGCTGTTCATCTCATTGAGTAGGGTGTTGAGGCGTTCGCGGGTTGTTGGTGTACCCCAACCGGCAAGTGTTAGGTGGATTTTATCGCCTCGTTTTCGGGCGATTATGTTTCCGTGCAAGTAAAGTTCGGTCATATTGCCGCCAATTGTGGGGAATGATCGGACTGTTGTGTTGTCTCTGCTGAATTTGCGCTCGTTGATAAAGGCAAGAGCGGCTAGTCTACTTATCTTTCTCATTGGTATGGGTTTTCTTTGCTGAATACTACGAATTTGCTGGCGGGGTCAATGTTATCAAAAGTACAGGCTTTTTGCCAGTTGTCTTGCGTAAGCAATGCCGAGCCATCAGCTAGTTTGGTTGCATTGTAGATGTGGCCAGCAATTAAGAGGCCACCCTTTGTCGTTTGCGCTATCGTGTGACGCTCCAGTCGTTTGGGAGCATCTAGGCAGACGACTGTGTGTTTAAGTAGTAGGATTCTCGCGTTTATTAGTGGAGCTATCATTTTGTTTTTATGTATTGGTCAATGTTTTCTTTGTATTTCTTCAGGAATTCTCGCTTGGATAAACGAGTTGATTTCCAGAAATTGTACAGGGCTTCGTCGTTTAGCAGCCAGAGTTCTCGCTCGTTGTTGTTCATGCGGTTGCCTCCAAGATTGCACCGTTGATGGGTGAGTAGGCGTCGCCGTCCTCTACGAAAATGTGGCCTTTGCCCCGTAGTTGTGGGTCATCGGTTGCATTGTAGGTTCCGAGATCCTTGCAGTCGTTACCGTAAAAGTGGTAGCCGTCGTCTGTATGCCAACTGTGAGAGTTGTCCTCTATGCCGAATGGCATGATGGTCTGGTTGGGGTCAAGGGTGTTTGCCGCCCACAGCGTTGCGTCGGTGTAGTAAAAGAAGGATTCATCACAATCAAAAATGCGCGGCTTGGTGTATCCACCTCGTGCATCCGCTCCGTTGTGGATTTGAATGGCTACAAGATCACCGAAGTCTGTCGAGAATTGGGTGTATTGTAGGTCTTGAGATAATAAGCACTCGCCGTTGTAAGTGTTTGCTCCCATCGGCTTTGTGCCGTGAATGGATGAAGCGTTGAAATACTTGGTGAAGTTCTCAATGTTAGTCGGCCAATGCAGGTCAACTTGTGATTTACGGTTGGCATACTTGTGAAAGATGGAGTCAACGCGCTCGTTGTATTCTAGTTTTTCTGCCATCCAATGATACAAGTTGTGAGTTATTTGGATTTCAATTTTTGGCTCGTGATCTTGTGGTTTCCAGATGGAGAACTCTGCTAGGGTTTCTGGTTCGGCTTCAAAGTCTCGGCCTTGGTTGCGTTGCCAATGCCTACCTTGTGCGCCGCCGCTATCTAACATATGACGGCCTGTGTTCTCGGTTAGCATTTGTTTGATTATGTCTTTTGTTTGTTTGTTCATGTTTGTAGGTAGTAGACACTTACTTGTGTGTGTTTTAGTTTTCTGGTTCTTATTAGCTTCTGCACTCGCAGAATGAAATTTTCTGAATGTGTCGGCACAATGATTTTGCTTGTGAATAACTCGTCAAGTACAATGTTCTTTTCTGACAAGCCCATTATGTCAGCAACAGGCCAGTCATAGATTAGGCTTAAGATTAAATTGGGTAGTTTGACTTGCGCGGCCGGATGCAAGCGGGTTTCAGGGAAAGGCCAGACGCAGTTTATTTTGTTATCTGTTGCGTAGATTAGATGCAGGAGTGAGTTGTAAAGGGTTGACTCTCCGCTGCCCATCATTTGCGGGGTGTCAGTTGTGCCGATGAACCTGTTTGACAGGGCTTGCGCTCTTTGTTTATTTGTGGACTTTGGCAACTCTTGCAACTCTGGCCAAGTGTAACGCACGGGATCATATGAAATACGGGGGCCGCACAATATATTGAGCCATGAGGTTTTAAGTTGTTCTGATTTGATCATTTAGAAAGTGGGGGAGGTTGCCCTCCCCCCTTGGTCTTATGCGTTTAGTGCCTCGAATTCGGTGTCGAGTTTTGTGATTGCCCTTTCGATGCTGGTCAAATCACTTCCCTTTGCGGTCTGCCGTTTTGTCTCAAGTTCGCGCCGTTCGGTGAAGATTGCCACCATGCGCTTGCCCTTGTCTTGCTCACTCGCCAACTTGGTTTTGAGTGTGGTCTTGGATTCGCCCGGTGTACGGACTTTGAATGCGTCACCGGCCAATGTTTCCATAACGGCGGCAAGCTTTTGGTCATTGGTCAGGTTGTCGAGACGCTTACCGTCGTCGCTGGTCTTTTGGGCGGTCTTGAATGCTCCATTGTTCAGCCGGTAGGAGATTGCGTCTCGTATCCAGTTGTCAACTTCGCAATCGATTGCGCCTTGGTCTTTCAGTTCGGTAAGCCAGTCTCGATAGTCGGAGAGGTCTATTGTGGCGTTGTCTCCGTAGAGTAAGCCCCAGTAAAGGAACTTGCCGTCTTTGCCTTTTGTGCTTGTGTGCAAGCACAGGTCTAGTTGTGGCCCGTCTTGGCCATCCACTTGTACGATACAGACTCGCGCAAGTTTCCCGTCATTTTCTAGGATTTTGGTTTTCATTTTAACAGTACCCCAAACACGGGGCAAAGGGAGATTGTGCCAAATAGGAGGGGGGTTGTCAACCCATTATTTTTTGAATAAAGTTTTTTTCAAAAAGTGTCATCGATGATTGGTGGCTGGTTTGGTTAATGGTTGATAAACATGTCAACATCATCTAGAGGGGGTCGCAGGGTCTCCCCCTTATATATAAATATATATCTTCATTTTACTTGGTGTATCATCGGATATGGGGGGATGGTTGATGTTGACATGTTTATCATCTATCAACCCGCGCATTTTGTGGAATTTATTTATTTTCACCATTAGATAGGATAAGAAAGACTCCCCTTTCGGGGAGTTGCCTTCTCATAGTGTGCCTTCAGCCAGTTTCTCGTAGTTACCTACGCCAAGCCAAGGGATGCGGCAAACTGTGAAACAGTCTTCGCCGTTCACATGGTGTATTGCAACTTTGATTGCGCCTTTGTAGCTTGCCACTTCTGCGGCAATTCCCGTCGTTTTGTGACCCCTAGCAGTCGGGACGGTTCTCCGTGCTGATCTGGGGATTGTTGCGTAATAGTGCGACATAATAAAAATCCCCCCGCTTTCACGGGGGGCTGTGTTCCCCAACCTTTATTTGATTGCCTCTTCGTATCCGGTCGCTTCGACCGTGATGTCGGCCTCATCCAGTTGCTCGGTCAGCAGTTTGATGTGCTTGGTTTGTGCCTCGCTTTTGTCTTCGGCCTTCTTGATGTCTTCCGCCGCACCGTCAATGTGGTACTGCTCGGGAGTAATCTTGCATACTAATTCCTTGAGCAGTGCGAGCATTCCGTCAGCAGTATTCCGCTGACCCTGTAGGT
>Ga0208030_1001476_pt1 | contig 13378 bp, 12 predicted proteins | sample MalvirDeepMed_M9_FD_184246 | JGI IMG/M metagenome (GOLD analysis project Ga0208030, IMG submission 184246) | Marine viral communities from the Global Malaspina Expedition - Malaspina viral metaG DeepMed_M9 (SPAdes) (version 2) | ecosystem: Environmental > Aquatic > Marine > Oceanic | place...
CCTAGGTACTCACCCTTTCCCACACGCGCCATGAACTCATCCAGCTTGTTCCTTAATATCTTCTGTGCGTCATAAGGCTCTGTAATCTTTTTCACATATTTATCCGCACCCTTGGTCTTGTCAATAAGATTAGTGAGCCATTCAGGTGTCATTCTTGAAAAGAGGCTTAGGATTCCTTGAAGTCCTTTATACCACGAACCTCCTCCTCCTTTTGCGTAACCAGGAACGGATCCACCTTTATTATAAATCCAGCTCTGAGGACCAGCCATTTGAATAGGATAAAAATAATCTTCATCATCAGATTCAAAACGTCCTTGACCAGTTCCTGATGGCCCCACAAATCTTTGGTCATACCAACTTAATCCAGGTTCACTTGACTGCCTCAATGCCCAAGAAAGGGTTGTAGATCCTTTATCCGGTAAGGATGAAACATTGCTTTTAGTAAACAGTGAGTTCCATATATCTGTTTCAATATTACCGTTAGTCTGGCTCTGTTTGATATTAGTTCTTTTTCTACCAGGCGATATAGTTCCAGTTCCATAGGTTCCCTCTCTAGTCCCAGTTTGACCTTGTATTCTAATGGCTCTTTCTCTTGCGTCTTCCATGTCTATCCTGCGTTCTGCATTTGTTCCGCCATTTCATGCGCCCTCTTCGGAGTCTGCTTGGCCCACTTGCTGTCAAGCATCTGCACGTGCGCTTCGAAATAATTTGGTGGATCTTCCTTAAGTGCCTTCCACATATTGCGGAACTTGGAAACACCATTTCCGCCAAGCTGAAAAATCATTTCACAAATTACGGTTTTTGCACTATCTGAAATCTTCAGGTCTTTGCACATCTCGTGCGTCTGGTTGATGGCACTTTGCAAGTCCTTTACCAGAATCTCTTCCAGGTATTCCTTGTCGTAAGCCTTGTTGTCCTCCCAATGGTCCTCCACGCAGAGATGGCCATACCCGACGGTTCTTTTGTTTAATGTATCGCGGTAAACGGTGTCCCGAAATCCCTCGTGTTTCTTGACTGACTCTATAAGTTTGTCATAGTTCATAGACTTGCTATGCCCCCTCTATTGTAGCCCATTAGTCCCCCTCTGTATCTTCCATATTTTCTCACGGCAGCATATCCTGAAGGTCTTGATGGAGCAGAGGCACCTGCTGCACCGCCTGCTATGGCTTCTCTCCTTCCACCATCACCAGAAGGTCTATTGACAACGACATTTCTACCATCGCCTCCACCTCCAGTGACAACGTTTCTACCACCAGTGGCAGTATCTTGATCACCACCAGTTATTCCTAAATAATCCGTTCCTATTTGGGCTCCAAGAGGAATCATTCCCCATCCAGGATACATAGATCCTGCCGATAACCATCCTCCAAGAACATCACCTTGTGAAAATCTTTTTTGTGCATCATAGTAACCCAAGCCAGCACCAACGCCTGGACTAGCACGCATTAATTTCGTAAGTAATGACGGAGGCAATGCCTTTAAAATGCCGGTTGCCTTATTACCTAGATTTAAATACTTATTGGCGACATCAGCAGAAACTCTGCCCTGCAATTGACCTAACATGCTTCTGCTTCTTTGTATAAGATTAGAGGGTATTTCTGTTGCAAAAGGTTCTACATAATTTTTAGCAGTAGCGAGTCCACGAAACCATTTATCAGTTCCAAATTTCTTAGCAGTATTATATGCATCACTTGCTTTGTCCCCAATGGCGCCAAAAACTCCTTCGGCCTTTGGGAAAAGTCCTTCCCCTAGTTGACCACGTAAGATATTCTTTCCCCATCTAACAAGGTCATCTGTTGTGGCAGCAATTTTTCTATTAGGTCTAAGATCTTGGAAACCTTCTGCCTGTATGGCTGTTTTTGCAGCTTGGGTTGCTGGGGAATGCATAAACTGTGTCATCTCCCCTGCAGCTGATCCAACTGGCATAAATTTTGGTTGTTGTGAAAAAACTCTAAAGCCTTGACTAGCAAGAGTAGCTGGATCGTCTTGTAAATTACTTATAGAAGGATCATAATAATCTGCCATTATCCCATTATCCCTGTGTAAGCGGCACGCATAATCAATGCGAGCACGCCGAACGAAACCGTCCACACGATCTTGAAGATTGTATCAATCTTTCCTGAGATGTGGGACATGTGATTGTCCAGCTTCTGGTTGATGAGCTTCAGCTGCCCTTCAATCCTGATGATGTCCTCGCGGTTCTGTGTTACTTTTTCTTCTGCCATTATATTAAACTCATTAGTCCTCCTTTATTTAATCCATACGCCTTGACTCTTCCTGAAGGGTCAACACGGCTTCTTGTTCTTTCCATGTTCCTATTTACTACATTTACTGGTGATGTCATTGGCGTACTTTGTCGTTTTACATTTGGGTGGTGTAGAGAATGTATAGACATGTCCTCTGTTGATCTGTTAAAGTCAAAAGGAAGTGTCAAGTTAACATCCCTTCCTTCTCCCTCACTCGCACGCGGTCCTAGCCAGTTTCCAACCATCTCAGCAAGTCCATATCGTCCATATTTTTCTTGGTAAGGCCAACGATTATAATATTCCTTAATAGGATTAAATCCTTTTCCAATATGTTTTGCTATATTCCACACGTATTTGGCCATTTTAGAGGTATCAACATCACCAACGCGTTCAGGATATTGCCCTTCTTCCGTAACAATTTGGTATTTGCTGTAAGGGTCTAAACTAGGTGGAGTCCATCCATGTTCACTATAAACTGGATTCCAATCATATTTATCGCTTATTGTAACTGTTGGGTCATCGAATGCAGGAGCACGAGAAGGATTAATATCATATTCAAAACCACTCAAGGATTCAAAAATATCTTGGCCAGCTCCTCCTCCGGTTACAGGATTGGTTTCATCAAAGGAAGAAACTATTCCACTGATATCTCCTGTTTTATTGTACTGTGCTGTAATGGCATCCAAGAGTGCTTCTTTATGCTCATCACTGAAATATTCTTCTCCAATAGGATCGTCACGATAAAATTGCTCCATATATAACTTATAAGGAAGAGGTAATAAATCAGTAATAGCCATCTAACTCACCAATGAAATGATTCCCTTCTTGTCCATCCTTCGAGGGGCATTCAGGGGTTCAATCATTCCTCCTTTATTTTGTCCGCCATATTTTGATGCGAGGGCCGCGTCCATATTGCCCTGATACAACCATCCAGCCGTGTTAGGTGACATATTTGGATTGGCATTAATACTTGATCCAGTTACTCCATACCCTTGGTCCTCTCCAGCCGCCAGTCCGGCCTCATCAGCGTAGGTTGGCGTAGGTACCTTATCCTCTCCTTTCATATAACTGAAAGGAAGGTTCGTTGGCTCCAGAACTTTTGGAACATAAGGTGTTTCTCCAGAAATAACTTTTTTACCTAAATCATAGGCGGTGTTAATCATGCGTTCCCCTACATCAACGGCACGGTTGCCCCATTTATCAAGCATAGCTTTATGACCGCCAGTGGTTGCAAGCTGTCTTTGGGTGTCTTCCATTTCCTTAAGGTCCTGATCAAATGATTCCCATTCTTCCGGCATGTTTCTAAATAAACGCATAAGATTCAACGCCCTTACGCTTTCAGGTAGATTGGTGTCAATTGCATTTCTGTAGGCACGCATGTTGACTGGAGAAGTAATTACTTTGCCTCCATATCGAAGGAACCATGCACCCATGAGAGGCCAGAACCATTGTCCTCCTACAAGGCTTAATGCTCCTGCAGTACCTGCACCTGTCCTAACTCCTGTTCCTATGACTGCTGTTGGAAGAGCTGAATTCAAGCCGGCCCTTACGCCACCAATCGTTGCACGACGTGCCATGAAGACACTCATGGAAGGAATTCCGTTCTTGAAAACTTTTTCCATTACATCGAGAAGGGTCCTGAAATCATCCATTTGCGGAAGTTTTCTAAGTTCAACACTCGCCATCTCCCCTGGAGGTAGAGCTGTCTTGAATAAGGCTTCATCGAATTCTTTTCCGCCAACTTTTGTGATAGGTGCTTCGGAACTGTCCAACGCTTTTTGCCAGAAAGGTTTTATCTTAATAGCCTTGGAAGTTCTTGAAATACCAAGTGCCTCGCGCAATCCAGCATAATTTGGTTTCATAATTCCATCAACTTCCTTGATGTTCTTCTCAAAAATATCTCTTAAATGTACTCCAACACCACGGTAATAGGCCTCATCCCCTACAACATTCTTAATGGATAGAATTGTACTTGGATCCCCACTCTTAATAGCCGTCTTGAATAGACTGCTAGCGGCGCGTGCCGCGTCATGGTCAATTTCCAACTGGTATCCAAGTTTTCTAACTTTTCCTGCTACTCTTCCAGCATCACTTCCCCACAGCAATAATCCATTGGAAAGGAAACGGTCATACGCCGTTAAAGCTTTCACTACTTCCGGTGCATCATAGGCACTTCCTAGTCTTCCAATATCAGCATCCCATGCCTTGATGAGATCCACCACGTCATCCTTGCTGCCTCGCTCTGCGTAACTCATAGCCTTCGCTAAATCTTTCAGTGACTCTGGGTCACGCGCCACGCTTCCAAGTCCTTTCGTTCCTACAAAGAAGTCAAGTTCCTTGCGCATACCAAACATTTGCCTAACGCTTTTTCCGCTTGAATCACCAGACAATCTTTCTAATAATTTAATCCATCTTGCATTTGCAACATTAGGCTTGATTTTTCCTGTTGGACTCTTCGCCCATGTGCTTTTCATATTTCCAAGAATATTTCTAGCCATGACACGCACGGCTTGGTCATTGACAATATCGCCGTAGGCGTCCCCTGCCTCCAATACTCTTTTTTCCAATTCTTTTGCTTCCGTCTGGAACCATCCAAAACGTTTTGCCGCTAAAATCTTATAGGCCTCATCCAGTTCACCCATTGTCGCGTACGGATTCAATCGTCCAAGCATGTTGTCGGATAATCTGCCATACAAATCTCCACGCTGTCCTAGATGCTCCTTGATCCATTTTCCAATCCAAGGAATTCTTCCAAGCATTGGCTCTGTTCCACTCACGAAACCTGCAGCACTGATATGATGCTTTCCTAGTCCTGTTCCCTGAACAAAATTGTCCACCTTAACGGCTGGTCCTAAAAGATTGGCGAATCTGCTTCTGAGCAAGTCAGTGGCAACACCACCAAATATAGGAAGGTTCAAAGTTTCTTTCTGCATAGGCATAAAGTCAGATCCAAATTTCTGGAACAATTTTGCCTCTTCTTCTATTAACTGTTGTGGGTCAATCGCACCGGCTCCTGGACCTTTCTTGGCCATTCCAAACACTCCTCTACCTATTACATTTCTAAGTCCGTAGTAGAGTGGGCGCGCACCAAAGAAAGCACTGGAAATGGATGCATCCAGAATGACATCTTTCTTTAAGCTTTCCCATCGTTCATCCATCGCAGGTCTATTAATGCCGCGTGGACCAAAAGTAAGTGCGTCAGGAAATACCTCGGCAATCTTCTGTTTCAATGTTCCTTCTTCTTCATCTTTAAGAACAGCCTTTCCTTGCCCGGCAGCGTTCATAAGATCAAGCATTATATCATATCCAAAATCCATGGCACCAACAGCTGCGGCACCTCCTATAACAGCGCCTCCTGCCTTTATCCACCATGGTCCTTTAGCTCTTGCAAATCCTGCGGCTGCACCCTTGCTCATGTTTTTCATAAACTTCTTGGCTAACAGTGCTTCTCCAAGGGAATATCCCTTGTTCATTCCGTAAAGTCCACCTAGGGCCTCGGATAAATATTCTATTTGTGGGTAAGGATTAGGCATGGACGTCCATAGTCCTGAGTCATCCCTCATGATATAGGATTCCGCGCTTAACTGCGGATTCATATCAAACAAGTCAAGACCGGCTGCGGAAAGCAGCTTGTCACGTGTCTCCAGTCCCAGCCTTAAAAAGTCCTCGTTTCCTGTCTTATCATATCCATCGCGTGCCTTGTGCAATACTTCTATGATCTGATCTTTCGTTTCATCCCTTTTTTCTCGCCACAATTTTGCCTTTTCCAGTTCCGCATTACGCATTGCCTCCGCTTCTTCATTGCTTGCAATGTCAAATCTTTTTCCTGGAATGATAGGGTTTAAATAAACCTGGCTGAGTGAACGAAATATTTTTCCAATGGGTCCTGTGACCTTCTGCATTCGCTCCTGATTTTTTCTTATGATTCTTTCGGCTTCCGATATGGGAATATCGCCTTCCGTTTTAGTAGTTAATATAGGATCGGCTGGCGCCTCATATCCTGCTGGGATTTCCCCCGTCAGCCAGTTCTTTTCAGCCATTATTGATTCCCCATTATGAAGTCAAATCCCTTATCAAATGTATCTATGATGCTATCCTTGACGTTGCTTTCTTCCTTGTTCTTTTCGATGATGGTGTTCTGTAGCTGCACGTTTGTATCATTTTTCCAGTCATTGAATGTATAAAAAGGTATATTCTTAAGATCAGAATTTTTATGTTCCTTGAGAGTATAGTATTTGTTGGCGAATTCTTTAAATCCTTTGATATTCCACATGTGCCTTCCGGTATTTCCAATTTCCCCACCATCCAGTTCCTTGATATATCGCATTCCTGATACATATTTAAGGGACTGTGGATTAGCTACATCAGGGTCATTCGTGATGCCGGCGTTTCTGTACGCCGTATCAATTTTTTCATACATTTCAGATATGATTGACGTGTGTGCTGAAAGAACGGCCCATCTGCTTGATTTTTGATTGGCTCCGAATCCAGTATATTTTGCATCCTTCAAGGACCCCTGAAGAACGTCTGCAAGCATACGGCCAGTAGGCTGACGCGATCTTGCATATCCTGTTCCAACGGTTCGTGCGATCAGATCCATTGATCCAATGACATCAGCGTTGAAGAATTTATCAAATCCTTCTTTCACCATGAAGGATCGAACTCCAATTGGATTTCCTGCGGCGTCCAACCCCAGAAGTCGCCTGTCACGGGAATGTGATTCCATTCCGTCTTTATTCATCCCTAATTCATTGTACCAATCGATGAAGACTGGAATGGACTGTCCACCCATGTCAATGGCATCGTTGGCAGTTTTGCTTGTAAGGCCAGTATTCTCAAAGGAGTCACCCAATGAGAAAAAACTCTTCGCCATGTTGTCTTCCCACTCTGGATTTTCACCTCTTACAAGTGCTAGAACATCTTCAAATGTTGATTTAAGTCCTAAGCCTTTTTCCGCGAGCTCTCCTGAAGCTCCCATCAAGTGCTCGTTGTCCATCAGTTGACTGAGAAAAGGAATGGAAATATCAAGAATGTCATTCATGTACCCACCAGTTTGCTGGAAGGCCGCCTGTCCGGCTTCAGTTATAAGGGCTCCTGTCTCCTGTTTCCCCAGTGCTCCTAAAAGAACTGGAACATCCTGTCCGCTTGCCGGTGAAATGAAACTGTATTTTGGCCTGTTAAACTGTTCAAAAAAGGCGTTATCCTCCGCCATGACTGAACGGAATGGATCACTGTTCAGCTGCATTTGCTTGACGGATTTAACGCCGTCAGCGTACCAGTGTCCGGCTTCATTCTGTTTCCAGTCTATTTCCGCCACCGTGTACGGCGCACCGCTTGGTCGTGATTGTTTTACCTTGTCCATGTAGAGCTGCAACGCGGCAGTCGCGAGTGCCTGTTTTCGCTCCTCATTCATCGCTCCTAGCTTCATGAGCTGCGGAGCAATTTCCGCTCCAGCCTGTCCGGCTGCCTGAAGGAATCCCTCGATTCCTCCTCTAGTTGTCTTTGCATTCATGAGTGCTGTTCCCAGCTGCAAGAGTAAGGATGCACTCATCATTGGATCACGCTTGCCCATGACCGCCTGTAAAAATCCTATGTACTGCTGTATTTCTGACAGGTCGCTTGGCTCAAGTTCCATGGTACCCTGTGATATTGCTTCATTGTTCTTTCTAATGGTTTCACTAATTAAATCCTGTTTATCATCAATCTCTGTTTGGTCCGTTGTCTTGTCCTTATCCTTTTCATACTCTTTTCTTATGGATTTAAGATCAACGACGTTTCCGGATTCCGCTTCCACCTCATTTATTGGCGTATTGAAGTCAGTGACATTTTCACTTCCGTCCGTCACGACTGTTTTTGTCTCAGTCTCTCCTTCTTGCTCAAGCTCATCCACAGGTAGATCGGTTAAAAGAGAACCGGTTCCTGTAATGGTTTCCGTATCAACTCCAAGGGCATCCGCTAATGCTACATTCCCTTCTCCCAGAGGATTTTCAAGGATTTCATTTTCAACAGTCTTGACTGGCAAGCTTTGGTCCTCGGCCCATCCAAGGTCAATGTTCTTACTATCAAGTTCCTTGATGATTTTTTCCTGCGCCTTTATCTCATCAGATTTAAGAAGTTCTTTTCCGCCACCTATGGCGGCGCCTGCTGTTAATGCTTTAGCTCCTTTTGAAAGAATTTCTTTTCCCCAACCAGTCATAGTTTCCTCTTTTCTTAAAGGACGAAGAGGAACAGGCCACACCTTAGGGATATATCCAAGTGGATTTACCCATCCTTCATTACCCCATTTCAAGGCATCTACGAGATGATTTCGTGTGTATCCTTCAGTGTCTAATTTGGAAGGGTCTATTTCAGCTCTCGTTTCAACATCAGAAAAGATGTTGTCAGCCGCACCAGTTCCATATTTTATTTCTAAATCTTTTTTTGATTTGTCTAGAAGTTTCTTGCTCCATGATTCAGGAACCCATGAACCTCCATATATTTTTCTTTGAAGCCATTCAAGTCCTTTAATTCCATACTCCTCAACAATGTCACTGGGGTTCCATTTTACCTTAGGCTTGAATCCACCACCTCCATATCCAGGAAGTTTATACCCACCACGAGCAAACATAGGCCTGTTTAAAACTCTTCTAGGCATATCTACCCCTGTCCAAATGCGTTCTGATATCCTTGGTAAGCCCCTAGTCCTGTTATTCCTGCTCCAACCGCCTGTGCCATTGGATTAGTCATTGGAGAAGAACCCATTGTTAATGCGGATGAGCTGCTTGGCATTCCTTGATAGATATCCGAGACAAAACCGATTCTTTGGTATGGCTCATACATTTGCTGTATTTGCTGTCTGTATTGAGCGTCAGAAACCTGCTGTGCGCGTTGTTGCCTTTGAGACCCAGCTGCAAATAAGGATGAAAGGTCACCCTGCCCAAGCTGCTGTGCCTGCTGTGCTTGTTGTCCATATCCTCCAGCAACATTCTGCAACCGGTTCATTTGCTCGTCGAAACGGCCAGTTGCCATCTGCTGTGCCTGCGCAAAGTTTTGCGCCTGCGATTGTCCTACGGCCTGTGCACGCTGTCGTCCAAGTTCTGCGGTGGTAATTCCTTCTCTTTCTGTTCCAAAGGAACCAGTTCTTCCTGCACGGGCACTGGCTTCATTTTGTAATTTTGTAAATTGATCCTCAATGGATTGTGTCACTGATTCCTGGTAAGGATTCATATATTGTTGATATGATGATGGGTCATATTGAGCGCCGCCAGCAATGTTTAATGCACTGGTAGCGGCACCCATGTACGGCAAATAGCTTCCAAGCCCTTGCGTAGTTTGTGTAAAACCTGTTTCTTGAAGTGGGTCAAATTGTGCAATTTGTTGAGTGGGTATTTGTAATGTTCCAGGTGTAGTAACAGCCCCCTCCCCAGCAAGTCTTCCAGTTAAGTCCATTAATTGAAGCTTACGCGCCTCTATTTGTGGTGCTTCCCTTTCAAACTGTTGGTATATCTGTGGATCAGATGGTTGGTATGGGTCTGGTCGTGGTATTCCTGGTATGGAACTCATTATAAATCTCCTCTGTAAATCTTGCTAACTTCCTTCATCCCCAATCGCTTTGCCATCGCGTCAAACTTATTAATATTATCAACGCTTTCTGGCTCAAATATAATTTCTTTTGCTTCTCTAGTCTTTGCCCACGCCTTGAACATTTTCATCATGACTATGGCTGACATCTTTCCGCGGTGTTCTTTTTTAACATATAAATCCATTTCCTTTGCAAACTTTGCAGTTCCAAAACTGTACTCCATTATGATTCCAGTCATGAAACCTATGTTCTTATCATCCTCGTGTGCTATGATTCCGAACATGTCCGGATTAGTAAGCACCATGTGAAAATATTTTTTTACCTTATCTTCACTAAACTTCACTTTTTTGGACCAGTTTGATTCAGCATGCAATTCCCTTGCTGTCTTTATGATCCAGTCGAGGTCATTCTCCCCGATAAATTTCCATTTCATTAAACTACTGTTGGTTCCTCTCCCGGTCGCGCGGACTGAGGATCAAGACGATTCATCATCTGATACATTCGCTTTGCTCCTTCCCTCCGATCGCCGCCTCCAGCGTTTTTCACGGCATTCGCCGTCATGACAAACTCGCCGTCTGATAATTTTGCGTTCACACTATCCGATGTTCCAGTACCTGGACCCATGACATGCGCTCCGCGTGTATAGTCCCCTCCGGATTGCATTCCCAATCCTAGGTCTCCTTGCTCTTCTTCGCCAATCTCGGACATTGGACCGATATAGTCACCCATCTCTCCCATTCCTGATGGTCCCATCATAGGCATTTCTTCATCTTCACCAAGAGTAGGGGCAATCATTCTCATAATAATTTCCATTATTTTTTCCATTAAAGGATCGCGTTGGTTAACAATTCCCTCCAGTATTTCAGGTGGAATTCCTTCGTCTCCCGCGAACATTTCCGAAGTAGCTTCAGGGAAATCACTGTACGCTTGAATTCCTTCGTCCGGCATATCCACTGGTCCTACAGCTTCTCCAGCCATTGGCGCTTCTTCCTGCATCATTAAATCTTGCATGAAATCTCCGCCACCTTGCAACGCCTGCATGATTCCACCTCTTTTTACTCCTGCCGTCAATCCCCATCCAGGCCACCTGTACATGTTTTCATCACCGTATAATGGATTTTGCATTATTTCATCCATTAGTGCCTGCTGCCTTCTTGTTCTCTCTGCACCTTGCTCCTCCAATTCTTCAGGTTTCCATCCTGCCTGTGCATGGCCTATGACTTCCGGTGCAAGTCCTAACCAATCAAATTTATCCTTGTATCCTGTTATATCACCTTTAGCGCCCATTCCAAGGGCATCAAGGGCATCCAGTATTGCGTTACCAGTTGCTCCTCCTCCATAAGTTGGAACCTTCTTCGTGAACATGTCCATGAAGTTCAGTTGAGGTATTCCCTTTTCCATAACACCTCCGTGCTTAGGAACCTGTCCTGTCATGAGTCTCCACCATGGTACATCGGTTCCTTTACTCATTCCTACATCCTCGATAAATTCTGTGCCTGATTCCCCTCCTAAAAAAGGTTGTGTTAATTGATAATTCTTCCACGCCTGAAACGGCAGCGACCACAGTGCGGATGACATTGCACCCCTTCCTGCATGCGGCTTGCCCATTGCCGTGCTTGTTAAATAAGAAGTTGCGTAGCGCTTCGCCATGTTCTTCAGCATGGAGCTTGTCAGGAACTTGTTCATGGCCGCTTTTCCGAAGATGCCATAACCTCCTAGTCCTAAACCTAGTGCTATCCTTGCTTCATCACTGCCTGCTGCTCTCTTTACATCTCTCCATCTATCCGATAGCCAGCTCATTATGATGTTCCTCCGAATATGTCAGGTAATTTGTTCACGTTAATTGAAACGTCCCTCCTTATATCCTGTTCTGTTGTGTCAGTTGCAGGGTTATTGATGTCGGCCTCCGCTGCGTCTTCATCGGCGTAGACCTCCCCTGTTGTGGCGTGCTTGACCGTGGATTTAGTCTCCACGTCCGGTATAGGAAATGTTTTTTTTCCAGCCATCACGGTAATATCATCTTTTATAGCCATTTTTTCTCCTTATTGCAATCATTATGTTATTTCCATTACACTTAGGATCACGTGCAGATCGCCTCCGTTCTCCGCCTGTACCTTCAATACCTCGGATTCCTTGAAGACCACCGGTGCTGTTCCGCCTGTCTGCTGTGATGACTTTAACAATTCTTCCGATTCTCCTTTTTGTACTTTCCTGTTCGTCTCCAAATTATAGCTCACACTGTTCGTATCCACAAGATAAATGGAGATTTTGCAGTCATTCTCCTCATCAGTATTCGATACGCGAAGGGACTTGACAATCGCCGTTGTCTCTGATCCCACCGTATAGAGTGTTGTCAGCTCGCTTGTCGTCAAGACAGCTTTGTAGTTTACAAACGCGTTGGCCATTTATACTCCTAAGAACCATGCTCTTTGTTCTTCCTCGTCACCTAGCGTGACAGGTGTATAGGTATTGTTCAATATGAAGATCATTTGCTCAAGTGTTGCAATCAATTGATTGAGTTGCGATTGATCGTATTCTTCCCTTGCTTGCGGTAACATAGGAACTGTTATCTTTGCCATTATGCCCCCCTCAATCCGTCTGGTTTTCCGTCAAACCTCATTGTTCCATATCTCCAATCTTCATCAACGGCGTCGCTTCCAACACGGAGTGCCAATTGCCGTCCTCTTATGCGTGTGTCCTGTTTTGTTGTGCTTGTAGTAATTGCATATGGTCCGTTAGTTGTTTGTGATGCTGCTGGATAAGGACGAGACTTCACTGTCACATCAACCGTTCCTGTTTGATTCTTGAAGTCAGGAATAAAACGGGAGATGGACAGAAACTGATCTCCATCCGCAATGTCAATATCACCTGATTCAATATATGCTGTCATCGCTGATCCTGCAGCGTTAACACCTTTCTCCTGTGCGTAGACAAAAGTTCTTCCATCTTTGTTTCCATAGATTGTTGAAATTGTTGCCGTAGAATCATCGGAATCAAATTCCGTTGCATACGGGTTAGCATAAACTCCACGATCAGCCCACGTGCTTCGTGATAAGGATCCTGTATGCCACAGGTTCTCTGCATAGTTAAAAGTTACATGCCTGTTTATTTGTAGTGATCCACTAGCAGCGTAGAACCATATGACTTCGTTAAAGTCCGAGTTAGACGAACAGTAAATATCTCCTACTGCATTCGGATTAATATCATCAAAGACGTAATCCTGCACTGTGCATGGGATCTTTTTAACAGCACCATCGAACATGAAAAAAGAATCATGGCCCATCCAATAGGATATGCCACTAATATCAATAGCCGTATGAATTCCAACCGCTCCGCAATTGTCACCTAGTTGCTTGAATCCAAAAGTGAAAGGTGGACCAATAAATTGCATCTGGTAAAGTGATGTATCTGTCCAAATTAATATTGCACCCCTACTTCTTACAGCCGCATTAATTTGGTTTCCTGCAGTAAGTCTTTGTGACCCTGCCGTATTAGTCGCAGTTGGTGTCCAAGTATTAACTGTTTCCTGATCCGACCAGCGTATAAACATGTTGTCCTGCGTGGTTGTTGT
>Ga0208030_1001477_pt1 | contig 13370 bp, 25 predicted proteins | sample MalvirDeepMed_M9_FD_184246 | JGI IMG/M metagenome (GOLD analysis project Ga0208030, IMG submission 184246) | Marine viral communities from the Global Malaspina Expedition - Malaspina viral metaG DeepMed_M9 (SPAdes) (version 2) | ecosystem: Environmental > Aquatic > Marine > Oceanic | place...
CCTTGAAGCGGGTTTCGCTGACAATTTAGCGGAAGTCCTGGATGATTCAGCGCTGGGCAGGATAGCGTCCGACATAGTTCAGGAGTTTGACTCGGATCACGAATCACGGCACGAGTGGGAATTTGCCTATACAAAGGGATTGGACCTATTGGGCTTTAAGTATGATGAAAGAACGGAGCCTTTTCAGGGCGCAAGCGGTGTAACGCATCCACTGTTGGCGGAATCAGTGACAGCTTTCCAGGCGCAGGCCTTTAAGGAGCTTTTACCACCGGCGGGACCGGTGAAAACAGAGGTACTCGGAGTCGAAACACCGGAAATTATAGCGCAGGCGGACAGGGTTCAGGACTTTATGAACTATCAGATCACTGATAAGATGGAAGAATACACGCCTGACATGGATCAGTTGCTGTTTCACTTGCCTCTTGCGGGGTCCGCTTTCAAAAAAGTCTATTATGACGCTACAAGACAGGCGGCGGTGTCAAAATTTATACCAAGTGAGGATTTAGTAGTAAATTATTTAGCAACGGACTTGCAATCGGCGGAACGGGTGACGCATATTGTAAAAATATCAGAGAATGACCTGTTAAAACAGCAGGTTGCGGGGTTTTACAGGGATATTGACGTCAAAGTCAGCGATGACGAGACATCCATACAGAAAAAGTACAATCAGTTAGAGGGAATTAACAAAGTTGCCTATGCGGATGAGATATATACTTTATATGAAGTACATTGCGATTTAGACATACCGGGATTCGAAGATAAAGACGGGGAAACCGGGGAGCCAACCGGTATTAAAATACCTTATGTTGTTACTGTTGACAAAGGATCCAACAAAGTTTTATCCATCTACCGAAATTATAAAGAAGACGATCCACTTAGAAAAAAAATTGAATATTTTGTTCATTATAAGTTTCTTCCAGGTTTGGGTTTTTATGGTTTTGGTCTTATCCATATGCTCGGGGGTTTATCAAGAACGGCTACCTCCACGCTTCGTCAACTTATTGATGCCGGAACGTTATCAAACTTACCAGCAGGTTTTAAGGCCAGGGGAATTAGAATTGCCGATGATGATGCACCATTACAACCAGGAGAATTTAGAGACATAGACGCACCAAGCGGGGACTTGCGGGCTGGCTTAATGCCGCTTCCATATAAAGGCCCTGATCAAGTGTTATTTCAGTTATTAGGTTTTTGTGTAGACGCTGGACAAAAATTTGCAGCGATTGCTGATATGAAAATATCAGAAACAAACACAAATGCACCTGTCGGAACCACCCTAGCCATGATGGAACAAGGCGCTAAAGTAATGAGCGCAATCCATAAACGTTTGCATTATTCGCAAAAACATGAATTTAAACTACTGGCAAGTGTTTTTGGTACTTTCCTTCCTCCGGAATATCCATACATGGTGGTGGGTGGAAATCAAATGGTCAAGCAAACGGATTTTGATGACAGAGTTGATGTTATCCCTGTTTCGGACCCTAACATGTTTTCAATGTCACAACGTGTGGCACTGGCGCAAATGCAGTTACAACTAGCGCAAGCCGCGCCTGAACAGCATAATTTACAAGAAGCGTATCGTAGAATGTATCAAGCTTTAAATGTTCAAAACATTGAAGCGCTTTTACCTCCTCCTCCTCAACCCCAACCCGTTGATCCGGGAATCGAGAATGCTATGGCATTGGGTTTAAAAACTCTTCGCGCTTTTGAAGGACAAAATCATCAAGCGCACATTGACGCACACCGTGCTTTTATGTCGAGTTCATTGGTTAAATCAAACTTACAGGTCCTGGCTTTATTGCAAGGACATATTTCAGAACACGTTGCATTAATGGCACGTGAAGAAATTATGCAACAGGCAGGACCGCAGTTACAGCAAATGCAAATGCAAATGCAGCAAGATCCAGGGGCTGCGCAAAACCCTATGATGCAGCAACAAATGCAGCAAGCGCAAGCGCAAATTGAATCTCGCATCGCTGAACGCATCGCTGAGCTAACTAATAATATGGTAGCGGAAGAGCAAGATATGCTTGAGGCACAGGGTGCGGATCAATTAGTAGAGCTTCGTGAAAAAGAATTAGATATACAAGCAGCCGATGTTCAACGCAAAGTAAATGAAGGCAAAGAAAAAATTGCTTTAGATCAAATGAAGTTTAAACAAAAAGAAGAGCTGCAAACAGAGAAGATAGATTCTATAGAAGATATCGCTGAACTTAGAGCTCGTGTTACTTTAAAAAAAATGCAGGATCAGGAAAAACAAAAAAAGATGAAATATGATAGAAAATCCCGATAAATTAATTAATGAGGTTTATACAAAGGCTCGAGAAATCATAGAGACAGAAAAACTTAATCCTATTGATTTTTCAGGCGCTTTAATCAGTGTAGCCAAGCTTATCCTTGTGGAAACTGTGGGAGCCAAAGATGCAGAAATCTTATTTGATTTTGCTGATAAAAGTTTTATAATAAAGTCTAAACAAATAACATATCACTAAAGGATAAATTATGGCATTAAATAACCCTAAACCAAAATATATTAATGGTTCATTATATCCTAATGCAAAGATGACTGTGAGTAAGGACATGAATCCTTATGCAGGAAAATTTGTTAATCAGGAAAAAATTGTTGATACATACACTGCCAGTGCGGAAGGTCCTAAAGTTAAACAAAATTTAGGTAGTGGACCAAAAGGCCAACGCAGTAAAATGCAAATTAAAAAGGTACCTTTTAAAGGTCTTTTTTAATGGAGTGCACAAACTGTGGGCATGGTTGTCATTGCAGTGATGGTAGTACATGTCAAGCATGTGGTTGCAACAACTGTGAACATAAGGTAGACTAACTTTTTTTAAAGGAGGTTTTATGAAACTTTTAAAAGATATATGGCAACACTTGAAAGAGTGGAGCGAGTGGGGCATGAAGGACTGGATTAAGGCCGGGATTGTTGCCATTGTTGTTATTATAGTTCTAGGAAAAATTTCAGGGGCTGTATAATGTTAAACCTCATCAGTGGATTGTTAGGCGGTAAGAATGGAGCCTTAAAACAGATCGCTGGTGTAATTGATGATTTGCATACCTCAGATGAGGAAGTGCTAGACAAAAAGATTTTAATGCAACGCATCCAGCAAAAACTTGCTGAAAAGCAATTGGATGTAAACGCTAAAGAAGCTGGTCACCGGTCCGTATTTGTTTCGGGCTGGCGGCCCTTCATCGGCTGGTGCGGAGGGCTTGCATTATTCTTTGAATTTATTTTATCTCCATGTATAGAATGGTACGCTAAATTTGCAGGATTAGATTTAACTGCTCCTGAAATTCAAACTGGCCCCTTGCTAGCAATTGTCACTTCAATGCTCGGCGTCGCCGGACTCCGCAGTTTTGAGAAGAGCAAAGGCTTAACCAAATAAGGAGAAATTATGGCTAAGAAAAAGAAACAAACACCACTACAAAAAATACAAAAGGAATTAGACAAGCTTGCAGCTCTTCATGCAAAAGAAGAAGCGATAGTTGAGAGGATTGAAGAGATCATTGACGAAGAGGAGGATTTCGACGACACCAACGAAAATTGGGAAGGAACCGATTGAAATGGCAAGACTATCGGCAAAGGATTTAACCGTTCCACAAATGAAAGCTAATGCAGCAGGTATGAAAGCTGTTATTGCTACTAAACCTAAAGGTGATCCAACAGGTATGGGCTTAAGGGGTCAAGATCTAACAGGAGCTGCAGTTAATAAAAAAAAGGGGGGAGCGGTAAAAAAGAAAAAACTAGATATTAAAAAAGCTATTAAAAAACCCGGTTCGTTGCGTAAGTCTCTGGGCATAAAAAAAGGAAAAAAAATTCCTTTAAAGAAATTAAATAAGGCTGCAAAAGCAAAAGGTAAATTAGGGCAGCGTGCTAGATTTGCAAAAACATTAGCTAAATTAAGAAAGAAAAAATGAACTGCTGGCATTGCAACGTCGAGTTAATATGGGGCGGTGACCACGACATAGAGGATGATGAGGATAAGATGGTAACCAATTTATCGTGCCCCAACTGTAAGTGCCGTGTATATGTATATCAACCAAAGGAGGAAGACGCCGATGCCGTTTAAATCAGAAAAACAAAAAAAGTTTTTATTTGCTAATGAACCAGAAATAGCTAAGAGATGGGCAAAGGATTATAAGCATGGTGGTTTTGTGATTGTTAAACCGAGAGGCTTTGGTCGTATGCTACCAAATAAAAGACCCCAAACAAAAATATATACATGACATTAGAGGAAAGAATTATGGAACATGAAGGATTTGTTCCAAAAATTTATAAAGATACCAGAGGATTTTCTACGATTGGGTATGGCCATTTAGTAAAACCTACCGATATATTTGAAGAAGAAGTCGAATACCCTGAAGAAGAACTTTATGAATTATTTTTAAAAGATTTACAAGAAGCTAAAGAAGGAGCCCACACATTGGTGGGACATATTACAGATCTTCATCCTAATGCTTGGGAATGTATTGTAGAGATGGTATATCAACTTGGAACTGCAGGCGTAATGAAATTTTCAAAAATGCTTTTGGCATTGGAAGAAAAAGACTATTTCGAGGCCCACGTACAGATGCTTGACTCGCGCTGGAGTAAACAGACACCAAGAAGATGTGTTGAACTTTCCGAAATAATGAAAAAGTGTTCTTAGATGGATATAGTAACAATTGTAGATTATCTTAAAAAAATAATAAAAACTAGACAAGATCAAGTAAATCAAGTTATAACATCGGATGTAAAAACCTTGGAAGAATATAAGTATCTTTTAGGGAAGTTACATGCTTATAATGAAGTAGTACAGGAACTCACGGACCTGCTAAAAAAACAGGAGCGCTATGAAGATGAAGCCCAAGATTTTGATACCAGAAACTAATATCATTGATATTAACGAAAAACCCTACAAAACAAAAAAAGAAATAGGAAAGGTTCCAGAACCCACAGGTTTTAGGATTGTTTTATTTCCTTTATTACTAGAGAAAAAAACGAAAGCAGGTTTACATCTTACTGACGAAACTGTGGCCGAAGCACAGATAGCTACAAATGTTTGCCGTGTATTAAAGGTTGGACCTGATGCTTACAAAGATAAAGAACGCTTTCCAAATGGAGCTTGGTGTAAAGTAACTGATTGGGTACTCATTACTAAATATGCTGGATCCAGAATTCGCATTGAAGGCGGAGAACTGAGAATAGTGAATGACGATGAAATACTGGCAGTCATTGATCATCCAAAAGATATACTGCCAGCAAGTTTATTTTAGGAGAATATTATGGTTGAAGAAAAAATGGTTCCATTAGATACAAGCGGTAACGATGTCGAAGTAACTTTAAAAGAAGAAGTAAATGAATCAGAGGTTACAACAGAGGAAAGTAATATTAGAGAAATTCCACCTGAAACAAAAGAAGAAGTTAAAGAAGAAGTTAAAGAAGAAGTTAAAGAAGAAGTTAAAGAAACCACCGAAAACAAAGATGAACTAGAGGAATACAGCGCAGGTGTTAAAAAACGTATTGACAAACTTACTCGAAAAATGCGTGAGTCTGAACGACGTGAACAAGCCGCTGTTGAGTACGCAAAAAAAGTTCAAGAAGAAAATTCTAAATTAAAAACCAGATCTTCTGAAACTGATAAACTATATGTTTCAGATTTATCCGCTCGCATTGAATCTCAAATTGATGCGGCTAAAACTAATTTAAAAAATTCTATAACTAACGGGGACGTTGAAGGTCAAGTAAACTATCAACGTGAAATTGCCGCTCTTACTCAAGAAGAAGATAGGGTAGGTAGAGAAAAAAGAAGGCTAGAAAAAATTAAACCAATTGTTGATCCTTCATACGAGGGTCCTCGCAAGGCTGATGGAACTCCAGATAGAAGATCTTATTACTCTAATCCTTCAAGCCCGCCGCCACCAGATAAACGTGCTACAGAATGGGCAGAAAAAAATTCATGGTTTGGCGAAGATCAAATAATGACCTATGCTGCTTATGGATTACATCAACAATTAACTGAACAAGAGGGTTTTGATCCTCGTTCTGACGAATATTACGAAGAAATTGACTTAAGAATAAAAAAAGAGTTTCCACATCGCTTTAAAGATAGTAAGATAGGGGAAAATAGTAGCAACCTGAAACCCGTCCAGGCAGTTGCTTCTGCAAATCGATCGACGAAAACTGGACGCCGAACCGTAAGACTCACGCCTTCGCAGGTTGCGATAGCAAAAAAATTAGGTGTGCCATTAGAGGAATATGCAAAACACGTGAAGGAGGCATAATATAATGACTGAAAAGATAAAAAAATCCCCACGCAAAATTGAGACCCGAACAATAAAAGCTCGCAAGAGAGGATGGGTTCCTCCTTCAAGTTTAGAAGCACCCGATCCCCCCGAAGGTTTTCACCATCGTTGGGTTCGTGCTGAGTTCAGAGGCGAACAAGATGAAAAAAACATTTTGGGTCGTTTACGTTCAGGATATGAATTTGTTAATATAAGTGAATATCCAGGCAGAGTAGATCTTCCCTCCATTTTAGAGGGAAAATACAAAGGTGTTATCGGAGTTGGAGGATTATTATTAATGCGATGTCCGATTGAGGTAAAAGAAGACAGAGACGCTTACTTCAGGCGCTTAACCGACGATCAAAAAACATCCATTGAAAATGATCTCATGAAACAAGAGCACCCTTCAATGCCAATCTCTAAAGAGAGGCAAAGTAGGGTAGAATTTGGTAGAAACAAAAAGTCTTAATGGTTAAGGCCAATGTCTCTATCATATTGTCAAAAGGAGACATATTATGGCTAATATAAATGCGGCTTTTGGTCTACGTCCTTACGAAAGATCAGGCTCAAGTTATAATAACCAAGGCGTGAACGCCTATCCTTTAAACTTTGATGGAGCAACTACTGGTTCCACGTCCTTAATTTGGACTGGTTCCCCTGTGATACCTCTAGCAACTGGTTTAATTGATATTGTTGGTAACGCCAATGGCGGTACTGTACCTTTGTTAGGTGTCTTTATGGGTTGTCGATATATCGCAACTGATGGAACACCAACTTGGTCAGCGTACTGGCCTGGTTATGCAGCGGTTAAGGCGTCTACAGAAGCTACGGCATTTGTCGCTGATAACCCTCACGCTCTCTTTGTCATTAACGCTGATGGTGCGTTAGCAGATGCAGATTTATTTGCAAACGCTAACCTTGCAACAGCAATAACCGGCACTGATACTAGCGGCTATTCACTTGGTGAATTAGCTACTGGTACACTTGCAGCTCCAGGAGCAGCATTAAATCTGAAAATTATAGGATTTGATGATCAAGCTTCAACAGCAGCAGGAGCCGTTGACAAAACAGCAGCAGGCCGATTAGCGGTCGTAAAACTCAACCTCCATTACATGGATTCAACATCAGGAATATAGGAGTAAGATATGGCTATTAATAGAGCACAGCTTGCGAAAGAATTAGAGCCTGGGTTGAATGCCCTGTTCGGTTTGGAATACGCACGCTACGAAAACGAAGCAGCAGAAATTTTTGAAAATGAATCATCAGATAGAGCTTTTGAAGAAGAAGTTATGTTAGTTGGTTTCGGACAAGCTAACGTGAAAGCAGAAGGAGCAGCAGTAGGTTTTGATACCGCTTCTGAATCTTTCACCGCACGTTACACTCACGAAACAATTGCACTAGCATTTGCTTTAACAGAAGAAGCTGTAGAAGATAATTTATATGATACTTTATCTGCTAGATATACAAAGGCATTGGCACGTTCAATGGCTTACACTAAACAAGTTAGGGGTGCTGATGTATTAAACACAGCATTTGCAACAACTGGTGGAGACGGCGTTACATTAGCTAACACTGCTCACCCAACTGCACTAGGTGGAACCTGGTCTAACAGATCTGCGACAGACGCAGATATTAACGAAACCTCATTAGAACAGGCGATGATTGATATTGCTGGTTTTATCGATGAAAGAGGACTAAAAATTGCAATGCAAGGAAGAAAATTAATTATTCCTGTAAACATTCAGTTTGTAGTTGATAGAGTCTTGAACTCAACTCTAAGAGTCGGTACTGCTGACAACGATATTAACGCTCTGAAAAATATGGGCATGCTACCAGGTGGTTACACAGTTAACCATTATCTAACAGATACTGACGCATGGTTCATTAAAACAGATTGTCCTAATGGATTCAAACACTTCACAAGAGCTGCCCTTGCCACTGGCATGGAAGGCGATTTTGATACAGGAAACATGAGATACAAAGCACGTGAGAGATATAGCTTTGGTTACTCTGATCCTCGTTGTGTTTACGCATCTCAAGGCAGTTAGACAAAACTTACACTGGATCCTCCCAGATAGAAGAAGGCGGTTGCAAGACCGCCTTTTTTGTTTTACAACTATCATTGTTAATGTTGGTGAATACACGTCATGAGGACGGTGTATTTACTGGTCAAATTAAAAGGAGACTGACATGACAACACATTTTAATAATGGCGTTACTAACGTGGTTAAAGATAAAAGCCCGTTAAAGAACGCAATGATGCCTGATCCATTTCCCGTTACCAACACACAAGGTGGGGGATATGACTTTCTAGGCCAAACTTCGTTTATGGATGATTTTTATTCAGCCATTACAAGAACAAATACAAGTAATAATGGAAGAGGTTCACCAGGATGGTATTTAAGCCAAACTGCTAGTACTCAAACCGCTGCACCAATAGCAGATGCTGTAGGTGGATGGTTACAAATGGATGAAGTAAATGCAACTAATGATGCTTATAACCAAATTAATACTTTTACTGCTTTTCAACTAAATACAGGTATGAATGCTGGTTTTGAAGCTAGAGTAGCAGTTGAAGATATTTCAGCAACAGAAATTGTTCTTGGGTTAGTTGATACAGATGTAACTTCAGGAGTAGTAAATATTACTGATGGGTTATATTTCTCTAACTTTTCTGATCCTGATTCTATTACTGCTAGTACAAGTTTATACCTTCACGCTGAAAAGAATGGAACTATTACTTCAAGTGATGCATTAGTTGATCCATACACTGGTGATACTTTTGTTATTGAAGATGGTGCCTTGCAAACAGCTAGTGCTACTCAATTAGCAACTCCAAGTAATTCATTTATTGCTGGATTTAACATTGTTCCTAAAGGATCAAATGGTAATACTAATACTGCTGTGATTCAAGCATACTTAGGTCCTGTTGGAAAACAGCCTTTGCCTGTCGCATCAATTGCAACTACTAATTTACCTGATGATTTGGCATTAGGACTTATGATGGGAACTAAAAACAATACAACAACCGCAGCTATTATGTGGGTTGATTATGTTAAAGCGATTAGTTCTAGAAGCTTTGGTAGTTCATCTACTAAGTAATAACAATTAACCAAGGTAGGGTGTAAAAGCCCTACCTTTTATAGGAGATAAAAAAGATGAGTATTCAAGGATCCATAAGTTCGTTCTCGGTTACTTCAGTTGGCTCAGGTCAAACTATATATAATGGTCCTGCTAGAATTTTAGGTGTTTATTATATGAATACTGAAGCTACTGGCACAATCATATTATATGATGATACAACTGAGGTATTTAAAATACAAATACCAGATGGCGCTACAACAGAAAATTCAAATTATATTGAATTTCCTGGCGATGGAATTAAAGTTGATACAAGCTTAAAATATACATTTACAACAGTTATCTACGGAACCATCCTTTATCAAAAAGGCTAATGTACAAGCTAATGTTTAGCTTGGCTATCATTAGTGCGCTCAGTATGTATGGATGTAATGTATATTCGGGTATGTCTATGAAACCCCATAAAACAAGTGTCACTACAACCTATGGACAAGATGAAGTGGACAAGGATAATGACAAAAAAGATCAGAGAAAGGATTCAATGCAGATAACCGTGAAACAGGAGTTTGTATGGAAGGAATAAAATGGAATTGATTATAACTGTATATGCTATTTGGATTGTGGGGGGAGTAATTGTGATGGTGGCACAGCAATGAACGGGCTAAAAATATCATTCGCCGTCGTGGCGTTTGTGCTGATTCAGGGTGTGGCAGTCATATGGTACGTCTCGAAACTTGATTCTCGGGTGGACCAGATGTACAAAAGCTTCGAAGAGGAGAATAAAAAAGAAGTCATCGAAAATCAGGTCAAAATGAAAATTGATTTGGAAAATCTCATCGCAGATGTCAAGGAGTTGCAAAGAGAAATGAAGCAGATGAATAAAAAAGACAAAGAAATAGTTAAGCAAAATAAATCCATAGAGCGCCAGCATAAGGATCTCTTCGAAATGTTGCAGGGAGGGTCTAATAATATGATTCAACAGAACCAGACTAAAGGTGGTTCCTACTCTTATGGCGACTAATGTTTGATTGGTTTGATAAATCATCTATAACTTTAGCAGTTCTCACAGTAATAATATTTGTAATGGTGGTGGTGTAATGGCTAATGACAGGCTCGATGTATCGGACCGCACAGCGATCAGCATGCCTATGCGCAACCTTTTGGCCATATTATCGGCCACAGCGGTCGGCGTCTGGGCCTTTTTTGGGATCCAGGAGCGCCTAAATACGCTTGAGACGCGTGTAACCTTATCCGAATCAGACCTCACGAAAAACACGGAATTCCGCATAAAATGGCCGCGAGGTGAATTAGGGTCCCTCCCCGCGGACGCTCAGCAGGACCTTCTCATAGAATTTCTTAGTTCTCAAATTGAGTCTATGCAGTCTGATATGGAGTCAATGATGTCAAATTCCGTGAACATAAAGAGAGCGCAGCAGGACATAGAGCGATTGCTTAATGACGTGGAGAAGCTCAAGGATAAATTGAGGGAATCAAATGGAAGTAATTAGCGTCATCGTTATGTTTATATTCGGTAATATGAACGATCAGGAGCATAGAATGACGCAGTATGTTCCAATGGAATCACTGTCCTCATGCATGAAGGAAGTGAGAATACTCAAGAAAAAAGAAACAGATTATACAAAGGACGCATTCTGCGGTCCTGCGTTGGTGGAACTGAGTGATGACGGGGAAATCCTGACATTGCATACGGAGATCCCAGAAGGGGCGAAGATGGTAAAGAAGAAAATAAGCAAGGAAGCTTTTGAAAGATGGACACTTAGATCCAAGGAAAAATGGAATAGTAAATAATTACAGTGGTTCAGATATTCACTCGTTCAACGTACTTTACACCAATCAAAAAAAGGACTAGTATAGGAAGATCCCCTAGGTCAAAGCCTAAGAATAAGCATAAGCGGAGAACCTGGAAAAAATACCATCGGCAAGGAGGCTAATATGGCACAAGGATATAAAGACCGTAAAGACGAGTCTATAGCAATGAGGGTTAGAAAACCTCGTACTAAAAAACAACTAAAAGCAAGTAGAGATGAGTCCTATGGAAAATGGGGCGGAGGAAAAGGAAAAGGCATTATCAATAAGAAAAAAGGTGGATCCATGGGCGCTGCAAAGCGTGGTGGTGGTGCGATAATAAGATAATCGATGCCTACTTATGCCTCTACAGCGAGCTTTGACTTAGCAATAGATGATATTGTTGAAGAAGCTTTTGAACGGTGCGGTTTACAAGATCGTACAGGTTACGAAATAAAAACCGCACGACGTTCATTAAATATTATTTTCGCTGATTGGGCTAACAGAGGACTTAATCTTTGGACTATTCAAAGACAATCTAAAACAGTAGCGGCGAACGTTAATAGTCTTAGTGGTACGGATTTATTTGGATCTACAGCAGGAGATAGTGCGCAGATAATTGACATTACCGATATGGTAATGCAACAGACATCAGGAGGGACAACTAGTGATTATGCGGTAACTCGCATAGGAAGAGATGTATATTTTGGGTATACAGTTAAATCAACGACTGGAAGACCAACACAATATTATCTGGAAAGAACAATTAACCCTACTTTGTATTTATATCCAGCGGCTGATACAGCGTATACAATGGTGTATTATGCATTAGTCCGTATGTTTGATGCTGGGGATTATACCAATAATGCACAAGTTCCATTTCGTTTTATTCCATGTATGACGGCAGGACTAGCGTATTACCTGGCAATGAAATACGCCCCTGACAGAATTCAATTATTAAAACAAATTTATGAAGAAGAGTTTAAACGAGCGGCTGATACCGATAGGGAGACATCTGATTTTAGTTTTACTCCCGAATGGAACTATCTTATTTAAGGAAAAATTATGGCTAGATACGCGTCAGGAAAATTTGCATTACGAATTTCAGATCGATCAGGTTTGGCGTTTCCTTATAATGAAATGGTTAAGGAATGGACGGGATCATGGGTTCATTACAGTGAATATGAACCTAAACAGCCTCAATTAGACCCCAGATACCATCCCACCGATCCTCAGGCACTACAGCATGCAAAGCCTCAAATTGCTAATGCTACAGTTTTTGTGGGTTATACTAATGTACGCAAGGCTAATAATCAGTCAGTGTTAAGTGGAGTGTATGATGGAGTGGGAGATGGAACCACAGTTAATGGTTTTCAAACATTGGAGGAATCAGTGACTCTCTACCATGCCAATGGAGTGTCTTATCCAGGATTCGTCAGAAGTATGCAGCCACTAAGTGTTCAACGACCTAATCAACCCACAAGGTTGCATAGCTTTGTAGGAAATGTTACGGTAACCACAACATGACCGATTATTCTGATTTATTAACTAATGTAAGAAATTACACGGAAACTTCCAGTGATGTACTTTCGGATGCGGTCATTAATACATTCATTGTTAATGTTGAAAATAAAATATTTAAGGAAGTGGATCTCAGTTATTACCGTAAATATGACACGGCTAATTTAACCCAAGATATCGCTTTTCTTTCCCTTCCAGGAGACTGGAGAGCGACCCGATATCTTCAAATTGTTGTTGCGGATGTAAGAACAACCTTGCTACAGAAGGATATTTCATTTATGACAGAGTACTGGCCTGATAGAACAGCAACGGGTACTCCTAAGTACTATGCTGATTGGGATCAAGACACGCATTATATTGCGCCAACACCAAGTGCCAACATAGCTGTTGAACTTGCATATTTAAGGATGCCTGATAATTTATCGGCTTCCAACACATCCACGTGGATCAGTCAAAATGCTCCCAACGTGCTTTTATACGGTTGTATATTAGAAGGACTTGCATACTTGAAAGGTCCGACAGATATGATACAACTGTATCAACAAAAATATAATCAATCTGTACAGAATCTTGCCACATATGAGATGGGGCGTGATCGTAGAGACGAATATAGAGACGGTGTCATTCGTGTCCCTCTCGAATCAAGGAACCCATAGGAGGTTATTATGGCTATTACTCAAGCTGT
>Ga0208030_1001483_pt1 | contig 13326 bp, 7 predicted proteins | sample MalvirDeepMed_M9_FD_184246 | JGI IMG/M metagenome (GOLD analysis project Ga0208030, IMG submission 184246) | Marine viral communities from the Global Malaspina Expedition - Malaspina viral metaG DeepMed_M9 (SPAdes) (version 2) | ecosystem: Environmental > Aquatic > Marine > Oceanic | place...
TCCATTTTCTTCTTCATAACCTCCTCCTGATCCGTCGTCTATTTGACCTCCTCCATAAATGGGATAGTCAACTGAAGGAACAGGTCCTGGATCACCTACATTTCCAAAGCCTGGAATATCTACAACGGGGTCTACGGGATCAATGATATCAAGTCCAGGATATTCGTCTACTACTACGGGTTCAAAAGGATTGTTTATAGGAGCAAAATCTGTTCTAGGATCCCCCCCTGCGCCTGCGCCTACATTATCGGTTACTTCTGCTACGGGGGCTTCCCAAATATCATTAAACGGGTTGGTGTCTACAAAAGGAGACACTTCAGGCTCGACAAAATCTTCTATTGGATCGATAATCTCATCGGCGGGGTCGTATATTTCATATCCTGGTTCGCCCCAATTATCTACGGGGTCGTAGAGTCCTCGAAAACGCGTACCCGTATTCCCCTGAAACCCTAAATCACTAGGAGTAAATCCTGGTTCTCCTTCCCAATTCCAATCTTGAAGCCCGCCTATACCCGCTTCATTAATTATATTGTTAAGGGTGTCCTCGGCTTCGGTGGCTTCTCGATCTTTAAAATCAGCAACGTCCGCTTCGTATTGGTTGCTGGCACTGTTCCGCGCTTCGTTTGCCTCTTGGCGTTTGGTCTCAGCCTCTCGCCCAAACTGCCCGATGCCCCCGTCAAAATTATAATCCTGCGGGGAAAAGTCAGGCACTTGGATATTGCCTAAGTCTATATTAGGCATGCCGCCAAAGTTAAAGTTAAAGGACATTAGTCTACTCCTCCAAAGAATTCCTTACCTGTATCATAAACACCCATAACTGTGGCTCCCGCGGCGGATCCTGTTATTGGAACACCTTGTTCTATGAGTTCTCTCCCTGGAATAAATCCTGGTGCAGGAGGTCTTCTCTTTTCAGGTCCTATTCTCCAGAACTCTAAAAAATTAGAACGGTGTTTATCATCGTACCAAGGATTTACTTCTTCTGCATTAAGATAATCAGCTTGTAAATCTCGTCCTATATCATGTGCGGTAACAGAATCTAAAGAATAGAAAAAACGAACAGCTTGATCTAACGTCATTTTTCGATTACTTGCTTTTAATATTTTATCTAATAATTTAGGATCCGCTACGGCTTCAGCTAACAGTTCTTGAGTGGAATCATATAAAGCTCGTTGTCTCCAACCAAAACGATAAGTATAAGGGTTTAAGGGTCCAAATATTAATTTACCCACTCGGGAAATATCTACGTCTTGCTTGGCACCTGTTTGAGCGACATCACTCAGAAGAGAGGCTCTACGACCTTCTCTACGAACTTCTTGCTGTACAGCAGAATTAAGTTTAATTAAATCTCTAATAGTTTTTTTAGGTAAAAATCCCTCGTACATTTTTTCAAAGCTCACCATGTCGGGTTTACCTGCTCTCGAAATTAAAGGATAGTCTTTAGTGATTAAATCATTTAGGGCTTGAGGGTTAATTTTTTTATAACCCAACCCACCTGCCCCTTTTACGTCTAGCTCTATTATTTGATTATAAATATCTTTAGCAATTACACGCTGTATTTCATTTTCATAAGCAGGATCTGCTCTCTTTAGTAAAGTTAATAATTTGTCTCGTCGGAGTCTAGAACCTGAAGCATTTTCTAAAGTGTCCCCTCGTACTATGCGTAATATCATTTCTCCAGGAGGGAGCTGACTTAACTCCTCATTCTCTGCTCTTAATACTTTTATAAACTGCTCACGCTTCTCAGCTAAAGTTTTAACCACTCTTTGTGTAGAATTAATAGTATTCCATACGTTATAGTCTTCATCAGGAAAAGCAGCTTTTATCAAGCCGCCGTTTTTACTCATCCAACGCTCATGCTCTACTTTCATTCCTCTATAGTCTCTAAGCTCTTGAAAGGGTTCCAAAACCTCTTTTTTGTAACGAGCTGCAATACCCCGTTGAATATGGTCAATCATATCCAGTCCTTCGTCCCCTGACTCTCTTAAAATTTTCATCAAGGGGGTTCCAATGGGGTGGGAAATGCTGTCGCCCTTAGTACCAAACAAAGAGGGGATTAATGATTCATTCCAGTCCTTTCCTCTACTTAATAAATTGTTAATAAAACGATTATTAGCTAATTCTGAGGCTCTCCTGTATTCTGTTTTAATATCCCAATATTCGGTGCCGTATTTGTTATCCTTCATCCAGTCTCGTAATCTTTTACTAGGTTTACCATAAGTAAAAGGAATTTTAGATTTTGCTGAAGCTGATTTTAATAAGAGTAATTGTTGCTGTTTTTCAACTGCACGAATTAAATCATCAATTGCTCTTTTAGAAGGCTCTCTAATAGAACCCCCTACAGAATTTCTTAGAGCGTGCAAATCAACGGTTAAGTCATGAAGTTCTTGAAACGTTATACGATCTCCTCCAATTTTATGTTTGGGTCCAAATCCTTGTAAACGATTTAAAGCCAAACGAGTATCTTTCCCCCTGAGATTGGTTCTGAGCCATTCTGCTAATTGTTTATCTCGTTTTAAGATAGATTGAGTAGTCCCGCCTTTTAATATTTTAGATATTTCTTTAGAGAAAGGTGAACTAGGATTAACATTCTCTCCTAGTGAACTGTATCTTTTTGTAATATTGATCATCTTAGCATTAGGCTCTTTCATATAATCTCGCTGAATTTTATACAGCCTACGAATCATAGGATTACGGAACGCATTCATCATAGAATCAGGATCAGCAATTTCTTCAAAAGCGTGTCTACCGACGGCGGATTCATCAGTTAACGTTCCAGGAAGTTTTTGTGCGGCAGGCTTAAGTCCTAAGTAAGCCGCATCATCTATCCCTAATGATTTTAAGATAAAATCATCTGCCTGTCCTTCTTCAATCATTTTTGCATACTGTACCCACATAGTTTCCATATCATCAATCAATAATTTAGGAATAACGTCGTCTTGTAAAACTTCCCCCAGCTCTGCCGCTGTCTTTTGAGCTGCTCCTAAGTCCCCTTCTTCAAAAAGAATTTTATAAGCAAACATTCTACGGGTATACTCATTATTTACTATATCTTGGTATAGTTCCTGTGCTGCTTTGGATGCAGGAATACCCTCGTTTGCCATCTCATCTAGTAATGCGAGGGCAAAATTAGAATCAGGTCCCACTTGTTTTTCTCCTAGAAAAACTCTATAGGTTCTACCCGTTACGTCTTTCATGCGTTTAGCTACTTTATCAGGTAATTGCCCTATGTAATCGTCTAAGATGGCTTGGGCTTCGGGGGTCCCTTCTTTAATTCCTGCATTCTTTAAAGCTATTTGATAATCTTTACGCAATTCTACTAATCGATGAACTACAAAAGCGGGAGGATGTTTATTTGTAAAAAAGTTCCACGTAGCCTTCATCCCGTTTAAAATACTTAGTGTGCCTGCACTCCCTGCCGTAGCGTATAAGCCAATGAGTCCTGATTCTCTTGCAGCCTCAAAAAAATCCAGGTCAGGATCAATATCCGTCGCAACGGCTATAGCTGCTCGACTAAAATCAAAAAAAGCAGTCCCAAATCCTGCCGCTGCAGAATAAGCTCCCAACTCTCTCATTTTTGTAAATGGTTTTTTATAAAAACCACGGTTTGCTTTCATATATTTATTCACAAGAACGGTAGCCGCTACATCTCCTGTTACAGGAAAGGCTTCTCGAGTTACAAAATGTGCCCAGTCTCCTCCCGTAACATCGGGCTCATTAAAAGGAAATACTTTTACTACTTCTCCTGTATCAGCGTCTCGAGTTTTACGAATAATAGGACCCTGTTCTCCTAAAGGGCGTCCTGGATAAAGGAACTCTGCTGCTCCTGTGGGATCTCCTTTGGAAAATAAGCCTACGTCACGAGCTAAATCCTGTACCGTTCCTGGTTGATATCCACGAGCAACTTGAGACGCACGAAAACGCTCTGATAAGGGAGCCCCTTCTTCATAGGGAACTCCTGCTCTACCTAATTCTGTTTTTTCTTTCCATTTAGTTAAATCACGCCCCCATTTAGTCCAATTTTCATCGATCCAGTTAGCAGTATCTAAAGCCCATACTCCTGTTCTTTGAAAAAAATTAGCGTCTTCTAAAAGTTTATCCCAATTCATTCCAGGCTGCTTAAGAACAGCTTCTACTTCCTCAGGAGTACTTGGCTCTTTAGGAGCTGTTCCTTCAGGATAAGTCCCTAGTATATTTATATACGGTTGTAGGCGTTCTTGTACGGATTCAGGTATAGGAGGAGTTTCTAAGGGGGGTTGATAACCTGCCTGTTTTTCTAAAAGACGATCTATATAATCTTCGTAAGACTCTCCATACGTTTTTAAGTAATGTTCGTTATTTAGGTTTAATCGAGTTATTGCTCCTGGGTCTCCCATAGCTTTCCTTCGATATAGCGTGTCCGCTTGAGCCAAAAAGCCTAATGCCCCTTCATCATAAACATCAGCATACAAAATATTGGGGTTGTTGTCGCTCTCCTCTTTCTTTATTTCCTCTACGGTAGTAGTTGGTAGTCCTTGATTAGGCACCGTTATAAAGTTTGGATCGTTGGGAGCTATACTCATGTAGTTGGTCCTTTTCTCTTTTTCAATCCTTCTCCAGGTTTAGGAATTCCTAGTCCTCCAGGGGGTACAATTACACCACCAGGAGCTGTACCTGTCTCAGGTGTTTGTCCTCCCCATACCCCTTGTAAAATATCTCGGTTCCAGTTAATACTTGAACCTAAAGGCTCACGCGGAATAGACCCTGGACCAAAATTAGGACTTTTTTGAGCCGCTATAAGCAGTCGAATATACTCGGCTAAAGCTGGATCCTTTTGATTCAGCCATACAACAGGTAAAGGACGAATTAATTGTCTATTCGTAGGCTCCCCAAACTCATCTGTTTGGGTAGTGATTATTGTTTCTCCTGTCTCAAGGTCTTGAGTTTTATACAAATAAATATCTGACCAAGGTGTTCTTTCTCCCTCATGCAGTCTCCGATAATCATGCCCCATTCCCCCGTCTTCAAGAGCTTGCATACGAGTTGATATTTTCTCTAACATACCCCCATACCAGCTAGTAATGGCGCGTAGAGCAGCGTCTGGAGTACGAATACCTCCTGATCCTCCAAAAGTAACTCCCAGTGCTTGTAAATGCAAGGCTAAATCTCGATCCGATAACGTTCTTCCTGTTTGTCCATTAGCGGCGGCTGCTTGATAAGCTAAGCCAATAAGCGCGGAACGGAATTCAGCATTCAAGGCTTGATCTCCAAAATGTCGTGTTAAATCTAGCTCGTCCTCAAACCACTCTTCGTCTCCTGTCTGGGGGTTCCTCCTAGAATTCCAAAATTTTAAAACTTCTCCCCCTTTTACAAACCTACTTGTGCCCTCTCCTGCTCCAGGTTGGTACCAAGTTAAATGACCCGCATTCCCTGTTCTTTTTTCATATTGTGATAAACTTTCATTTTCTTCTGGAGCAGCTCCACTATCCGTTGTAACTTTTAATTTATAAGCAACTCCTGGGGTCGTATTCCATGTCTTAACCGCCGCTCCTATTTCCTTTTGAAACCTAACAACAGGCTCCAACCAAGTTGCCATATCTGGTTGTTTAATTAAATTTCCAACAATATTATTAATGGTTTTTTGAGTGCTTTTTAAAACGTCTGCTGTTGCTTCTATTTCATTACGAGCCTCTATAAAATTAGTATCAGAGTCTCGTGCTGTATCAGCTAAGTCATTAACCTCTGCTGTTGGGGGATCTCCTCTTACCCAATCAGGGTTTAAATAATATTGTCCTGCAGGCACTAAGGTTCCGTTTAAGGTTTCGTCTTCTCCTTTAATTCCTCGACTTAATATATATTGATTTCCTTTATTGGTAATATCCGCGTTACGGATTATCCCTGTTCCTGGTAAATAAACAGTACCGTGTGTTATATTATCTTGTAATTGTTCTTTGGTATAATCTGCTATAAATTCTGCACGTGTTGTGCCTCGTGCAGCGTCTCTAGCCGCAATATCTCCAGATGTTCTAAGATAAGCAGCTTGCTCTGCAGGATCTTTAAAAGCAGCAGCTCCTGCTATATTTAACAGAGGTTTAATCCATTTTCTTCCTCTTTTAGGAGGTTTAGGAAGACCTAATTGATCTGCTAAATAGTTAGCCTGTTCAATAGAGCCCTGTTCTTGCAAAATATCCGCTAAAGTATAAAATTCATTTTCTTCCGCACTAGCTGGGGGTGCAGGTTTTGAAGGAGCTGCTGCTGTAGGCTGACTTAACCGTTCACCTAACCAATCAGCTACGTGAGGAGCCAATCCCGCAAAAGGATTAACTTCACGGCTACCTCCACCTCCGCCTCTAGGTGTGGGGAAACTCATGCGAGTTTGGGGCATTTGAATCGTGGGGATTAAGCCGCCTTTGCCACCAGGGGCAAACTGGGGAAAACCCATTAGTCCGTTAGCCATTGTATTTTAGGCTCCTGATGCCGCCGCCACCTGCTCGTCGTATTGTACGTCGATTATATCCTGGTTTTCCTACTTTCATGTCTCTGTCAGACATTGTTCTACCAATGTCTCTGTCAGACATTGTTCTACCAATCAGATCCATGTAATACTCTAAGTCAGACAATGTTCTACCACTGTCTCTATCTGAAGATGTTCTACCCATCATATCTAAGTGAAACTTTAAATCTTTATCAGACAGCTCTCTGCCTTCTTGACCTTGAGCAGCAGCTAACATATATGCTAATTGTATATCTGCATCGGATAGCTCTCTGCCTTCTTGAGTTAAAGGTTTTCCTTCTGCCGCCCTAATCGGCATATTATTACCGTACGTGTTGTAATTAGGTGTACCCACAGGTGGTAGTGAACCAGTTGCGGGTCCACCGCCTATATTAGATTGGGTTTGTCCTTGATTATATATTGGTCCTATTCCTGGTCCTGGTCCCACTCCTGGTGTCGGTGTCGGTGTTCCTGTTCCTGTTCCTGTTGGTGTTGAGGCTGTGTGCGGTTGAAAATTGCCGAAGCCCGTGGAGTAAGGCTGATAACTGCCTGCTCCTGGGGTACCAATGCCGCCGCCCACAGGGGCAAATTTAGCACCCGTACCCGTTAATGCAACGTCTTGATCAGCTCCTGCAAAGCCATAGCCACCCGCCATCGGTCCAAGGGACGCGGTTAACGCACCTACGTTTTGTAGGGTTTGCATCGGTAAGTTATATTGTCCTACAAAGTTCTGATAACCCAGATCCATGAGCGATTGTTGTCTGCCCCTGCGTAAGCCCCCAAACTGCATAGTACGGTTGATGTCGCCTGTTTGTAAATTCTGTAATGAGGGTGCCATACTACCGAATTGACCGCCTAAAGTGCCTAAACCACCTGCTGAGCCTAATCCCATGCCGTAATACTGTTGTCCTAGACCTGCGAGCCCTTGGGCTGTGCCACCGCGTTCCGCTTGTCTACGGGCAAATTCTTGAAAAGCCTGTTGTTGGGATTGTCCATAGCCCTTTTCCCGTAAGCCTGCGGATACATCTCCCATAGAACGTAAGCCCGCGCGTTCAATATCTCCTTCGGCTAAGCGTCCACGGCTACCGCCAAAGGCTCCTGCACTAACGGCTCGGTCGCGTACACCCATTTTTTGCTTTTCCATTTGCTCACGGATATCGCCTAATGAGCGATCAATAACGTTTTCCGTGTACGGGGACATATACTCTTTATACGCACTGGGGTCAAAATCTCTACCTAAGCCTCGATACATTCCTGCGGCTTCGCCCGTTAACTCGGATCCTGCACCCGTGCCTTTGCGTAAATAATCAGTGGCTTGCCCTAATAAACTGGATTGTGAGCCTAAATAAGGGCTATAACTGCCAATCGCTTGGTCAGACATCTGCATTCCCATTCTTTCTCTGGGGTCAAACTGAGCTACTCGGGGTCCCGTATAGGTATACGGACTGCTATCGGGGGCTCCCATATTAGCAAACTGTCCGTGTAAAAAACGCTGAGCGTAAGGGAAAATCCCACCCTGTAAAAATTGTCCTACATAAGGGGCAGGGGCTTGTGTGCTATATTCGCGTACTGATCTATCAGCCATATCTTCTGTTACCCATATTATTAAATTGTTCTAAATTAGCAATCCCTCTGGCGTGATTGCCTCCGCCCGCTTGATCGACAGCGGCTTTCGAGAGCATATACTCTCCGTCACTCGCCATCACGGGTATTAAATCGTCTTTTGGACCCCCAGGACCCTGCATCGCTCCGCCATGCGGCATGTAGTTTTGTGCAAACATGGATCTACCTAAGACCCCGCCGTCGGCTACGGGTTGGTAGGTAAAGGGTGTGATGCCTGAACCTTTAGGTTGTGGGTACGGGGCTTGTCGCTTACCGATGCCCCCTCCAGGTAAAGGAGTTACTGAACCTCTAGGCGTAACACTAACAGGAGATTCTTTAAACATGCTTGTAATACTAGCTATTTCCGATAATATCTCTGTAAGGTTTTCCCAATCAAATTCTTCTTCAACTTCAGGGTCTGTTCCTTCAACGTCTTCAACTTCAATTTCTAGCCCTTCATTCGCGTACAGTGGACCGCCCTGCATTAAACCTATAATTCCACCACTCCATAAGCCTTGTTGTTGGGCTTGTTTCATGGCTTCTGCCATTTCTCTTTGTTTTTCTTCTTCTGCTAACTGCTCTCCATATTCTCGCCATATAAAATCTGGGACAGCTGTACCCCCCACGTCTTGATACTGTAGCCCTGTTTGACCCCCTTGTGTTTGTGCGGAAGCAGCTCCACCAACGCCTCCTCCCTTATCTTGAAGATTACCATAGATACTGCTCATATCCTTCAGAGCCCCTATAGCCATTAGAACTTTATCCCACATTACTTTTTATTCCTCTTTTTCCTATGCATTATAATCAACGAAATTGCGGGTTAGAGCCTTTCCCGAAGGCTGCAGCGAAAAGCTGATAGATTGATTATACTGCATAAATTCTAATTAGCTAAAGGATTTTTATTACCTTCCAACTTAGATATATCTTCTTCTAAATTTTTTACTGAAACGGATATCCCTTCTAGTTGTACTTTTAACCCACTAATGTCAGGTATTTTTATCCCGTCTATCTGTTTTTCTAAGTATTCTACTGAAGTTTCTATACCCGTAAACCGTTCTTCTATCTCTTGTTGAGCGTCTTCCGTCTCACCTAGACCGCCTATCTTCTTCTCTAGGTTCTCCAGTCTATTAACGTAACCTGCTCCCGCGTAACCGAACCCTGCTAAGGTACTTACGATAGTTGCTAGAGCGATTATTTGCCCCCCTTTTGATTTAAACCATTCCATACTCTTCTCCTATAAATTCGGTTGTTGATTAATTAAACTCTGCATGGTGTTAAGACTTGTTCTAGCTAAGCCATAAAACGCATCTATATTATCTGAAATTGAAGCATCTGTATAAATTGCTCTAGGCTCGTACCATGTTTCCTGTTTTGGAATAGAGGCTTCTCGGTACGCATCAAACCCTGGAACGTAGCCTAAAAAGGCTACTAACGTGGATTCATCGCCGTATTTTCCTGTTTCTTCTTGTGTGGTCTGTCCTTCTTCTTGTTGTTCTTTAATATTAGCAGCAATTATCTGATCGGCTATCTGGTCCGCTTCACTAGCCGTCATGACGCCTCCAATAGCGGTGTCTATTTCGCCTTGCATATCGGTTACTTGTACATCTGCCATGACCACTTGAGAAGAAGCATCTAATCCAGGTAAAGGAGTTACTACTACTGACACATTACTGATGGTTTGGGTGCTACCCCCCATACCGCTCGTTGAACTCATATCCTGGCTCAAACTTAATACAGTGTTGGTTTGTACTTGAGCAGTTTGTATCTGATCTGAAATACTGGGAGAACTGCTGGTAGAAAACCCACCTCCAGAAGCGGAAGTGGCTACTGCTGAAGTGGTGGTATTACCTGCCGAACCGCTTACACTGGAAGAACCACCATAACCAGAGGTGCTACTACCTGAACTGGTAGAGCCCCACCCACCTGTACGAGCTGTAGTGCCTGCGGTAGTGCCCGAAACACTATTAGAGGCAGCCTGTATGGTACTGGCTACTACGTTTAATTGCGTTGCGGTAATTCCTCCTTTCTTTTCTTCTTCCTCCTCTTCTTCTAGGATTTCTTCTTCCGCTTCTGCTAGCCGTTCTTCTTCTATCTCTTCAAAAATTTCTTCTACTACTTCTTCTTCAAATATTTCTTCTATAAATTCTTCTTCTGGCTCCTCTATAATTTCTTCTTCTGCTAAGAGTTCTTCTCTAAGTTCTTCCTCCTCTATTTGTGCCACTTCTTCTTCGTACCATTCATCTAGTTCTTCAATGGTTTCAAATTCTATATAAGTATCGAGGTCTTCATAGTCTTCCACTAATACCGTTTCGTGAAAAATAAAATCTTCAATTAGTTCTTCTGTGGTGTCAAAAGGTAAAGAGGTTGGTTCAAATTCATCATAAGAAACTAAATAAACTTCTTCTGTGTATTCATAAGTTTCTACAAATTCATCATAGACATCCATCTGATAATCTAATTCTTCCCATGTGTCTAAAGGAGAACTATCCCACTCTATCCAGCCTTCATTATTAAATGCTACATCAGTGCCATACCATTCATCTACCTGTGTTTGACCAAACTCCTGTAAGTCTATTTCGTACCATTCAGCATCGGTAAAATACATATCTGCATAAGGGTCATCATCAATCCAATAATCACTTTCCCACTGTTCTTCTTCATAGCCATAGTCATTTTCATAGCCGTAGTCAAATTGTTCTTCTTCAATGTAATAAGCAACAGACGCTTCTGAACTATACCCTGCACAAGAAGGAGAATATTGAGGGTCATCTTCACATTGTTGATCATCATAAGCACTCCAATAGGAAGGACACTCCTGACTGTAAAGCTGAGTTATATTGCATTGTTGCGTTAAATAAGCGGCTGCATAACCAGTACAATCTTCATCATATAAAGAATTTAATGCACATTGTTGAGCCAGATAAGCCACCGCATAACCAGCACAGTTCACTGAAGTTAATGGAGTTGTTGCACACAGTGATTGATTCGTGCCATCGCCATACAAAGAACCGCCATCTTCCAATAAAGTATTCACTGCATTACTGCTGGAGTTCCAGTCGTAACTCACACAGGTTCCAGACACATTAGTAGTTCCTGTATTGCACTCATCAAAGAAATGGTAAGTATAAATCTGTGAGGTGCTGCCCTGTTCCCCTATTAAAACATCATGGCTAATAATATCCAGTTCACCATAGCGATACTCATAAGTATTATTAGGGTATAACCAGACTTCTATGCTGTTATCAGAATTAGCACGATTATATTCCCTCATCTTGTACCAACCAAAAATGGTGTAATCATCAAAGGCTTTAGCCCTCATAGCCGAACCGCCATCTTTTATCAGATCAGTCCAAAATGGAAATAAAGTATTAGTGTATTGAGGCAACGGATCAGGGGTGTAATCCCCACAATAACTGCCCGTCAGATTAAAGTGTAGACAACCATTAGTAGCCATTCTCGCTTGAGTATAGTCATTACCATAAAAGGTAAAGGTAAAACCTAAATCAAAAGCTCCCGAAACTGAATCATCATTTGAACCTAATCCTGTAGAGCCTGATGAATTGGTTTGTAAATCGTATAGGTCTTGGTTAGCTTCATAGATATAATCAGCTTTTGCTATAGGAGTAATTATTCCTAATAAAAATCCTAACGCTATTCCCAACCCCCACGACTTAACCATATGAGTACCTAGTGGATTAGTTGGTAGCGTTTTCATTCCATTCATTTACGCAATCCCACCTACTTCTTTTAAGACCATCTAAGTCTCCTTGAACGTGCTTAGTGTCTTTACATTTTTTTACAAATTGCTTCCTTTTCATATCGTAATCAGGTCTGTCAGTTCTATTTTCTTTCCAACCTGCTGAGGCTTCCTTGCCAATCTTGCCCATGTACGGGCAGGGAGTTCCTGCCATTTCCATCGCTTGGAATACTCTTTCGTCTTGGCAAAGAATAGATACTGCTGCGACCTTCATGCCCATATCGTAGATGTATTTACTCAGCTTCAATCTTTCACAGTTCTCATCCCTTATGGTTCTACCACCTGATATACCAAAAACCTGACCTTGAAAAGCACCTGACCTTCCAGTCGTACATAAGTCTTGTGAATAAGACATGATTGAAGGAGCAATCGCAGACGCAGGGGGAGCCTTAGTTTCTATTTCCTGCTTAATCGTTTGTGTGGTGTTGGATTCGTTAATATTCCTATTGGTATTATCGCTGACACTGTTGTTGTTATTCGTATTGGTGTTGTCTGTTTCTACCTTAGAGTCGGATGTGGATTGATTCACATTGGTATTGGTATTGGTATTATCTGAGGTACTGGTACTGGTGTTATTGTTGGTGTTGGTATTGTTGTTCGTATTGGTGCTGGTATTAGTATTATTCGTGGTACTCGTATTATTTGAATTAACGGTGCTGTTGACTGTGCTGTTATTAGTGGATGTATTTACATTGGTATTGGTATTACTGGCTGTTGACGTATTTACATTCGTATTATTAGCAGTCGTTGTATTGTTGTTCGTATTGGTTGCAGTGCTGGTATTTACGTTAGTGTTATTGCTCGTATTGCTATTGACGTTGGTATTAGCATTCGTATTTGTTGCCGTTGTCGTTGTCGTGTTCGTGTTGACATTGGTGTTGGCATTCGTGTTATTTGCTGTGCTGGTAGTCGTTGTCGTGTTGGTATTGGTATTTGTATTGGTATTCGTGTTGGTATTGGTATTATTCGTGGTGGTGTTGTTCGTTGTGTCTAACGAATTTTGTTCACAAAACTCAGTCCCTGCCGTACAGTCTGGGTTTTCAGGTTCGTTTTCTGCGGCTCTTAAAGCTACAGAACCCAGTAACCCTATAAAGAGTAAGACTCCTATAAAGGTTATCTTTTGTTTCATTTCTTATCTTCACCTTTAAATGATTTACTCGAACCAGACGTTCCTGCGTAGAGTCCAAACCAGGCAGCCCCTGCGCCTACTACTATAGAAATTAAACCAGACTGTTCAAATGAGGGTTCTGGCAAATCCATAAACCACATCACTGTGTAATAAAGTAAAAAGATATAAACAGTTAAAAAGGCTCTAGGAAATATCCGCCAGCTATCGACGGCTTGGGCTAAGAATATCCATTTTTGATGAGGGTTCTTAGTGCCCTCATCTTCCAGTTCTCTTATTCTATCTTTTAACCTGGACTGTTCTTGAAGTAATTCCATGAACTTACTAAGATCAATTTCAACCTCATTTCTGTCCATATCTCCGCCAAATCTA
>Ga0208030_1001494_pt1 | contig 13228 bp, 6 predicted proteins | sample MalvirDeepMed_M9_FD_184246 | JGI IMG/M metagenome (GOLD analysis project Ga0208030, IMG submission 184246) | Marine viral communities from the Global Malaspina Expedition - Malaspina viral metaG DeepMed_M9 (SPAdes) (version 2) | ecosystem: Environmental > Aquatic > Marine > Oceanic | place...
GCTGAAGGTGGTAATATAGAATTTAAAGATGCTGGAACACTTCAATTATCTTTAGATATGGATGGTACTTCAGGCGTACAGATTGTTAAGCTTGGTGTAGATACTGATGATTTAGTATTTCAACAATACGATGGTAATGAAGTTGTTCGTATAGCTGATGATAGAAGACTATACTTCTTTGATAAAGGTGGTGAGTATATCTATGGTGATGGTACAGATTTACATATTGTATCAGGAGCTGATATAAACATACCTGCTAGTATAGGATTAACATTTGGTGATGATGGCGAAAAGATAGAAGGTGATGGAACTGATCTAACTATTACAGGTAATAATATTAAACTTACTGCAACTGCTGATGTTGTTTTAGCAGCTAATACAGGATTAGTACTTGATGGTACTGGAAATGAAAAGATAGAATCAGATGGTACAGACATTTCAATTAGTGTTGGTTCTGGTGGTGATATTAATATTCCTGCTGACATCGGTGTTACTTTTGGTAACGATGGTGAGAAGATAGAAGGAGACGGAACAGACCTTACAATTAGTGGTAATAATATAAATCTAACAGCTAGTACTGATGTTGTTATACCTACTAATATTGGATTACACTTTACAGACTCTAATGAAAAAATAGAATCAGATGGAACTGATTTAACTATTAACTCTGGTAATGATATAAACTTAACAGCTACCACAGATATTAATGTTCCTGCAAATGTAGGAGTTACTTTTGGTAATGATGGTGAGAAGATAGAAGGCGATGGTACTGACTTAACTGTTTCAGGAAATAATATTAATTTAACAGCTACCGCTGATGTTAATATTCCTTCAGGTGTAGGTCTTACTTTTGCAACTGCTGAGAAGATTGAGTCTGATGGAACTGACTTATCTTTTACAGTAGGTTCTGGAGGAGATATAAATATTCCAGCAAACATTGGATTAACCTTTGGTAATGATGGAGAGAAAATCGAAGGAGATGGTACTGATCTTGTTATCTCAGCAAATAACCTAACAATTGATGCTGCTGCAGATATTGTATTAGATGCTGATGATGCTGATGTTGTTCTAAAAGATGCTGGAACTCAATATGCTGCCTTAACAAATAGTTCAGGTAACTTAATAATTAAATCAGGTTCAACTACTATGTTGACAGGTAGTGGAGCTAATGCAACTTTTGCAGGTAATGTATCTGTAGGCGGTAACTTAGATGTTACTGGAAGCTTTGATATGAGTGATGCCGATATTGCTAATATAGGTAGTATTGCACTTGATACTATTACAAATGATGGTACAGATGGTATTACTCTTGATTCTTCTACTGATATTATTCTAGATGCAGGTGGAGCTGATGTTATATTCAAAGATGATGGTACAACTATTGCGAAATTTACTAATAGTTCTAGTGATTTTGTAATAACTTCAGATGTTGACGATAAAGATATTATCTTTAAAGGACAAGATTCCACTTCAGAAATAACAGCTTTAACACTTGATATGTCTGCTGCAGGTGCTGCAACATTTAATGACATGATTACTGCTGTTGGAACTTCTGTATTTACAAACTTAGATATCTCAGGAGATGTAGATGTAGATGGAACTACTAATCTAGATGTTGTAGATATTGATGGAGCTGTTGATATTGCTACCACATTAACATTGGGTGGTAATGCAGACTTTAATGGTGATTTAGATGTTGACGGCACAGCTAACCTTGATGTAGTAGATATAGATGGTGCTGTTGATATGGCAACCACACTAACACTAGCTGGTAATGCTGATTTCAATGGTGATCTTGATGTTGATGGTACTACTAACTTAGATGTAGTAGACATTGACGGAGCTGTTGATATGGCTTCTACACTAGCAGTAACAGGCATAGTTACTTTAACTGATGATCTTATTATCGGTGATGGTAAGACTATTGGCTCTGCTTCAGATGTAGATGCTATTGCTATCGGTTCAGATGGTGATGTTACACTAACTCAAGATTTAGAACTACAACATGATGGTGCTATATTATCCTTTGGTGCTAATGATGAAGTTAGTTTAACTCATGTTCACGATACTGGTATTTTATTAAACAGCACAAATGTAATTCAGTTTAATGATGCAAGTCAAAATATAGGCGCACCAAGCGCTACAGTTCTTGATATTAATGCGACAGATGAGATTGAGTTAAATGCTACACTTGTAGATGCTAATGCTAACTTAGATGTAAGTGGTACATATACTGGTGGTGGATTAATGACTACTGGTGGTAACATAGTTATACCTGATGCTGGTACTATAGGTTCTGCTAGTGATACAGATGCAATAGCAATAGCATCAAATGGTAAAGTAACTCTTACTCAAGAATTAATAGGTACAGCCTTAGACATTTCAGGTGATATAGATATTGATGGAACATCTAACCTAGATGCTTTAGATGTTGATGGTGCTACAAACTTTGCAGCAGATGTAACTTTTGCAGATGGTGCAGATATAATAACTGCTTCAGCAGGAACTTCTAATACACGAATTGGTGTAAATACAGGTAATAGTATAGCTTCTGGCGGTAATTATAATGTTGTTATTGGTGATGAAGCTGGTACGGCTTTAACGACTGGAGATAACAATGTAGCTATTGGATTTGAAGCTCTTAAAACTGAAGATGCTCATGGTCAGAATGTAGCGGTAGGTCATCAAGCTTTAAAAACACAAGATGCAGGAGCAAATGCTGCTAATACTGCTGTTGGTTATCTTGCAGGTACTGCTGTAACTACAGGAGTAGTAAATACTTTAATTGGCGGTAATGCAGGTGATTCTATAACATCCGGAGGATATAACACAGCCATAGGTTATTCTGCTCTATCTACAGAAGATACAGGTAATAGATCAACAGCTATGGGATATGGTGCATTAAGCGCACAAAATAATGATGCTAATAATGATAATACAGCACTTGGATATACTGCTGGTACTGCAATAACTACAGGAATTAACAATACAATTATGGGTTCATTTGCAGGTGATGCTTTAACCGATGCTGATGCTAATACTGTTGTAGGTGTTACAGCTTTAACAGCAGATACTAAAGGAGATGCGACTGTTGCTGTAGGTTATGGAGCTTTAGCACAACAAAACTTTACAACAGTCACAACTACACGCAATACAGCAGTAGGTACTAATGCAGGATATGCTGCAACTACAGGAACTTATAATACTTTTCTAGGTAATTCAGCAGGAGATGCTAATACGGATGCTGATTATAATGTTGCTGTAGGAGCAAATGCTTTAACAGAAGATGAGTTAGGAAGTCAGTCAACTGCTGTAGGTTATGGAGCTTTACAAACACAAGACTTTGGGACAGCAACTAATACTGGTAATACGGCTGTTGGTTATGAAGCAGGAAAGGATTTAACAACCGGTACTGGTAATGTCTTTATAGGAAGTGGAGCTGGTGATGATGTTGTTGACGCACATCACAATACTGTTGTAGGTCAAGCTGCAATGACTGCAGATGCTGGAGATCAAAACACAGTTATGGGTCAGTCTGCTATGAATGTCGGTACTGGCGAACATAATACAGTACTAGGTTATTTCGCAGGAGGTCAATTAAGTACAGGCTCTCGTAATTTAATCATAGGACATGAATCAGGTTCTAATTTATTTAGTAATGGTTTATTCCAATGTACAACACATGATGACAGAATTATATTAGGTACTACAGAAGCTACTAATGCTTATATTGAAGTTGCATGGACTGTTGTTTCTGATGCAAGAGATAAAACTAGTATTACAGATATACCTGTAGGACTAAATCTGTTAAATGAATTAAGACCAGTATCTTATCAAATGAAAAAAAGCAGAGAAGATGATACACCTGTTGGAAGAACTAGGTATGGTTTCTTGGCACAGGAAGTTATGGAAATTGAAGGTGATAATCCAGTAATAGTTGATGACGAAGAAGATGAATTATTAAAAATGACTACGGATAATTTAGTAGCGGTTTTAGTTAAATCTGTCCAAGAACTTTCTGCTAAAGTTGAAGATTTAGAAAACAATAAATGTAAATGTAAGGAGTAAAATAAATGGCAAGAACATCAGATGAAAAAGCAGAAATGTATAATGCTATGGTAGGAATGATTACTACTATTGATAATTGTTTAAATGATAGTAATGATTATGGTAAAAACCTAACTAACGCTGAAAAACAAGCCCGCGTTTTACGAACTTGTGGTTATTTAGAATATGGTGTTGGATTAGATGATTGGGGAAGCGAAGATTTTACTGCAATTAATGCAGCTATTACCAAAGCAAAAAATTATACCCCATAAGTATGAACTATAAAATACACACAATATAAAGATATTAAAAGAACAGGAGAAGGTTTAATGCCGCTTGATGAAGAATTAAAAACAGTAGTAGATGTAATAGCTGTATCAGGAACTGCTGGTGCTTTAATGGGATGGCTACCTCCTCTAGCTGCTTTGTTTACATTAATATGGACTGGTATCAGGATATGGGAAACTGATACTGTTAAAGAACTTACTAATAGGATGAAATAATTATGGCTCGTAAAAGACAATATAAAAAGAGACAAGACTATCGTAAAGGTGGAAGAGTTCGTTTAGCTCATGGTAATGCTCCAGATAGGAAGCTTTTTGATACCCCTACAGAATATAAGGCAGCCTATAAAAACTGGCAAGAACTTAAAAAACAACATGATAATCCTCCTTCCGGTACTGCCCCACCACCACCTGAACCTTTTGAGCCTCCTACACCATATACAGATCCTACACAAACTCAAGAAGTAATTGATGAAAATAAAATAGATGAGCCAGAACTAGTAGATACAGATTCTGAAAAAGTTACTATGGGTACAACTACTTTAGATAGTGATGCTCAAGCAGAAGCTACTGAAGTTGGAAAAACTGAGGTAGCTCCTACAGAAACAGGAACAGCAGAAACTACACAGGCTCCAGAGGATGTTGATGCAGCTACATATCAAGCTGAAACAGTTGCTGATCAACCTGTTGAAGTTGATGCAGCTACAGGTGAAAGACCTGATCCTATTGAAGATGTACAAGGAAACTTAACTGCTGGTACTAAATATGCTACATCTGATGAATTAAAAGTTAAAGGTGCAGAAGCTAAAGATGCTGACTTTGCAGTCACTAGTGGTTATTTAGTTGATGAAGTAGAAGGTGAAGATACAACAGTAGCTGATACTCCTGATGCTGAAAAACAAAGTAGAGAAGCTATAACAGGTGAACCTGCTCCTGATGGAGTTGCTGCAGCTATTGAAGGCTCAGTAGGCTATGAAGCTGCTAAAAGAAGAGAAGTAAAAGGTACTGCTGCTCAAGGTGCTGCTGCAGAGATGATAGCAGAAACTGCAGGATTACCTCCTGAAATAAGTGCTGCTATTGTAGATGATCCCGCACAAGTAGAAGCTCAAATAGCTAGTGAAGATGTAACTGTTCAAGCTGCAGTTGCTGCATTACCTACAGAAGCTTTAGTGTCTTCACAGATGGAAAACCTATTAGGTGGTTTAGAAAATGGTACAATTCCTGCGTGGGCTAAACCTGCTGTAGCTGCAGTTAATCAAGGTATGGCTCGTAGAGGTCTTAGTGTTTCTACTGTAGGTAGAGATTCTTTGTTTAATGCTATTATACAAAGTGCATTACCTATGGCTCAATCAAATGCTACAGCTTTACAAGCTAGAGCTGCTCAGAATTTAAGTAATCAACAACAAGCTAATCTTGCTGAAGCTACACAAGAACAACAACTAAGATTACAGAACTTAGCTAATAGACAAACGGCCGCTAGTCAAACTGCCCAAATGTCACAACAAATGAAAGTGATGCAAAGTCAGTTTAGACAAGATGCTGTAATGACTACTGCTCAACAACAGCAACAAGTAAGACTTCAAAACTTAGCTAATAGACAACAAGCTGCTGTAGTAAATACTGAAAATCAACAGCAAATGAATATGGCTAATCTAAGTAATGAACAGCAAACAGAAATGGCTAATCTACAAGTAGAAGCTGAAAGAGCTGGTGCAGATCAAAATGCAGAGAATCAAAGACGAATGGCAGAGATGCAAGTTGCAGCAGATTTTCTTGCTAAGAATGCTGGCTTTAAACAACAAATGGAGTTAGCTAATTTAACTAATGATCAACAAATGAGACTTGCTAATCTTAGCGCACAAAATCAAGCTAGTGCTGATAACTTAAATGCTGCACAACAAACAGAGTTAGCTAACTTAAATAAAAACCTACAGACTAATTTACTTCAAGGAAGAATAGCTTCTGAAATGAATGTAGCTCAATTAAATGTAGATCAACAAAGAGCTATTACAAATGCTAATACAGTTGCTAATATGGATATGGCTAAGTTTAATGCTAAACAACAAGTAGAGTTAGCCAATAGTAAATTTATGCAAACTGTAGTTTTAAGTGATTTGAATAATGAACAACAAGCTATTATGCAAAATGCTACAGCACAAGCTTCAATGGATATAGCTAATCTAAGTGCTAGAGAAAGAATAGCTGTAGAAAACTCTAAAAACTTTTTAGCTATGGATATGGCTAACCTTAACAATCAGCAACAAGCTAATATGTTAAGATCTCAACAAACACAACAAAGGCTACTAAGTGATCAAGCTGCTACAAATGCTGCTAGACAATTTAATTCTGCTAGTGAGAATCAGACTAATCAGTTTATGGCTAATCTTGGTTCTCAAATAAATATGCATAATACATCACAAAAGAATGCAATGGAACAATTTAACAAGCAACAACAAAATGCTAGAAATGCTCAACAGGCTGGAATAGATGCTGATAGAGAAAAAGCAAATGCTCAAATGGCTACTGATATTAATAAGTATAATACTCAGTTAGAATTTGAAAAAGATAAATTTAATGCTGCTAATAGACAAGCAGTAGAACAATCTAATGTTGCTTGGAGAAGACAAGCTAATACTATAAATACTGCTGCTCAAAATAATGTAAATATGCAAAATACTCAAAATGCTTTTAATTTAAAATCTAGTGAGCTGTCTATGATATGGCAAGAAGCTAGAGATAAAGCTAGTTTTTCATTTCAAGCAGGTGAAAGAGAACTAGATAGACAACTTAATGTAGCATTACAGAGTATGGCTTCAGCAGAAAATGCAGCAGCACAAGATCAAGCTACTACAAATCAATTTAAAACACTAGCCGTATCATTTTTCTTAGATAGATGGGCTTCAGGTAAGTAATACATAAAAGAGGATAAGATTATGTTTGGAAAATTATTTAAAAAAATCCGTAAAGGAATAGGTAAAGTTTTTAATAAAATTAAAAAGGCTGTTAAAAAAATTAAAATAAAAGATGTTTTAAAAGTTGCAGCAGGTGTTGCTTTGGCTTTTGTTGCTCCTCCTTTATTTGGTAATATGATGACGGGATTGGGAAGTACGATGGCGGGAAGCTCGTCAGCTATAATTGCTTCAATAGGTAATGGTGTTACAGCTTTAGGAACAGCGATTGGTGGTACTGCAGCTACTGCTGGTGGACCGGGATTTTTATCAAGAACTTTTTCAAGTGTCTCTGGAACTATTAGTGCAGGTATAGACGCAGCTAAAAATGCAGGAACAATGGTAAAAGAGTTTGTTAGAAATCCAATGGAAGCTTTAAAGCAAGGAAAAGCTTCTTTAAAAACTCAACTAGCTCCAGAACAGTTACTCCGTACTGGAAAGGAAAAACTAACAGGTGCTATGGAAGAACAACTTCAAAAGGATCTTGGATTTAGTTTTACTGGTAAGGGAGAGGGAGTTTTAGGTGAAGGTTTCCTTAAAGGTCGGAGTTTAACAGAAGTTGATCTGACTGGAGGAGGAATAGCCGGTCAGAAGAAACCAAGCAATATCTTTACAAGAATTAATGTTCAAGATGAGGCTAGAGCCTTTGCTAAAGATGCATTTAAGAAAAATATTGAACAGGCAATGGGAGGTAAAACAACAGATGAAAAGATGGCTTCAATAGCAGCAGCAGGAGCTAGTGCGCCTCAAGTAAGTCCATTTATGATTAAGTCTGATCCTTTGGCTTTACCCGGAACTTCAGCAGGAAATATGGCTTCAATTAATAGAGATATTAATATGGCAAACAATCCTAATATTCTTAAATCAGCAAACGATAGAATTTATGGACAAGTAGCTAGTGGAAATATATGGGCTAACGATGCTTTTTCAGCATCATGGCAGTCTACAATGGGTAATTTTGCATAAGGAAATAAGATGGAATTAACTGATCAAGAAAAATTTAACAACTTAGTTGCCGGAATGGATAGACCAATTCCCGGTCAGTCATTAACAAATGATCCTGACAACCCCTTGCCCTTTGAAAAAATTCCTGACTATAATGATATTCCAAGTGCAATAGACTGGATATTTTTAGAATTAACTGAGCCTGATGCTTTTCATGGTGTAGTAGATGCTATGAGAGATGGAGCGCCTGTTTTAAATTTAGCTGAACAATTTGTATTTGCAGGTTTTACTGGTGGTAAATGGAATCCAGATTTAATGTTACAATTAATGGAGCCAACTGCTTATATTCTTATGTCTTTAGCAGACAAAGCAAATGTTGTTCCTATAATAGATCAGGATGCAGAACCAGATGAAGATGAAGAAATAAATAATTTAGAGAAAGCAATAGAAAAAATTAAAACTGATTTTGTACCGGGAAATATACCTAAAGAACTTAAAAAACAAGTAGAAGAATTAGAAGTTCCGGAAGAACCTAAAACAAGGAGTTTATTAGCTCCTGATGTAACTAGTGAGGAAGTATTATGAGTAAAGCAGTACAACAAGCACAATCTTTATTAGCTTCTTCTAGAGGAAGAGCAAAAAAATCAAGGAGGCAAGCTAATGTATTAACTGGAGCAGCTTTATTTTTTGGAGCTACAGATTATGCATTACGCCAAAGAGCTATAGATAGAGCTGGAGAGTTTTATAGTAGTCGTATAGGTGAGATAAATGAACTTAATAATACTGTAAGAACTGGTGTTGACTTTTGGGCTAATGAAAGAACAAGACAAAATAGAGCTGAACTTGATTCTGATTTATGGGAAGAAGGTTTATATGCTGAACGAGTAAGAGCTGATTTAAAATTAGGTGCAGATGTTCAGTCAGGTCTTAGTCAAAAAGAAAGAACTACTTATATAAATAATTTAAGAGAAGACGAAGAGTTTCAAAAGTATATTACAGAATATGGACAGTTAAGAGAACAACTTGCTGAATTTAAACCTGTTGATAATGAAAAATTAGAAGAGGTACAAAATAGATTTACTGGTCAAACTCAAGCTAATTTAGATCTTGTATATAATCAGATGGTTAAAAGTGGAGGTTTAGTAGGTCGTATTGGAAGTGCTTTAGGAATTAGTGATAAGCAAGTTGAAATTACTAGACAAGAAATTGAAGGTGGTGTAACTAGATTTAACATTCCTGAAGATGCTACAGATGAGCAAAGAATATTTTATACAGAATTAAATACTAAACTAAATCAAACAGCAGGATTATCAGATGATATAAAAGCTTTAAGTATATTTAAACAAAACTTATCAGGAACTCCGCTTACTGGTAGAGGCAATCCTTCTACAGATAGTGTTGGTACTTTTAGAAATATTATAACTCAAGCTTCGGAAGGTGATCCTTCAGAGTTTACAATGTTTGTATCTCAAGATGATGATATACAAGAAACAAAAGCTTTAAAAAATATTATGCTAGGTGGCACAGAATATAATTTAATGGAGATTCTTAAAACTTTAGATACAAATCAGAATGCTTTACTAAAAGAAGATTTAGCTTATTTATCTGGTGTTATGAAAGATAATGTAGAAGAGTTTGGTGTAGATTCTGCACTTATTACTAATGATGAATATATATTATTTGCTTTACAGCACTTATCAACTACTGAGAATTTAGAAGTTGTTAAGAGAGGCGAGCCTACTGCTTTAGCAGAAAGGTTTGGAATAGGTATCAATTTATCTTACAAGCAATTAACAACTCAAGAAAAAAATATATTAGCTAATACTGCTCCTAAAGCTTTATTAAATAGAATTACTACATTAGAAGATGTTTCTATGGAGGATCTTCAAGATCAATTTACACAGAATACACCTGATATGCAAATGATGGGCGTTGGTGATTATATTAATGAAATTGAATATTTTAAAGCAAACTTTGATAATCCTCAAGATGGTATAAATGAATACTTAGCAACGATTAGAGAAAATATTGAAGAATTTAGATTCTTAAATCAATATGAGGAAGTAAATGGTCTTCCTGTAATTGATTATAGTATTGATAATTACATGCTTCTTAGAGAACATATCAAAGGTCTTTATAGTAATCCTATAACTATGGATATGAAAAGAAAACATAATGAATATTTTACAATGTTAGATAGTTTAAGACTAAATCCCTCTTTAATCAATGACGAAAATTATTAATAATTAAAGGAATATTATGGCTAATCTTGATAGATCCACATTAAGAAATCAATTTAGACAACAATTACAAAATTCAAATCTTATAGAAGAAGAGGAAGAGGAGCAGTTTGTTTTAGAACAAGCTCCTTCATTACCTTTTATTTCTTCGTCTGATTCTGATAGACAAAGATTAAGAAGAGAATTTAGAGAAACTCAACAAGAGTCTACTGATTCTTTTAGAAATAATGTTGATAGTAATAACTTATATGATACTAATAAAAAGTATACTTTAGATTACTTAGAAAACAATGAAGAATATAATCAAGTAGCTACAGACTTTTTAAGAAGTGTAGGTTCAGATGATAATATCTTTGAATACTTACGAGATTCTGATTGGAGTACAAGTGCTGCTTTAATGAGAGGCTTTCAATCTAGAGAATGGGATGAAGAAAAACAACAACAATATCGTTATCTTAAAGATACTTTTGATCAAGCAGAAGTAGGTAGCTTTAAACAAAGGGCTGGTATGGTTAAAGATATTGCAGCCGATATGGTTCTTGATCCTTTAAATTTATTTACTATAGCTGCAGGTGCAGTTACAGGCGGTTTAGGATCAATAGCTATTAGAGCTGCTGCAACTGGAGCGACTAAAGCAAGTCAAATAGCAGCTAATCAATCTTTTAGATTAGGAGCTAAAAAGTTAAATGCACTAGCTAATAATAAAACTCAAAGAGCTTTAAGTATGGCTTTTACTGAAGGTGCTGCTGATGCTTCTGTTCTTAATGCAGGAACTCAGCTAACAGATATGCACACAGGATTAAGAACTAATCAAAAAGATTCTATTGATAAACTTGAAGTAATAGGTATGGGAGCTTTAGGTGGAGCTGCTGGATTAACATTTGGTGGTGCTGGTCTATTTGCAGCTAATCATATAGCTAAAAGAAGTTTAGATAATATTTCAAAAGAAACAGGTATATCCAAATTAGAACTTGGTAAAGCTAGTACTGAAGAAATTAGTTCATTAAAAAATACAATTAATATAATTAATGATTCTAAATTTAATCCCCTTAGTATTCTTGTAAAAAAACCTACATCAAACTTTCAAGAGTTTGTTAACTCATCTCCTACATTACAAAACTTATTAACTAATTTTAGATATGATGCTGGTCAAAGCATGTTAGGTGATGTAGCACAACAAGTTGCTTCCTCTTATGGTTTAGCTTCACAAAGAAAATCTATGGATTTTTATTATACAGTAGTTGGTAACTTAAATACATTAGACAGAACATATAGAAGAACTTCTGATAATGCTTTTGAATTACTTCCTACAAAACGAATATCTCATGAAGATAATATAGACTTAGTATACCTTACTATTGCTGATAAGAATAGAGGACCTATTAAGTCTGGTATAACTAATCCATTAAGAAATAATGAAGTTATTCCTGATGAAGTTATTAGTGTTGCTTTAAAAAATAAAAGAGCATTAAGGCGTATGGCAAATGAAGCTGATAAAATTAGACTAGCTGGTGGTGATTTAAGAAATTTACAAGGTGATTTAGTTGAGAATATATCACTATTTGGAACTTCAAAGCCTATAACAGATTACTTTCCTAGATTTTGGAATAATTTAAAAGATACAGTAATTCCTGATAGTACAGGATTTCGTAGCTCTCCTGTAGAGATAGCAAAAAAACAAAAAACTAGAACAGAACTAAAACAACTTCTAGTTGATTATGGTCTTGCTGATCCTATTAATACTAAAAAAGAAATAGAATTAGAAACTGGTATTATGGGAGTTGCTAAAGGCCAACTAACTGTAGATCAAAGTGTTTTTCCTAGAGCCTTAAAAGAAGGTGAAACATTTCAGATGTTAGCAAAAAGAGAATTAGGAGACAATGCTACTGAAGAAAGAATATTTACTAGAGCAAAACAACTTAAAGCAGAAGCCTTAATAAATAATATGGAACTTAAAGCTAATGGTGCTTTATCTATAGGCGATGAAGCTATTGGAACTACAACACCTTTACAAGAAAGAGTATGGGGCGCTATACCTGATATTGAATTAATTAAATTAGGCTTAGTTAATATTGAATATGAAGATATACTAAAACAATATACAATGGATTTAGGTACTAGCATCGAAAGAACTAGATTACTTGGTAAAGACTTAACACAATTTGAAAGTAGATGGTATGGTTCTATATCAAAAGAATTAAAAGATGCAGGTTTTTCTCAAGAAAAAATTAATAAACTTTTAAACACTTCTACAACTGGTAGTAATCAAGGATCACTTCAAAGACTTTTTGAAACTACAACAGGTCTTCGTACTGCTGCAGAGTTTGGTAAAACTGGTATGGCAGGAGCTGCTTCTGATACTATTAGAACTATACAACAAATGTCTAGTTTGGGATTAGCTACTATATCCAGTTTAACAGAGCCTTTAATTGTTTTATCTAGAGCAGACTTTGCTGATACAGATGCAATTATAAGAGGTTATTCTAAAGCTGCTGGCAAACAAATGAAGAGAAGTGTAGGTACTATCTTTGAAAATATGCAACTTGCTCGTGGTAAAAAAGTTAAAGGTATTGCTAAGTATAAAGATGAAGAATGGTTTGAAGCATTAAAAGCAGGTGTTGCTATTGAACAAGGAGTAGCTAATAGATTAGAGTCTATGTATGGTGAAATGAATACACCAATAGCTAAAGCAGCTTCTAATTTATTTTTTAGAATAAACTTACTACAGCCTTGGACAGAAGCTGTACAGTTTGCAGCATATGAC
>Ga0208030_1001499_pt1 | contig 13183 bp, 13 predicted proteins | sample MalvirDeepMed_M9_FD_184246 | JGI IMG/M metagenome (GOLD analysis project Ga0208030, IMG submission 184246) | Marine viral communities from the Global Malaspina Expedition - Malaspina viral metaG DeepMed_M9 (SPAdes) (version 2) | ecosystem: Environmental > Aquatic > Marine > Oceanic | place...
GGCGGCACGCGCGGGGCGGGCGAATTGTCCGAACTGGTCGCGCACGGCCTGCGCATGCGGAACCTGCTCGCCTTCGTGCCGCGCAAATACGATACCGACCTGATCGAGGCGATGGCGCTGGCAGGCGCGCTCGATCCCGAATTGTCCGATCGCAGCGAAGCGCTGAACCGCGCCGCCGCGCATCTCCAGCTGGGCGATCCGGAAGCGAACTGGTCCGCCGATCGGCTCGACAACGGCACGGTGCGCTTCCACCGCCTGTGGCGCGGCGTGACCGACGTGCACGAGATCGAAGGCAAGTTCCTCGACAGCGCCGAAGCGCGCAAGCTGCACCGCGTGGCGAGCGAACAGGCCGAAGTCTACACCGCGCCGGTGCGCCTGGTGAAGGGGTCGGAAGAGACGGTCGAGGAAGAAGTTTCGGACGAAAGCGAAACGGACGCTGCCGTCGATACCCCCATGGCCGAAGACGGCGCGATCATCCTTCCAACCCAATTGCTCGAAGCGGTCCTCGCCGCCGGGCGCAAGGGCCAGAAGATCCAGCGTTACAAGGGCCTGGGCGAAATGAACGCCGAGCAGCTTTGGGAAACCACGCTCGATCCGGACAATCGCGCGCTTCTCCAGGTCAAGGTCGAGGATGCCGACGTCACGGACGAGATCTTCACGCGCCTGATGGGCGACGTGGTCGAGCCGCGCCGCGAATTCATCCAGAATAACGCGCTTAACGTCGCAAATCTCGACGTTTGAGACCGGTTTGAAGAATCCGATCGCGCCGGGATCACAGGCCGAACAGGTCGGGCGCCTGCTCCTCGCGGGCGCGCTGGTGCTGTTCCTGCCGCTGATCCCGTTTGGCGCGTATCTGCTCTATCCCTTCGTCATCCTGACGACGTGGTTCCACGAAATGGCGCACGGGCTGGCGGCGATGCTGGTGGGCTGGGATTTCCAGCGGCTGGTGATCCTGCCCGACGGATCGGGCTTCGCCGAAAGCTTCACGCCGATCGAGGCCGGACGCCTCAAGCGCGCGGTCGTCGCGGCGGCGGGACCGCTTGGGCCTACTGTCGTGGGCTCGCTGCTGATCCTCGCCTCGGGCCGCCGCCGCAGCTGGCGCCCGGCGCTTTATGCGCTGGCCGGGGCGCTGATCGTTTCCACTTTCATCTGGGTGCGCAGTCCGGTGGGCGTGATCGTCCTGCCGCTCGTGGCGCTGATCCTCGTGGGTATCGCGCGCAGCGACAGGCCCAATCTCGAACGCTTCACGCTGCAATTCCTAGGCATTCTCGCCGCGCTCAGCATGCTGCGCGACTGGAATTACCTCTTCACCGAAAGCGCAGTGATCGGCGGGCGCCGCGTCCTGTCGGACACCGGCGCGATCGAGGCCGCGCTGGTCCTGCCGCACTGGGTCTGGGCGGGGCTGATCACGCTTCTGTCGGCACTCGCGATCGGAGCGAGCCTCAAGCACGCCCTCAAGGAAGACGGCAGTACCGCCCGCTTATAGCGCTCAGTCCGGGCGCACCGGGCGACCGTTCGCGGTCATGCTGGCGGTATCGGCATCGCCGAAACTTTCGCCGTTATGGTCTGCGATCCCGTCGCTCGTCCCATCGGCGCGATCGGTAGTGACCGAAGTCTCCTCGACCGCATCGGCGACCAGCTCGTCATAGAGCTTCTCGTAATGGTTGAGCGCCCGGCGCATTTCCTCGGTCGTGGCGTCTCCGCGCTTTTCGGCAATGTCGTGCCCGTCGCGATAGTGGCGCGCCACAGTGCCGTGATCGACTGTCAGATCTTCATAACGCCGGTCGAAATCGCCCATCGGATAGCCGCGCGTATCCATCATGTTCGCGAGCAGGCGATCGCCGCGCAGCACTGCTTCGGCCGGACTATCGACGAACAGCGCCTTCACATCCTTCCACTCGGCGGCGAAGCGATCGCGTTCGGCCACCGTCAGCGGGCGAATGTCGAATTCCGCCACGCGCTTCTGGCGCTCTTCCAGATTGCGCTCCGCATCGCTGCGCCCGCCGACGCTGTCGACCGTGCGGTCGTATTCGTCGCCGAACTTTTCGCGCAGCTGATTGGTCTTGCGGCGCCGCAGGACGAACCAGATGATGGCGAACACCGCGATCACCACGGCAATCACGACAAGCAATTGGATAAGTTCGGCTTCCTGCATGGCAACTCTCCTCATGCGCCGCCATCCGCCAGCGCTCGGGAGCAATACGCGCCATATGGGTGGAGCGTTCCACCCGCCCCTGAGCGGTCAGCGGGCCGAGCGTGCGCGTAGCGCCAGCCAGGTCGCCAGGATCGGTCCGATCGCGGTCCACGCTGCAACCCACCAGCCCGCGCTGGCGGAAGCGATCCAAAGGCCCCACCAGACCAGCGCCATACCCCATCGCGCGCGTCCTGCCGGTTTGCGCGCCCGCAGCGCGTCGAGCAGGAAGCCGAGCACGTAGATCCCCAGCCCGACCAGCGAGAGCCCGCTGACCGGCTCGATCGAAGAAGCCTGGATGATCCCGTATTGGGCCGGGCTCGCGACGAGGAACAGCAGCAGCGCCCGCCCAAGGACGCGAAGCACCGCCTGGATCATAGGCGGCGAGGTTTCGCCTGCCGAAACGCCCATCGCCCCGGCTGCCTGGGCCGTAAAACGCACCGACACCGCAACCCAGAGTCCCCAGGCCACGGCCATACCCGCAAGCTGATTGGCAAGCGGTGCGGGCGCGGCCAGCTGGAACCAGCTCGTCCCGGCGAGCACGACGATTCCCAAGCCCCAGGCCGCCTGCCCGAAAGCGAGGCGCGGCGCGAAGACGCCCAGAATCAGGGCCAGCCCCAACAGGATCGCCGCATTCGCGATTACGGATTCAAGTACGATCGCCATAATTCTCCCCTCGTGCGACGTCCGGCCCGCCCATCATCCGCGCGCTCTCTTCCAAAGCGAGAAATCGCGCGCAATCGGGCCGCTTCTCCCTGTAGAAGCTGGCGAGTTTTGCAAGATCGGCACTATAATCGCCGCTCGGCCATAACGGCTCGCCGATCCCGCCGCGCAAATTCTCGTGATCGACCCAAGCGGGCACGATCGGAACGTTCGCCGCCATCGCGATGTGATAGAAGCCACTCTTCCATTCGCCCGATCCACTACGCGATCCTTCGGGCGCAATCACCAGCGCGAGTTCGTCGGCTTGATCGAAAGCCTCGGCGATCTGCTGGACATAATTCCCGCCGCGCCGGCCGCGTTCGATCGAAATCCCGCCCATATCGCGCATGAAGCCGCCCATCGGCCATTTGAACAGCGTGTGCTTGCCGATGAAACCGGGCGGAATGCCCATTCTCTGCGCCGCGCCCAGCACGAAGATGAAATCCCAGTTCGACGTATGCGGCGCGCCGAGGATCACGCATTTGCGCACATCCGGCGCCGCCCCCTCGAACCGCCAGCCCTTCCAGCGATAGAGACCAAGCAGAATACGCCAGACGAGGCGGGATAGGAGCGAGGGTTTGCGGGTCATCGCCGCGACCTCGGATGGGATGTCACCTTCCGATCACATCCTGAACACGCCGAAGGCCGGGCGTTCGGCGATCGAGGCTTCGAGGCTGGCGGACAGGGCCAGCGCCAGCACGTCGCGGGTCTGGGCGGGGTCGATCACGCCATCGTCCCACAGGCGGGCGGTGGCGTAGTAGGGATTGCCCTCGTCCTCGTATTTCTGACGGATCGGGGCCTTGAAGGCTTCGGCCTCTTCCTCGCTCCAGCTGTCGGCGTCGCGATGGACGGTGGCGAGGACGCTTGCCGCCTGTTCGCCGCCCATCACCGAAATGCGCGCATTGGGCCAGGTGAAAAGGAAACGCGGGCTATAGGCGCGGCCGCACATGCCGTAATTGCCTGCGCCGAACGATCCGCCGATCACGACGGTCAGCTTGGGCACGGTCGCGGTGGCAACCGCGGTCACCAGCTTGGCACCGTGCTTGGCGATGCCTTCCGCCTCGTATTTCCCGCCGACCATGAAGCCGGATATGTTCTGGAGGAACAGCAGCGGGATGCGTCGCTGGCAGGCCAGTTCGATGAAATGCGCGCCCTTCTGCGCGCTCTCGGAAAACAGCACGCCATTATTGGCCAGGATTGCAACCGGCATACCCCAGATATGCGCGAAACCGCAGACCAGCGTGCTTCCGTATTGCGCCTTGAACTCGTGGAATTCGCTGCCGTCCACGATCCGCGCGATCACCTCGTGCACGTCGTAGGGCGCGCGTACGTCATCGGGGATCAGGGCATAGAGATCTTCCGCGTCGAATTTGGGCGCGCGGGGTTCCTTTATCGCGATATCCGTGGCCGCACCGGTATTGGCGCCGAGATGCGACACGATATCGCGCACGATGGTGAGCGCGTGTTCGTCGTTCTCTGCGAGGTGATCGACCACGCCGCTCTTCTTGGCGTGAAGGTCCCCGCCGCCCAGATCCTCGGCGCTGATCTCTTCGCCCGTCGCGGCTTTCACCAGCGGCGGCCCGGCCAGGAAGATCGTGCCCTGTTCGCGCACGATCACCGTCTCGTCGCTCATCGCGGGCACATAGGCCCCGCCCGCCGTGCAGCTGCCCATCACGCAGGCGATCTGCGGAATGCCGAGCGCGGACATATTGGCCTGATTGAAGAAGATGCGCCCGAAATGATCGCGGTCGGGGAAGACCTCGGCCTGATAGGGCAGGTTCGCGCCGCCGCTATCGACCAGATAGATGCAGGGCAGGCGGTTCTGTTCGGCGATCTCCTGGGCGCGGAGATGCTTCTTGACCGTCATCGGGTAATAGCTGCCGCCCTTCACCGTCGGATCGTTGCAGACGATCATCACCTGCCGCCCCGAAACGCGCCCGATCCCGCAGATCATAGAGGCGCCGGACACATCGCCCTCATACATCCCGTTCGCGGCCAATTGCCCGATTTCGAGGAAGGGCGAGCCGGGATCGAGCAGCCGCTCCACTCGCTCGCGCGGAAGCAGCTTGCCGCGCGAGACATGGCGTTCGCGATGCCGCTCGGACCCGCCCAGCGCCGCTTCGGCGACCTTCGCGCGCAGATCTTCGGCGAGCGAACGGTTGTGATCGAACCGCGCCTTGGCATCGGGTGCCTCGCGATCGAGCTTGGTGGTCAGGGTGGGTGCGGTCATTGAGCCTCTACGTTCGAGTGTCGAATTGCCCAATGCCGCCATGCGACCGAAAAGACAAACAGAGCGAACCCCGACTGCAAGAGCCAGGGGATCAGAAATTCCTCAAAGCCGATCGGCATGGTATATCCATTTACGACGACATTGGACGCCATGATAGCTTTGCCGAGCATGATCGCCGATCGCGCGGGCAGCGCCTAGCGGTCCCCCTCCCCGTTCCGGGGAGGATTCAGGTCTTCCGCGCTACCATCGGTTCTCACCGCTTCTTCACGAATTCGGCGCGCAGGACGAGGCCCGTGATGCCGGGGTATTTGCAGTCGATCACCTGCGCGTCGCCGGTCAAGCGGATCGACTTGATCAGCGTGCCCTGCTTCAGCGTCTGGCCCGCTCCCTTGACCTCCAGATCCTTGATCAGCGTCACCTGATCGCCGTCGGCAAGCAGGTTGCCGACCGCATCGCGCACTTCAACGGTGTCCGCCGCAGCCTGCTTTGCTGCGAGTTCGGAAGCGGGCATCCAGTCGCCGCTCTCCTCGTCGTAGACGTAGTCTTCGTCGGCGCTCACCCAGCCGCCCCGATCAGTTCGCGCCCGATCAGCATGCGGCGGATCTCGTTCGTGCCCGCGCCGATGTCGAGCAGCTTGGCATCGCGCATGTAGCGCTCCACCGGCCAGTCGAGCGTATAGCCTGCCCCGCCCAGCGCCTGGACGCTTTCGGCAGCCACGCGGAAGGCATTCTCGCTCGCCAACAGGATCGCGCCTGCCGCATCGAAGCGCGTGGTCTTTTCCGCATCGCAATTCTTGGCAACTGCGTAGGTGTAGGCGCGCGCCGACTGGAGGGCGACATACATGTCGGCGACCTTGGCCTGCATCAGCTGGAAGCTGCCGAGCGGCTTTCCGAACTGGGTGCGTTCGCGCAAGTATGGGATCACCGTGTCGAGACAGGCCTGCATCACGCCCAATTGCAATCCGGCGAGCACCACGCGCTCGTAATCGAGCCCGCTCATCAACACGCCGACACCGCCGTTTTCCGGGCCCATCACGTTCTCGTCCGGCACGAAGCAATCGTCGAAGACCAGCTCGCTCGTCGGCGAGCCGCGCATGCCGACCTTTTCGATCTTCTGCCCGATCGCAAAGCCTTCGAAATCCTTTTCGATCAGGAAAGTGGTGATCCCACGGCTCTTCGCTTCGGGATCGGTCTTGCCGTAGACGACCAGCGTATCGGCGAAGGGCGCGTTGGTGATCCAGAACTTGGTGCCGTTGAGCAGGTAACCGCCATCGACCTTTTCGGCCTTCATCTTCATCGAGACGACGTCCGATCCCGCGCTCGCCTCGCTCATCGCCAGCGATCCGACATGTTCGCCGCTGATCAGCTTGGGCAGGTATTTCGCCTTCTGCTCCTCATTGCCCCAGCGTGCGATCTGGTTGATGCAGAGATTGGAATGGGCGCCGTAACTGAGGCCCACGCTGGCACTCGCCCGGCTGACTTCCTCCACCGCGATGACATGTTCGAGATAGCCGAGGCCGAGGCCGCCATCTTCCTCGCTCACCGTGATCCCGTGCAGACCAAGTTCGCCCATCGCGGTCCACAGATCCTCACGCGGGAACCAGTCCTCGCGATCGACCTTCTCGGCCAGCGGCGCGATCTGTTCGTCCGCGAAGCGCGCGACGGTGTCGCGGATCATTTCGCCGCTCTCGCCCAGCTGGAAATCGAAATCGGGGGTGGCGCGCATCATCTGCTCCTGAGCGTGAGTTCGTCCGGCGGATCGCGTCCGCCGCCTTGGCCACAGCCCGTAGCCGAGCCGTGCATGGCGGGCAAACCCCTTGCGAAGTCACCGTCTTAGTCTAAGTCGGCAATCACCATGAAGCTCAGCCGTTTTCCCCTTTGGCCGGCCCATCAGGCAGCCGAGCCCGCCTCCAACGATGAGGGGCTGCGTAATCGCGTCATCGCGGCTTATGGCGCCGATGCGGTTCAGGACGACCGTGAACTGGCGCAGATCGTCGAATTTGCGGCACGTTTGTGCGAAGTCCCGATCGCCATGGTCACGCTGGTGGAAAAGGATCGCCAGCGCTTTCTGGCACGCAAGGGCTTTCCGGGGCTTGAGACGCCTCGCTCCACCAGCCTGTGCGCGCATACGATGGAAGGCCAGGGGCCACTGGTTGTGCCCGATGCAAGCGAGGATGCGCGCTTCGCCGAGATGGAGCTGGTGAAGACCGACGACGGCGTTCGCTTCTATGCCGGGCAACCGCTTGTTTCCAGCGAGGGGGTGCCGCTGGGTGCGCTGTGCGTGATCGACCGGGAAGCGCGACCCGAAGGTTTGAATGCATTGCAGCGCGAAGGGCTTGAAGTCCTCGGCCGCGCGGTGATGCGCCGCCTGACAGCGGAGCGTGACGCGGCCTTTGCCGAAAACCGGATCGAAGTCAGCGAGTTGCGCACGCGCCAGCTCGCGGAAAACCTGCCTGTCTATGCCTGGGCCGCGAATGCCGAGGGCGAGATCGAATACGCCAATCCCGCGCTTTACGAATTTCTGGGCGTCGACGATCTCTCCGATTTCGATTCCGCCGCGCTGGTTCATCCCGACGACATCGAAGAGCTGAGAACCGCTCGCACAGTCTCGCGCGCGAGCAAGGAACGCTGGGAGGCCAAGGCGCGCCTGAAGCGAAACGACGGTGTCTATCGCTGGATGATCCTGCGCGCCTGGCCCTTCGTCGTCGGAGACGAGGATCCCCAGACCTGGTTCGGTGCCGCCGTCGATATCGACGATCTGCAGAGCGTGTCCGATTCGCGCGACCTACTTGCGCGCGAGCTTTCGCACCGGATCAAGAACATCTTCGCCGTGATCAGCGGGCTGATATCGCTGCAGGGTCGCAAGCATCCGGGGGCCGAGGATTTTGTCAGGGAATTGTCGGACACGATCCGCACGCTGGGCAAGGCGCACGATTTCGTCCGCCCCCATGCCGGGCGGACCGAAAATACGCTGAACGGGCTGCTGGCCGAACTTCTGGCCCCATATGGCCGGATCGACGGCAAGCGAATCGGGATCATCGGAAGCGGGTGTGCGATCGGCGAAAAATCGGCAACGCCGCTGGCTCTCATCTTCCATGAATTGGCGACCAATTCGGCCAAATACGGCGCGCTTTCGCATGCCGACGGCCATCTCTCGGTCGAGATCATCGACGAAGGTTCGCAAGTGGTCGTGGCTTGGCGCGAGACTGGCCTGCCGGAAAGCGACGAGGAGGGAGCGCAAGGCGCGCCCGACACGGTCGAACGCGAAGGCTTTGGTTCGCGCCTGCTGCGCACCGCCGTGGAAGGGCAGCTGCAAGGCAAATTCACACGGCGCATCGTGGACGGTATGCTCGAAGTCGATCTGGAACTGCCATGCGACAAGCTGCAAGCGTGACTGCGCGCACCCTGATCGTAACCCTTGGGGGGATGGCACTGCTTGCGGCGTGTTCGCCCGACACGCCGGAAAACGAAGTCGCGGCTGGAAACGCGCTCGAGGCCGCCGAGGGCGGATCGGCGGAGCAGGAAAGCGCAACCGCCGCCCTGAACGGTGAGGATGTGCCTGCCGATTTCGCGCGCACAGCCTGGCGGGTCGAAGATGAAGACGGGGCGCGATACACCACGTTTCTGGACGATGGCGGGCGTTATCGCGATCTTCGCAATGGCGATCCGTGGCATTCGGGCAGCTGGGAAGTCGATGGGGATGACAGGCTCTGTCTCTCTCCCGACACGGATGACGAGGCGCAAAGCGATGGCGCTTCCGAAGCCGCGCAGGAAACGAACGATGGGCCGCGCACTTGCTGGAGCCCACGCGGCATGGACGGCGATGGCGGCATGATCGTCCAGGCCAGCAGCGGCAAGCGCGTGCGCCTGCAGCAAGTCGATTACCGTGCGCCCGAAGCCGAAAGCGGCGAGGCGGTCAGCGACACCGGTTCGGACGCCTCCGCACCGGCATGAGCGCGGGCGACAGCGCCCTCCAATTCGATTCGGTTTCCCGCCAGTACGGCGATCTACGCGCGGTGGACGATGTGTCGATCGCCATTCCCCACGGCCAGTTCGTCGCGCTCGTCGGCGCATCCGGCTCAGGTAAATCGACGCTGCTCAAGACCGCCAATCGCCTGACCATCCCCGATAGCGGACGTGTGCTGATCGACGGCGAGGACGCCGCGAGTCTGCCCGTCAGCGCCTTGCGGCGCCGGATCGGCTACGTGTTTCAAGGGATCGGCCTGTTCCCGCATATGAATGTCGCTGAAAACATCGCCATCGGGCCGCGACTGGCGGGTGAGCGGTTGAGCGAGGCAAGGATTGCCGAACTGCTCGGCCTCGTGGAACTCGATCCCTCGATGGCCGCACGCATGCCCGATGCCCTGTCTGGCGGCCAGCGTCAGCGCGTCGGCGTGGCGCGGGCTCTGGCAGGCGAGCCGCGCCTGCTGCTGATGGACGAACCGTTCGGCGCGCTCGATCCGATTACGCGCGACGCACTCGGAGACAGAGTGCGCGCTTTGCACGACGATCTCGGTCTCACCACGATCATGGTCACGCACGATATGGCCGAAGCGCTGTTGCTGGCCGATCGCGTGCTGGTGATGGACCAAGGGCGAATCGTCTCCGATGAAACGCCGCTCGCTCTGCTCGAAGGCGCGGGCGGCGAAATCGCGCAAGGCCTGGTCGCGGTCCCGCGCGAACAGGCGCGGCGCCTGGCCGCATTGCCGGGGAGCGGACTCGCGTGAGTGGGTTCTGGGACACGCTGTTCGGCCTTGGCGACAAGCTCGCCGCCCATATTCTGCTGGCGGCGAGCGCCATCGCGCTGGGGATCGCCATCGCCCTGCCGCTGGCCGTCTGGGCCAGCCGGTCGCGCACCGTTGCACGCCTGGCGCTCGGCTTTGCGAGCCTGGTGCAGACCATTCCCGCACTTGCTCTCTTGGCGCTGTTCTTCCCGATCCTGTTGAGCCTGCGCGCCGTGTTCGGCGACGATCTGCCGACGCTCGGCTTTCTGCCTGCCCTGCTGGCGCTCACGCTCTATGCCCTGCTGCCGATCCTGCGCAACGCAGTCACCGCGCAGACCAATCTCGACCCCGGAGTGCTGGAGGCGGCCGACGGCGTGGGGATGAGCGCGTGGCAGAGGCTGCGCTTGGTCGAAGCGCCGCTGGCCGCCCCGTTCATCATGGCGGGCATCCGCACCGCCGCGGTCTGGACCATCGGCGCCGCGACGCTCAGCACCACGATCGGCCAACCCAGCCTTGGCGACCCGATTTTCGCCGGATTGCAGACGCAGAACTGGGTGCTGGTGCTTGCGGGCTGTTTCGCCAGCGCGGCCTTGGCCTTGACCGCCGATCTCCTGCTTGGCCTGATCGAGCGCGGCTTCGCCCTGCGCAAACGCGCGCTGTGGCTGGGCGGGATGATCGCCGTCCTGCTCGGCGTGGGCGCTGCGGGTTTAGCCCAGTACGCGCCCTGGCGCGGCGCTACGGGCGACACGGTAGTGATCGGCGCGAAGAGCTTTTCCGAACAATACATTCTCTCTCGCCTGATCGGCCAGAGGCTGGAAGATGCAGGATACCGCGTCGAATATCGCGACGGGCTCGGCTCGGCCGTGGTCCACCGCGCGGTGACGACGGGCGCGATCGACATCAGCGTGGATTACACCGGCACGCTGTGGGCGAACGAGCTGAAGCGCGAAGACAATCCGGGGCGCGAGGCGATGTATGACGCGATCGTCGAGTGGAAAGAGCGCACGAGTGATGCGGAAATTTTCGGTCGGCTCGGATTCGAAAACGCCTATGCCTTCGCCATGCGGAGCGATCGCGCCCGCGCGCTGGGCGTATCATCGCTGACCGATCTTTCCGGCGTGGCGAGACGGCTGACCGTGGGCGGCGATCCCGAATTTTTCGAGCGGCCCGAATGGATCGCCGTGCGCGACATCTACGGGATGCGCTTTGCCGAGACACGCAATTTCTCGCCCACCTTCATGTACGATGCGCTGCAATCGGGCGAGGCGGACGTGATCAGCGCTTACACTTCGGATGGCCGCATCGCGGCGGATCGCCTGACCGTGCTGGAAGACCCCGAAGAAGCGCTGCCGAGTTACGACGCGCTGATCGTGCTGAGCCCGAAAGCGAGCCGGGACGAACGATTGCGCGCCGCGCTCGAGCCGCTGCTGGGGGCGATCGACGTGGCCGAAATGCGGGCGGCGAACTACGCGGTCGACCGTACCGAGGACAAACGGACGCCCGAGCAGGCGGCGGAAGAACTGGCCGACGCTATCGGGCTCTGAGGCTCAGTTCGCGCGGGTCCAGTTCTGAGTCTGGCAGAATGGGCCGAGGCAACCCTTCACCTCCAGCTTGGAAGCGGAAGTACGCCGGATCACCGAACGGTAATCCTTGCCGGACTTGGGATCGTAAATACGTCCGCGCCACAGATCGCCATCCTCGCTGAACGAAGTCAGCACGGGCGTGCCGAGCAGCTTGCGGCTGCGCTTCGACTTGTCGGGGTTGTTGACGTCGCGCTGATTGACGCCCTGCGGCGGGGCGACCAGGAATTTGCTGATTTTGCCACAAAGATTGGCTCCGCACGGCGCGATGGTGATCACGGCGTCGCGATCCTCGGTGATCCAGCGCCCGGTGATCGGATCGGCTGCCGAAGCGGGAGCGACCAGAGCCATGGCGGCTCCGGCAAGAGCGAGTGCAGCGTGTTTCATCGAAATCTCCTTTGGTGGTCGAACCAACCAGATGGCGGATCGTTTCTAGACGGGCCCGAATCCTGCGCCAGCGGGCCACCCCCCACCGCCAAGTGCCATCACCTTGAACAGTTCGCCCATTTCCTCGGCGTGAACGAGGCGGTGAAGGTCGCGGGCGACCGCCTCGCCGCCTCCCTTGTCTTGGAGGGCCTGCGCCCGCGCCTCGATCCCCAGTGCGCGCAGCCAGTTCCCCTGTGTCGTCGCCGACAGCCATTCGGCTCCGCCCGCCTGCGCGACCCCGGCAAGCGTGGCGAAATCGACCAGCGCGGTAAGATCGGCGCTGCCGGGAAATTCCAGCGGATCGACCTTGCGATGGCCCTTCACGGCCTGAAGCGTCGATCCGTAGCGCGGGGCCAGAAACCCGTAATCGATGAACAGCGCCGCGCCGCCCTGCCGCGCGGTTCGCCGTGCGACCTCGTCCATCACCGCCGCCGCGCCGGGATTGGTTTCGAGGATGGTGCCGATCTCCGCCTCGCGCCGATCGGGCGGGACGGCATCGTCCATCGGGTTCGGCCCCGCCGAGAAGACGAACGCGTCATCTTCGTCCAACGCCACCATTCGCTCGCGCCAGCCGCTTTTGGTGCGGACCAGCTGGCGCACCGGCAGCGCGTCGAGAAATTCGTTGGCGACGAGCAGCATGGGCGCATCTTCGGGCACGCTGGCCAGATCGTCGTGGAATTGAGCGCCGGGTACCGCCGCCGCCTGCTTGGAGCGCAGCACGGGCGAACCTTCCACCAGATGCACGCGCGGCGCGAGCCCGTGGCGCGCCATCACTCGCAGCGCGTCGCTCGCCAGCGTGCCGCGTCCGGGGCCAAGCTCGACATAGAGGACATTCTGCGGCCTGCCCGCGCGCGTCCAGAGATCGGCGCACCACAGGGCGATCATCTCGCCGAACATCTGGCTGATATCGGGCGCGGTGACGAAATCGCCCCCTCTATCCGAACCGCCATCCGAATGACCGCCCGGATCGGGCGCGCCGAGGGGATCGCGGCTCGCATAATAGCGCGCATTGCTCTCGCCCATGAAGCGCGCCACCGGCATCGGGCCATAGGCGCGGATCAGGCGCCGGAAACGCGCAGCCAGATCGTCGCTATCGGCTTCGCTCGCCTTCACTCCCTACGTCCGCCGCTTACGCCGCTTTCGCTTCGCCCGGCGCGGGGGATTTAGGCGTGCGTGTCAGGCTGTAGGCGATGACGGCAAGGCCGATCGCGATCATCGGAAGGGTCAGCCACTGCCCCCGGCTGAGACCGGTTTCCGCCACGACATAGGCCAGATGCGCATCGGGCTCGCGGAAGAATTCGTTGACGAAGCGCGCGATCGAAATGCCGACC
>Ga0208030_1001505_pt1 | contig 13141 bp, 18 predicted proteins | sample MalvirDeepMed_M9_FD_184246 | JGI IMG/M metagenome (GOLD analysis project Ga0208030, IMG submission 184246) | Marine viral communities from the Global Malaspina Expedition - Malaspina viral metaG DeepMed_M9 (SPAdes) (version 2) | ecosystem: Environmental > Aquatic > Marine > Oceanic | place...
TAAGTTTATTAGAGACGCTAATGCTGCGTCGGCACGTTTGCCTCTACTACACACAGAAGAAAATATTAAACAAGCCACCTGTGATGAAGTGAGCCAGATTATTGAGGACATGCATCCAGAAGACGTAGATAGTTTGGTCAGAGATTATAATTTATTGATAACAGGCAGAAAAGAAATAGATAAAAACATTGAGTCTACAAAACTTTTGATTGAGCGAAATGAAAATGCGATTGATAAGTTATCGTTAGAACTTAAAAACCTGAACAATAAAATTAAGGAATATAACGATAATATTAATGTTATTGAAAATCTCGAACAATTGATATTAGAACGAGATCAAAAACAAACTTCTCTTGAATTTAAACAAAAACTTCTCGATAGTACAAAGGAAGAAACTTTCGAGCACTACCGTCAGGTTGGTTCCCTCGAAGAACGTGTCGAGTCTATCAAAATAGCAAAAGATGAATACATCCAACTTCGCAGAGAATACGCAGCATATGATTTATTTATACGATGCATGCACTCTAATGGTATCGCCTACGACATCATCAAAAAGAAAATACCAGTAATCAATCAAGAAGTCGCAAAGATGTTGGCGAACATTGTAGACTTTGAAATCTTCTTCTCCAGCAATGGTAACAAGTTAGATATCTTTATTAAACACCCGCTACATGACGAGCGCCCGATTGAAATGGGATCAGGTGCCGAAAAAACTGTGGCTGCAATGGCCATTCGTTTAGCCTTACTCAGTGTATCTTCGTTACCAAAGGGTGATATTTTTATTCTTGACGAACCGGGCACGGCTCTGGATGAGGAAAATATGGAGGGGTTTATTCGAATCTTGGAACTAATTAAGGTATATTTTAAGAATGTATTGCTTATCTCTCACCTTGATTCTCTGAAAGATTGTGTTGATATGCAAGTCGTGATTGAAAAGAAACATGGATATGCAAGGGTAAATCAATGAGCGACAATGAAAACGAAAACGAAATCGAAGATAAAATCGAAGATAAAAACGAATTTGACTTTCTGCCTCCCGCAGAACCACCACCCTCCTTTATACAGGAGAAAGACAGCTATCACGAACAGGTAGATGCTGAGGATTTTGGAATGGTCGAGGACTTCGGACTCCAAATGGAGTATTCCGATGAAGATCTCCTCCCAGAAAATACCGCACCCTCTTCGTTGAACGTTGGCTTTGTGGGGGTTGGCGGTGGAGGCAACAAAATGGCCAATGCTTTTCTTGAGCTTGGTTTCAACAAAACCCTGCTTGTTAACACAACAGGCAAGGATATCCCAAAGAACGTCGCAGAAGATCACGTTGTGCTCATTCCCGATTCAGATGGAATCGGTAAGAACGTTGAATATGGCAAGGAGGTGTTGTCTCAAAATGGTGCTATTATCGAAGATGCCCTGCGCATCAAACTTGGAAAAGTTGATTGGCTGGTTGTTCTTGCTGGCGGTGGTGGTGGGACCGGTAGTTCTGTCACTGCTCTTCATCCTGTCTTTGAGCGCTATATGCGCTCCGTTCAATCTTCTGGCAAGGTCGTTTACGTAGTATCCTGGCCCACCGCACAAGAAAATCTTAACCCCACGATTGCTAGAAATGCGTTGACGCTCGCAAATGATGTCACAAGGCATCCGCATGTCATTCTTGATAACGAGCGCTCCACACGCTTACTTCGCGGCAGAATCGGCATGCTTGGTATGTACCCTGTCGCTAACACACAATTCGCTAAGTCGTTTGCTCAGATATTAAAACTCTCCACCGAAGATTCACCGATCCAGTCTTTCGATAGTAAAGATCTGGAAACTTGTTTGGCCAATGACGGCCGCGCCTTTTTAGGTTCGACTATGATTAAGGATCCCAATACAGCAAAGCTTGGTTCAGTGATTCTTCATAACTGTATGAATCGATCTTCGTGCCCACCTCCGAAAGGTAAGGCCGCAGCAGGCTCGCTTATTTTGGTTGCATCCGAAGAAATGGTCGCAGATCCCAAGGTAAGTAAGAACCTTGAATCTGCAATCTCTTATGTCGGTGGTAGGTGTGAGACACTTTTCTCAGGCGTTTATGTCCGAAAGAATGTGCCTGGGTTGATTGCGATACTAAGTATGAATGGATTAAAACAATGAACAGTATGATAGAGAACATTAAAGGGCTCTTGCCACTTCTCGCCGTCGTAGCCGCCCTGGGCGGTTTTTATTATACGACACAACATCGTTTGGATTACTTGGAAGGTCAAATGGATCAATTGGCGGCTGAAGTTGAACAATTGTCTGATACTTTGGAAAAAGTTTCTAGACAAGCTAATAAGCTTGAAAGGAAAATAAATAAGTGAAAGTCACCAAGTCTCGACTTATGCAAGTTATTAAAGAAGAGTTGAGTGATTATTTATCAAACATATATAAATGGTGTCCAGCGGGAACCAAATGTTCTCCCGAAAGAAAGAAAACAAAGTGGTGGAAAGGCAGATGAAAATTACAAAGTCAGAGATTAAGCGTATGTTGTTGGAAGAATCTGAAACCGATGAAGCCTTGCTTAATGCTATCCGTTCCCTGTCTGGGAAGATAGAAGATCTAGACATTAGTATAGATTATTTAGCAGCATCTGTTACTGGCGAGGACCCAAGCAGCCTTGGTCTTGCTCAAAAATCACTAGGTCGTTTTAAATCTACCCCTCGCGGTTTAAGACTTAAAGATATAAGTGAGGTAGAAATAAAAGAAATCATTTCTCAAGAGCTTGAATCAATGTTGGACGAAGAGAAAACCAAAAACAAGTATGCGATTTGTACAGTGTCAATCGGCAAGACCGAGGGAACACAAGAGCGAAGCGAATGGTCAAAAGATGCTATAAGGCGTTATGAACGATGCAAAGCGGAACTTGACGAAAATATGTAAAGCAGCGGTGGAGGAAAAATGATGGCAGCGAAAGCATTTGTTGATACATGGCTGGAGAAGTTTACGTCTCGCAAACTATTAGTGTGGACTACGGCATCTGTGTTGGCGTTTTACGGATACCTTACCAGCAGCGATTGGGTTACCATTTCTATCGTATTCATCGGCACGCAAGGCGCCGTCGATATTGTTGAGAGAATAAAGAAGGTTGGATAGTGCCACAGTTATTATTGAAATTGTTGCCTTTCGCCAAGTCACATTGGCGAGAAATTGCCATTGTTGTATTGGCATTGGTCGTTTTTGGTAAGATGCGCTATGATCATAAGTTGTTGATGCAAACTTATGAACAGCAGAAAGAATCACTGCAAGAGCAGATTGAAGGATTGAAAACCATCCACGAAGAAGAGCTTCGCCAAAGAGAAGAGACGCTAGAAAGCTATAGAGAGGCTATTGAGGATCTTGAAGAGAAATATAAAGAAGAAAAACGAGAGCATAAAGAATCTGTTAAAAAAGAAAAAGAACGCATTAAAAAACAATTTTCACAGAACAAAGAAGAGTTAGCTAATGAAATTACTAGGTTGTTTGATTTTGAGTATGTTCCTGTGTAATACAGCGATTGCTCAAGATAAAGGTAAGTTTACATTTCTCGGAGAAGGCGAGTGCGCTCCCTTTGAAGGGACATTGTTTGATATTGACGCCACCGCAGAGGTTGTCACATTAAAACCTAAACTAAAAAAAGAATGCAATTTAAAATTAGATTTTGAATTAAGCAAACTGAGAACCGATCTTCAGCTTGAAATAGATAATCAAAAGATACATTATGAAAGCATGATACAGGGAAAAGATTTGATTATTCAAAGTCAAATAGAACAAATAGATCAAATGGAAACTGCTATAAAAACTTTAGCTCCAAACAATAAATGGCTTTGGTTTGCGGGTGGCGTAGTTGGCGGGATTGCGTTGTCGTATGGAGCATATGAGGTCTTTAACTGATGAAAAAGCCCAACCGTATTGCTGCTGTTGAAAAGGCCATTTCACAGAAGTACGGCGACGAGGCTATACAGAATCCACGCGCCAATTGGGACGAGGATAAAGAAAAAGAATATCTTGAACAATCTCAGGAATTTTATAAAAAATCTTATAAAAATTCAGAGCGTTCGGAAAAAGTGGACATTAATGGTATAAAGGTTTCAAAAAAACTACTTAATAGAGAATCTTTAAGATGTTGTCCTGTCTGCGGATCTTATCCAAAGAAATCGATGGATGATGTTTGTCTTACAAAATTTGAATGTTGCAATACTTGTTACCTTCAATATGTGGAAGGCAGAGAAGAAAGATGGTTAAAAGGATGGAGACCTCATGAAGATAAGTAAAGCAAGACTATCCCAAATTATTAAAGAAACTATTGATGAGATGGATAAGTCTGATTATTTAAAACATGTCCGCGGAGATGACGCCTCGAACCGCGCCGCCCGCGCCGCCCAAATGACGCAAGGTGAAGTTCCCCTCGTTGCTGCTCTTGATCAAGTGATTGATTTTGTCCAGAGCGAAAAAGGCAACCAAGCAACTGGCTCTGTACGCACAAAGGTGCAAGATCTTGTCCGTTTACTTAAGATACAGCAGTCACAACCAGACACAGGAGACACCCAATAATGGCAACAATTTATGAAATCACACAAGGTCTAGCGCAAGCAGCAGCTAATGCTTATGATGGAGCGCTAACCGAAGACGGAGACGCGATCAAGGCCGGTCTGCAGAGAGAAGAGGGCGACCCTATTCTTGACAAGCGCATTATGGACGGCTTTGGTGTAAAGTTCTATGGTAACATGATGTGTATTACATACCACTCCGAAGTTCAACTTAAAGAAGTTTATGGACCAGGATTTGAGACTGACATCGACCAGCGCATTACTGACATTTCCAAGTGGCTCAAGAAAGAATACAAGCGCATCACTGGTGATTCTGTCACTCTCACCACCGTCGGCGAAGTTGACGTTCGTGCTGAAAACTCTTCAAGAGTGCGGTCTTGGGTACTTGCCAAGAAGCATTTCAAGGTCGGCGGTCTTGAGGAAGAAATGAACCTTGAAACTGGCTCAAAAACCCCATCCGAAAGTAATTGGAGAGCGTTCCTTGACCAAGGTGGCTGGAATGGTACCGGCGGCAAGCGTCCAAAGAACGATACTAGAAAAAAATGATTAATGAGTTTTCAACTAGACAAAAAACAGAAAGTAAAAGAGATCTTAAAATGCGGTAAAGATCCAGCTTACTTCTTGAAAACCTATGCCCGTATATCCCACCCGATGCACGGGCTTATTTTATTTGACACATATGATTTCCAAGACCACCTATTACAAGATTTTAATGATTATCGTTTTAATGTTATTTTAAAAGCGAGACAGCTTGGCATCTCAACGATTACAGCCGGCTACATCGTGTGGCTTATGTTATTCCATCGCGATAAGGCTATTCTCGTTATGGCAACTAAGTTTGCAACAGCAGGCAACCTTGTAAAGAAAGTTAAAGGCATTATGCGTAATCTACCAGATTGGTTGAAGATTGCTACAATTGAAGTAGATAACCGAAACTCTTTTGAACTTTCCAATGGATCTTCTATTAAAGCCGCATCTACTTCCGGCGATGCCGGCCGTTCGGAAGCACTGTCTCTGCTTGTACTTGATGAGGCAGCACACATCGAAGGTCTCGAAGAACTATGGACAGGGTTGTATCCTACACTATCTACGGGTGGGCGGTGTATTGCATTGTCAACACCCAATGGCGTTGGTAACTGGTTTCATAAAACATGCACCGATTCAGAATCTGGCGCCAACAACTTTAATTTAACGACGCTTGCATGGAATGTTCATCCCGATAGAGATGAAGAGTGGTATAAGAAAGAAACCAAGAATATGTCAAAGCGTCAAATTGCGCAGGAGTTGATGTGCAACTTCAATACTTCTGGAGAGACTGTTATTGACCCAGAGGATATGGAGTGGCTGCTGTCTAATGTGTGCGAACCAAAGTACCGCACCGGCTTTGACCGCAACTTTTGGATCTGGGAAGAATTCGACCCTACTTGCAACTATCTTATGTCGGTTGACGTGTCAAGGGGCGATGGAGCCGATTTCTCTACGTTTCATATTATTAAACTTGAAACTCTAGAGATTATCGGAGAGTATCAAGGAAAAGCTACGCCCGATATGTTTGCCAACATGCTTAATCAAGTTGGGAGAGAGTTCGGAAATGCGATGATGGTGGTTGAAAATAATAATATTGGTTACACCGTTCTTGATAAACTTATAGAATATGCTTATCCAAATATATATTTTTCCATTAAGTCCACACATGAATATATTGAGCAGCACCTAGCGGAACATCAGACCTCTGCTGTTGCTGGTTTTTCTACTACAATGAAAACTCGACCTCTTATAGTGGCGAAATTAGAGGAGTTTATAAGAAATAAACTAATTAAGATATATTCTTCGCGAACCGTGAATGAGTTTAAAACTTTTATTTGGAGGAATGGGAAGCCGCAAGCAATGAAAGGCTACAACGATGATTTAATTATGGCTCTTGCGATTGCGTGTTGGGTTAGAGACACAGCACTTCAATCGAATGCGCGAGATTTAAATTATCAAAAAGCTTTTGTTGATGCAATTTATACCGTTAAAACTACAATGAATACACAAATAAAAGGCCAAGAGGGATACAAACAAGGCAATGCAACTGATATAATGTCTGAAGCCAAGTCCTATTGGGATCAATATAAATGGATTATAAAGTGAGGAAATAAATGGCACCACCAAGTAGAAATCAAGGAAGAAATCCGGCAAACAGAGACTCTGGTTTGTTTCAAGCATTAACAAGATTGTTCTCTGGTCCGATTATTAGCTATCGTTCACAAACAGGACGACGAATTCGTAGACAGCATTTAGACAAATTCTCCTCACGCTTTAAGTCTGCGTCGGGTCAACAGTTTAAAAAGTCTTTATACAACCCTCTTGATGTTCTCGCAACTCATGCCATCCAAAACCAGCGCCGCGCTGAACGCTATGTTGATTTTGATCAAATGGAATACACACCAGAGATTGCATCAACAATGGATATTTATGCAGATGAGATGACAACCTACTCAGATCTCCGTCCGATGTTAAATGTCAAATCTGCTAATGAAGAAATTAAAGCAGTTCTTACAATCTTATATGAACAAATTCTAAACGTTCAATACAACTTATTTGGCTGGGCTCGTACAATGAGCAAGTATGGTGACTTCTTTTTGTATCTAGACATTGATGACAAGTATGGTATCAAGTCTGTAATCGCCCTACCTCCGATGGAAATTGAGAGATTAGAGGGCCAAGACTCCACCAACCCCAACTATGTTCAATATCAATGGAACTCCGCCGGGATGACTTTTGAAAACTGGCAGGTTGCACATTTCCGCGTTCTTGGTAATGATAAGTATGCGCCATATGGAACCTCTATTCTTGAGCCCGCCCGTCGCATTTGGCGCCAACTTACGCTTATGGAAGATGCGATGATGGCTTATCGTGTCGTGCGTTCATCAGAACGCCGCATGTTTAAGATTGATGTAGGCAGTATTCCACCTCAAGAGGTAGAACAGTATATGGAAAAAGTTGTATCACAATTGAAACGACATTCCGTTGTTGACCCATCTTCTGGTCGTGTTGATTTGCGCTATAACCCAATGGCTGTAGAAGAAGATTACTTTATTCCAGTTCGCGCTGGGTCTGTTACAGACATTCAAACCTTGGCCGGCGCCCAAAACATCACAGCGATTGATGATATTAAATATCTCCGCGACAAATTGTTTTCAGCTCTTAAGATTCCTCAAGCTTATCTTGCGATGGGTGAAGGCGCCGCCGAAGATAAGACAACTCTTGCACAAAAAGACATCCGCTTTGCAAGAACCATTCAGAGATTACAGAGAGTTATTATTGCCGAGCTAACTAAGATTGGTATTATTCACCTTTATACTCTTGGTTTTCGGGGTGATGATCTTCTTAACTTTAAGCTTGTCCTTAATAACCCATCAAAGATAGCCGAGCTTCAAGAACTTGAACACTGGAAGCAGAAGTTCGATATTGCTGGTTCCGCGACAGAAGGTTTCTTCTCCCGACGTTGGGTATCAGAACATGTGTTCGGGATATCTAATGAAGAGTTCCAACGCAATCAACGTGAAATGTACTATGATCGCAAACATGACGCATCTCTTCAGCAAGTGGCTGAAGGCGCCGCTCTCGCTGGAGGTGCCGGATTGGGCGGTGAACTTGGTGGAGAGCTTGGTGGTGAACTCGGTGCCGAAGAGCTTGGTGGAGAACTTGGCGCTGAACTTGGAGGCCCCGAAGAAATGCCCGCGGGCGAAGCCGGTGAGCCCGGCGAGGCCGGTGGTGAAGAATCACCATTATTGGCGGTCCCTCCCGGCTCACGTAATTCTCCTAGACTTACCCCTGGCGCCAAGGGCAAGGTATACTATCCCAAAAAAGTGGATACAAGAAAAGACAGCGGCCCACGTACAAGGTCCTATGCTGGTCACCGCAGCGCAGAAAAAAGTAGTGCCACAACAAGAAATGTATTTCCCGGTTCAGAGATCAACAGTATTCCAAGCATCTCAAAAGGGATTTATGAGGAAGACCAGTCTATTTATATGATGAGAGAGAAAACAGAAGAAGACAAACTCTTTGAGATCAATGATACCATTCGACTTCTTCTCGAAGGTCTTGAAGAAAAAGAGACAGTAACGGAGCAAAAGAATGAAGATAAAACACAACAAAAAGCGTAATACGGCGTTTGTTTTCGAAGCCTTGGTTCGCGAAGCAACTGTGGCAGTTATAAAAGAAAACCACGAAGTTAAAGATAAAGCTGTTGCGCTTATTAAGAAACATTTCGCTCCCGGTACACTGTTATATAAAGATTTACAAAACTATCGCTCCCTTTATGAAAAGCAAAATCTTGATAGAGATGTTGCAGAGAAAATAATAAAGGAAGCAAAACTAGCCAGTCGTTTGCTAGACACGCAGGGGTTGTTTATAAGCCAATCAGATTTGATTGATGACGTAAATAAAGAATTAACCCCAGAAGTTTTTAACAACTTTGTGCCAAACTATAAAACATTGGCCTCAATAGCCCACATGTTTTCAGATAAATCTTCTCCAAAAAATTCTGTCATTCTTGAAAATAAGATTATAGACAATATGGTAGCAGAAGAAGATCAACAAAACATTTTAGAACCAATCGACAATTTGGTTCTTAATTCTTTTGTAGGTAAATTTAATGAAAAATATCAAGATCAACTTCTTGAAAATCAAAAAGTACTTTTAAACTATTATATCACATCTTTTGCTGATAATGGTCTTGCTCTTAAGACATATTTAAATTCTGAAATCACAAGACTAAAAGAAACTTTTTCTGACTCATTAGAAAGCGAGATCATTAAAGAAGATGAAGAGCTTTCAAGTAAAACAAAACAAGTTATTGAAAAGCTAGATAACTTCTACAAAGAAGGTATCAATGAAAAGGTAGTATTAACTGTATTAAAAACACAAGAACTAGCACAGGAAATTACCGAAGATGGCAATTAAGATAACGATCAAAAAAGGTGAACAATCCTCAGTCGTTACGTTAGAGATGAACATCCGTAAAGCCGTTAACGGTGATCTGATGATTTTTGATCATGCTGATATTGATATTGTGTTATCTCCCGGTGGCAATAAAGTTGTTGTGTTTCCCAAAGACACAATGAATGACATGGTGTACGGCGCTCAAAACAGATTATTCACTCACTTACAAAAGCGCGGGATTGTTATTCCTGAATCTATTCAGGCTGGGTCTTTCTTTGGAGCATTTGAAGCCAACTTTCAACAACCATTTAGTGAAGCGATAGACGCCGCAAAACTTGCGTTAGTAAATATTTCAGAGTTCATCACCGAAGAACGCCCATACTTTGAATCTACAGAAGCTATTATCTCAATGGCTGATGACGAGTTGTTGCATCCAGACAAAACAGACTCAACAGAACTTGGCGAAGTTCCTCAGAAAACTGATCAAGGTTCTATTAAGCCAGGATATATTAGAAGCCCGTATGCTTTGAACTATCTGTATACAGTATAGGAGATACGTATGGAGCTACTAACGTTCATACTTTGCGCTTACGGCCTCACGCAAACATTGGTATATAGCGATATGCCATTGCTTAAGAAATTAAGACCTTCCAAAGAATCATTGCGGGGCTATGGAAAACTATTCAACTGTTCAATGTGCATGGGATTTCATGTTGGCTGGTTTTTAATGCTGCTTTCTTCTTATACAGAACTATTTAATTTTGATGTTAGTGTAGCTAATTTCTTTCTTCTCGGTTGGTTGTCGTCTGGAACGTCATATGTTCTAAACATGATTTTCGGAGATACAGGGATTCAACACTCGCCCAAAATGGAGATTGCCCCGCATGAATAACACTTGGACCAAGAAGCGTATGCTTCGACCAGTTACCCGATGTAAGTCGGGCTGCATACACATGCGGGTGACGCCCGCATCTTTTATTAAGGATTAAACAATGAGCAAAAAAGTACTTTTACGAGAATATTATGAATTATGCGACGGCGGTGTATGTCAAGATCTTTTAACTGAAGAAGAAAAGAGGTTTGTGGCAGAAGGCGGTATGATTTTATCCGGCATTATGCAAAAGGCAGATGTGGTTAACGGTAATGGTCGTGTTTATCCTCACAGGGTTTTGATGAAAGAAATCAAAAACTACGCCAAGATCGTAAAAGAACGCCGCGCTCTCGGAGAATTAGATCACCCCGATGATTCAGTAATTAATCTTAAAAATGCGTCACACCTTGTTACAGATATTTGGATGGAAGGTACAGATGTGAAGGGCAAGATCAAAGTTCTTGATACGCCATCTGGCAAAGTTTTACAGGAATTAGTAAGAGCAGAAGTAAATGTGGGTATCTCTTCTAGAGGAATGGGGTCAGTTAGTGAATCTCAAGGTCAAACGATTGTGGAAGACGATTTCCAATTGATTTGTTTTGACATGGTTTCAGAGCCTAGCACACCAGGCGCCTTTATGATGAAAGAGGCCAAAGAATATAAAAACGAAGTATTTACAAAAGCAGATCGCATCTATCGCTTATTGAATGAAGTTTTGAGTGACGAGTAAACAATGTTATGAAAAAATCAGATTTAAAACAATTAATTAAACCCTTGGTTAAAGAATGTATTCACGAAGTCCTTATTGAAGAAGGGCTTTTGTCAAATGTGGTGGCAGAAGTAGCCAAAGGCATGCAAGGAAATCTTGTTGTCGAGTCAAAAACAAAACAAGAAGATCGCTTATTTAAAGAAGACTTGCGAATGAAACACAAGACATCAGAAACAAATGCTAAATTAGAAGAACACAGAAAAAAAATGATGGACTCTGTTGGAAGAGATGCATATAACGGTGTTAACCTTTTTGAAAATGTAGATCCCATACAACATAGTGCGCCAAGCCCTGGCTCCACTGATCTTGGAAATCCCAGTGATTCGGGTGTAGATATTTCCTCTCTAATGGGTGGCGCTTCTAAAGTTTGGCAAGCAATGAAATAGGTGTATAATGAAAAAAGCAAATGTAATTGTTAAGGCCAAAGAGTGCCGCGGCCAAACAGAAAGAATGATTCGCAGATTTATTAAAAAAACAAAAAAAGAACGCATTGTAGAAGAAGTTAAAGACAGAAGATATTATAAAAGTCCTTCGCTTAAAAAGAAGGAAAAACGAATACGTGCGCAAAGAAGGCGCCTGCGCGAAGAAAGAAAAAGACAAAGAGCACTAGAAAGACGTAAGAGAAGAAATTACTGACTATTTATATTTAGTAAACAAAACGGAGGTTTTACAATATGGCCCAATCATGGAAAATGGATGTTGGTATTAACCACGTCGGTGCTTATCAAGTAAGCGGCAAGCCATACGCCCAAGCAGACATTAACGCATCATCAGCGGTAACTGTCAGTTTTCCCTATGTGACCAAATGGGTACAGGTTACCAATAAAACAGAGACACCACTTAAGGTGGGATTTTCTGCGCTGGGAATTGCCGGCACTGCAGATGTTCTCCCAGCAAAAAGTTATTTTACTGTGAACGCTAGCAGTTCAAATGGTTATGGTGTATCTGAAATCTTTGAAATGAAAGTATCACAACTTTTTCTATTGGGTGGCAACGGCGTCGATGTAGTAGCCGGCTTGACTAATATTCTGCCGGAACGTACTTTGATGGGTGTTGGTCTACTCAACTGGTCAGGTTCTGCTGGAGTAGGCTAACAATGGCAAGCTTTGGCTGGGCGTACATTAATGGCTCCACGTTTGGAGGAGCATTTGGTCCGACTGGATCCATACAATTTATGTCTGGGTCCAACGACACTACGGGCTCTACCAAAGTCATGTTTCATACGGCTGCGTATGCAGCATACAAAGCCAACACACTATCTGTTACAGGGACACTAGTAGTAAATGGCACCATAACTGGTAGTACGATTACTGCAAGTTCATTTGTTGGCGATGGCGCCAGCTTAACAGGTATTACTGCCGACTGGGACGGTAATCACACAGGCAATGGTTCTATCACTGGATCTTTATTTGTAACCTCTGTGGTTAGCGGTAGTAGCTTAAATATTGGTGGATCTGGTATTGGCGCCACCGGCGCGATTGTTGGTAGAACCCTTCAAGCTATGAGCGGCGACATAAGCGGCTCTCAAGACTTAACAATCAATCGCGACGTTATGAGCAATAGAGACATAACGGCTGTTCGTGACATTAAGGCCACAAACGATCTTTCCTCATCGCGTGATATTCATGCCGCCCGCGATCTTAATATAAATCGCGATGGAGCATTCGTTGGTACGGTGACCGCAAACAACTTTACTGCCGGAACTCTCGTTCTTACAGACGACTCAATCGTCATGACGCCATCAACCAGCGACACAGTTACTATTGCTGCCGCCACCCACGGTATTCTGAATGTCACAACTGTTGATGCTGCCGGCACTGCCGCTGATGTTAATCTAACGGCTGACGGCCAAATTGAATACCGCGCTAATGATGCGGCAGGACACATTTTTGATATAAATGGCACCGATCAACTTTCAATCATAGACGGCGCAATTCTTCCGACATTAAATAATGATATTGATTTGGGTTCCGACGCTAAAGAATTTAAAGATATATGGATTGATGGTACTGGTTATATAGATACGGT
>Ga0208030_1001506_pt1 | contig 13123 bp, 10 predicted proteins | sample MalvirDeepMed_M9_FD_184246 | JGI IMG/M metagenome (GOLD analysis project Ga0208030, IMG submission 184246) | Marine viral communities from the Global Malaspina Expedition - Malaspina viral metaG DeepMed_M9 (SPAdes) (version 2) | ecosystem: Environmental > Aquatic > Marine > Oceanic | place...
GCGTCAGCCGCGTCTTCGCCCGGCAAGAGGTCGATGGAGATTGCGCTACCCGGCTCCCATACGCTGGAAATTTGTAGCATAGAAGGGCCGGATAGCCCTCGATGGGTAAACAGCATCGGCTCGACAAAGCGCTTCTCTTTGCAGCTCACCGCCGTGGGCACGCTAACGCCAGAAAGCCCCGCCGCCCGCTCTTTCCAGCTATCGCTTAGGGTAAATGGCACTAGGCCGGGGCGCGTGGGCAGCACCTCTAAGCCAAACTGGCGGGCAATATCGTACCCAAAGCCGGTCGCCCCCATGGTAGGAATGGAAAGCCCTCCGGTCGCCACGACCACCACCCCTGCATCAATCGTGCCCAGAGACGTGGCCAACCGCATGCCCTCGCCCTGCCGCTCCAGCCGAGAAACGGATGTGCTCAGTTTAATCTCCGCCCCGGCCCACTCACACTCGGCCAAGAGTACCCGCACAATCTCTTTGGCGGAATCTGCGCAAAATAGCTGCCCTGGCGCTTTTTCCACATACTCAACGCCATGGGTTTCTACCAGCGATACAAAGTGTTCTGGGCGATAACGTTTTAATGCAGAAATGCAAAAATAAGGATTTTCAGAGTAAAAGTGTCCAGGCGCTGTATCAAGATTGGTAAAGTTACAGCGGCCTCCCCCAGACATAAGAATTTTTTTACCCGCTTTGTTCGCATGGTCGACCACCAAAACGCGTCGCCCGGCATAGCCAGCCTGTGCCGCGCACATTAAACCAGCGGCACCTGCGCCAATGACTACGACGTCGTAGACCATAACTGAGGCTCCCAGAGTGAAAAGGCGGGCATTTTAACAGGTAAGAAGCGCCAAACTACTGTACATTTTAAAAACTCATGTATAAGAAATGCACAAGATACTACCTATTCGCCTCAACAATGTTGCAGGTAATGACTTACTATCATCGCCGATTGCGGAATATTTCAATAATACTGAGACACTTATGATCGCTTTTAAACGCTCCTTTTGCTGCCTCGTGCTACTCCTTGGATGGGCTTCTATTGCCAGCGCACAATCAAAGCCGCCTGTGATTGGTTATTACGTTGAGACAGAGACCTGGTCCGACCCGCTGGAAGCACTAGGCACCTTACGTGCTGATGAAAGCGTGACCTTATCGGCCACCGTAACCGACACCATTGCAGAGATTAACTTCGATGATGGCGAGCAGGTAGAGCGCGGTCGTTTACTGGTTCGTTTGGAAGACGCCGAAGAGCAAGCACTGCTAAGAGCCGCCCAGGCCATTACCGATGAGCGGCGAAACGCTTCTGACCGCGCTTCGCAGCTGCAGCAGCGCAACTTAGCGGCTAGAGCAGACGTAGAAGACACTCAATCCCAGCTGCGCCAAGCACAAGCCGATGCCCAAGCCCTGGAAGCTAGACTGGAAAATTACCGGATACACGCGCCGTTTAGCGGCCGCGTAGGATTTCGTGACGTCAGTGTGGGCACCCTCGTCACCCCCGGCATGGCGTTGGTGACGCTAGATAAGCTAGATGTAATGAAACTCGATTTTACCGTACCAGCGGTATTTTTGGGGCGGCTATCCGCCGGGTTAAGTCTTAGTGCCACCACAGCGGCGTACCCAGACGAGGTATTTCGCGGCGACGTTGCCAGCATTGGCACAAGGATTGACCCGGTATCCCGTAGCGTTAGCGTGCGTGCCGAGTTGGCCAATCCTGATTTAAAGCTGCGCCCTGGCATGCTGATGGAAGTCATCGTGCAGCAGCGCGTACGCGATGCGTTAGTGCTGCCTGAAGCCGCGATTCAGCCTAGCGGCAACCGCCACTTTGTGATGGTGATTCAACAGCAGGAGAATGCGCCACGCTTAGAGCGCCGAGAAGTAGCTATCGGCGAGCGCCGCAGCGGGGAAGTAGAAGTACTAGAAGGCATTAGCGAAGGCGATTTGGTGGTGATTCATGGTCTGCAGCTAGCCCGTGAGGGTCAAGAAGTTCGCCTGCTAGGCGTTGCCGACGACAGCACGGACATTCGCTCGCTGCTGGAGGCTGATCGCTAATGCGTTTATCCGATATTTCCGTTCAGCGGCCAGTGCTGGCCATGGTAATTGCCGCACTGATTATTGCTTTTGGCTTGCTGGCCCTTAACCGCTTGCCGCTGCAAGAGTACCCCACGGTTGACCCGCCTATTGTCAGTATTGATACCCGCTACCCCGGTGCCTCGGCCAGCGTGGTAGAAACACGCATTACCCAAGTATTAGAAGACCGCATTGCCGGGGTGGAGGGCATCGAGCTGATCACCTCCCAAAGCGAGGATGGCCGCTCGCGGATCGAGATCGAGTTCGCCATCACTATGGATATCAACGCTGCGGCGAACGATATCCGCGACCGCATTTCAGGCGCACTGCGCAACCTGCCGGACGACGCCGACAATCCTGAAGTCACTAAAGCCGACAGCAGCGAAGAGATTGTTGTTTGGCTAAGCCTATCGGGGGCGGACTACTCGATTGCCGAACTCACCGACTACGCCAACCGCTTTCTCGTCGATAGTCTCTCAGTACAGCCTGGCGTTGCCCGAGTACGCGTGGGCGGCGGCCAGGATTACGCCATGCGTGTATGGCTGGACCGTAACGCATTAGCAGCCCGTGGCCTCACCGTGGGCGATGTGGAGGACGCTCTACGTGCTGAAAACGTCGAGCTGCCTGCGGGTTCTATCGAATCCGATGACCGCCAGTTTATTGTCCGCTTGCCGCGCAGTTTCGCCACTGCTGAAGACTTTCAAGGCTTAGCGCTTGCCCAAAGCAATAACGGCTATCTAGTGCGCTTATCGGATGTCGCCCGGGTGGAAGTAGGCTCTGTGGAAGACCGCTCCGTTTTCCGAGCCAATGGCGTGCCTATGGTGGGGCTGGGGATGATCATGCAGTCCACCGCCAACGTGATTGAGCTTTCTGAGGCAGTGCAAGAAGAGCTTGGGCGGCTACAAGGCACCCTGCCCGAGGGGATGTCGCTCACACTGAACTATGATGCCTCGGTGTTCGTTTCCGGTGCTATTGAACAGGTAGTCATGACTCTCTTTATCGCCATGGGACTCGTAGTGGTGGTCATCTTTCTGTTCCTGGGCAATCTTCGCACTACCCTTGTGCCTGCCGTTACAGTACCTATTGCCGTGATTGGCGCATTTACAGCACTGGCAGCCATGAATTTTTCCATCAACTTGCTGACGCTGCTCGCATTGGTGCTGGCCATCGGGCTGATTGTTGATGATGCCATTGTGGTGCTCGAAAACATCAACCGACGCATGCACGACTACGGTGAAACACCGCTGGTGGCCGCCTTTCGCGGTACGCGGCAAATCGCCTTTGCGGTGATCGCCACCACCCTAGTGTTAGTCGCCGTCTTTGTGCCACTGAGCATGCTGCAAGGCGATATTGGTCGGCTGTTCTCTGAATTCGCCCTGACCATGGCAGCAGCAGTGGTCGTCTCTACCCTGCTCGCATTGACCCTAACGCCAATGATGGCCTCCAAAATACTCAAGCCCGGCATGCACGATAGCCGCATTGGAAAAGGCGTGCAGTGGCTGCTGGATGGCACCAAACGCCGCTACCAGCGAGCCTTAGAAGCCGTACTAACGGCCAAATGGCTGGTCGTGGCCCTGTTTGCCCTACTCATTGCCGGAACGGCGTGGCTCGCCACAGCGCTGCCCAATGAATACACTCCGCAAGAAGATCGCGGTAACTTTATCGTGCTGGTCAACGGCCCGGAAGGAGCCACGTTCGACTACATGATGGACTACATGGATGAGATCGAAGCGCGGCTCACCCCCTTTGTAGAGAGCGGCGAGCTTGAGCGCGTGGTGGTTCGTGCCCCGCGTGGCTTCGGTAATATCGAAAACTTCAACAGCGGCTTTATCATCGTCAATATGGCGGACTGGGGCAGCCGTCGCAGCGCCTGGGAGATTATGGCCGATGTGCGCCAGCAGCTCAGCTCGCTCCCTGGCGTCCAAGCCTTCCCGGTGATGCGCCAGGGCTTTGGTCAGCGCACTCAGAAGCCGGTGCAGTTTGTGTTGGGCGGCGGCACTTACGAAGACCTAGCCCGCTGGCGTGACCGGCTGATTAATCATGTGCGGGAAAACAACCCACGTTTGACGGCCATCGAGAGCAACTACGACGAAACCCAGCCGCAGCTGCGGGTCGATATCGATTACGAGCGTGCCGCCTCGCTAGGTGTGACCGTGACCGAGATTGGCCGCACGCTGGAAGTGCTGCTGGGTGGCCGTAACGTTACCCGCTATGTGGACGACGGCGAAGAGTACGATGTGATTGTGGAAGGCGACCGTAGTCGCCAAAACAGCCCGCGCGCGCTGGATAACATTCAGGTGCGCTCAGCACGCACAGGGGAGCTCATTCCGCTGGCAAGCCTGGTCACGCTGTCTGATTTTGCCGGCGCCAGCACGCTGAACCGCTTTGACCGCGTGCGCGCCATTACCATTGAAGCGAACCTCGCCGATGGCTACCCGCTGGGCGAAGCGCTGGCATACCTGCAAGACACCGCCGATACCATTCTGCCGGAAGAAGTACAAACTAACGTGGCGGGACCATCCCGGGATTTCCAGCAGGCGAGCGGTGCGACGATGTTCCTGCTGGTGCTGGGTGCCGTGGTGGTATTCCTGGTACTGGCCGCCCAGTTCGAAAGCCTCATCCACCCGTTTGTGATTATGCTCACGGTGCCGCTAGCCATGAGCGGAGCGCTGCTTGCACTGCTGCTCAGCGGTCAGTCGCTGAATATATATAGCCAGGTGGGCTTGGTACTGCTGATTGGTTTGGCGGCCAAAAACGGCATTCTCATTGTCGAATTCGCTAACCAGTTGCGGGATGAAGGGCAGGCATTTCGCTCAGCGCTGATTGAGGCCTCGGTGACCCGCCTACGCCCCATCTTGATGACCGCCGTGACCACCATGGCCGGTGCTATTCCGCTGATTATCTCCAGCGGGCCAGGGGCGGAGTCGCGCTTGGTGATCGGCACGGTGATTATGGCCGGTGTCGGCGCCGCTACCGTCTTCACACTGTTTGTGGTGCCCGTGGCGTACGACCTGCTGGCCCGCCACTCTGGCTCGCCTGGAGCAGTGAAGCGCCAGCTCGAAGAGGAGATCGCCAACGCGCCTACGGCTCAACATACGCCGCTTGATACGCCAGAGCGATAACGCATCCCCAAAAACACTAAGGGCGCCAACGAGGCGCCCTTAGTGTTTAAACGTCACAACGGCTGTACTTATTCGCAATCGCCGATACGCTCACCTTCAATCACGGTGTTCATAGTCAGCTCACCCATGGGAGACTGAGTCAGAATATCCACAGTGCCTTCAATTTGCTCGCCCATAAAGCGCATTTCGCCGTCGATGGTCGCTTCGCCACCCTCAGCGCGGCATACCATGCTGTAGGAGAGGCCGTCGGCACTCATATCCTGGTTGAGCAGTTCGCAGCCCTCTTCCTCTTCAATAAAACCAAAATCAGCACCCTCTAGCTCTTCCTGGGTAATGCACTGACGCTCGGTTTCCGTTTGATCGGGAATCTGCATATCGCCGCTGACGCTAGTCACGCTGACAAACTCCCACTCGCCGGGCGTAACATTAGGTGTTTCCGCCTGGGCAACCATCGGGAAGGCCGCTAAGGCCGCAACTGCCATGTACCGTTTCATCATCGCTTTTATCTCGCTAGGTGGTTCGGGAAAACTCGTCATTATCCTACCTGATTCGTTGATCAGGTGCCTGCTTGCAAACAGCACTGCTACACTAAGCTGTCAATGACATTGAGTGTAACGCTGAAAAGGGCAACAACCATGCACGACGACGCACTAATTAATCATGATTTCCACTGCCCTTACTGTGATACGCCACTCACCTTTGTGATCGATACCTCTCAGGGTAGCCACGACACCTGGGAAGATTGCCATCAGTGCTGCGCGCCCATCCAGCTACAGGTCATTGTGTCACCAATGACCGGAGAGCTAGACGCCGTCATCACTGGACGTGACGACGACGTGCTGTAGCGTTGGATTAAAAAGCTTAAACCCCCTCCCCTTGCTGTATCACTGACTGGCGCTTGGCCTCGCTGCGGCGCATGAAGTACCACGCCAGAAGTGTCGCCAACGATACGGTCAGAATAATCAGCGTCGCCAGCGCGTTGATCTTCGGCGACACGCCCATCCGCACCGAGGAAAACACCACCATCGGTAGCGTATTGGCCCCCGGCCCAGAGACAAAGCTGGCAATCACCAAGTCATCCAACGACAGCGTAAAGGCCAGCAGCCAGCCTGCAGCGAGGGCGGGTGCAATGACCGGTAGCGTGACGAAGAAGAAGGTTTTGACCGGCGGAGAGCCTAAATCCATCGCCGCCTCTTCAATAGAGCGGTCCACTTCCCGCAACCTAGCCGCCACCACCACCGCCACGTAGGCGCTACAGAACGTAGTGTGGGCAATCCAAATAGTGGCCATGCCACGGTCGGCGGGCCAGCCGATCAGCTGCGCCATTTGCACAAATAGCAGTAGCAGCGAAAGGCCGGTAATCACTTCCGGCATCACCAGCGGCGCGGTCACCATGCTGGAGAGCGCCGTTTTGCCGCGAAAGTGGCCGTAGCGCGTCATGACGAAGGCAGCGACCGTGCCTAGGCACACCGCCATACTGGCGGCAAAGAAAGCAATCTCCAGGCTGGTCCAAACCGCTGAGAGAATCTGCTGGTCACGGAACAGCTCGCCGTACCACTGGGTGGAAAATCCGGCCCATACCGTCACTAAGCGGGATTCGTTGAACGAATAAACCACCAGCACGACCATGGGCAGATAGAGAAACAGCAAACCCAACACCAGCATCACGGTGGTAAAACTTGGGCGTCGACGCGATCTCATCATTCTTCAAGCTCCCGTGACTGGTAACGGTGAAACCACACAATGGGGACAAGCAACAGCAGCAGCATGACCATGGCGAGCGCTGACGCGACCGGCCAGTCGCGGTTAAGGAAGAACTCTTCCCACAGCACCTTACCAATCATCAACGTATCGGGGCCGCCCAGTAGCTCAGGAATCACAAACTCCCCAACCGCAGGAATAAACACCAGCATTGAGCCTGCGATAATGCCCCCCATCGAGAGCGGCAGCGTCACCTTTAAAAAGGTATTGAGCTTACGCGACCCAAGATCCGAGGCCGCTTCCAGCAGCGAGTTATCCAAACGCGTCAGGTGGGCATACAACGGCAGTACCATAAACGGTAGGTAGGCGTAGACAATGCCCACAATTACCGAAAACTGGGTATTCATCATCCGCAGCGGTGAATCAATCACCCCCAACCCCATCAATAGGTTATTGATTAGGCCACTATTGCTAAGAATACCCATCCAGGCGTATACCCGAATCAGAAACGAGGTCCACGACGGTAGCATGACCAACAGCAGTAGAATCAGCTGCAAGCGCCCTGGGGCACGGGCCATGGCGTAGGCCATCGGATAGCCAATCAGCAAACACACCACTGTCGCCACAAATGCGGTTTTAATCGACCCCCAGTACGCGGCGACATAGAGCGAATCCGACAACAAAAACAGATAGTTGCCTAGGTTCAAAAAGATGTTCAGCGTTTGATCGGCATACTCTACCAGCGGCCCGTAGGGAGGAATGGCAATGGCCGATTCAGAAAGGCTGATCTTAAGCACCAGCGCAAAGGGCAGTAGGAAAAATAGCGTCAGCCACACCAGCGGGAACGCAATCACGGCGCGTCGGCCTAAATGCAACCGCTTGATAAAGCCTGCAATGCGAGATGGCATCATAATGGGCAATCTCCTGTCAGCCACCTGGGCATTAGCGGTTCAGCACGATAGCGCTATGATTTTCCCAATAAACGTACACGCTATCCTCCCAGGTTGGACGGTCGCCGCGCCGCTCGGTGTTGGCCATGCTCACTTTAATCATCTGCCCGGAAGCAGTGCGCACGTAGTAAAGTGAATAGCCGCCCAAGTAGGCGATATCATCCACCTTGCCCGCTTCCCAGTTGTACTCTGATGACGGCTGCTCACGGGTTAGCCAGATTTTCTCGGGGCGCAGCGCCGCCCACACCCGGCGGTCTACTGCCTGGGTGGTAATGCCGTGGTCGATATAGATCGGCCGTGAGAGCGCAGGTGACTCAATGCGGCAGTGGTCAGCGGCGTCCTCAATGATCTCACCCTCAAACAAGTTCACTGTACCGACGAACTCGGCCACCATCCGGCTGGCAGGGCTTTCATAAATATCCACCGGCGAGCCAACCTGCTCAATCCAGCCATCCGCCATGATCGCTACACGGTCGGCCATGGTCATGGCCTCTTCCTGGTCGTGGGTCACCATGATGCAGGTCACACCCACCTGCTCAATGATCTCAACCACTTCCAGCTGCATTTCGGTGCGCAGCTTTTTATCCAGCGCGCCCATGGGCTCATCAAGCAGCAGCAGCTTGGGCCGTTTGGCAAGCGAGCGCGCCAAGGCGACCCGCTGGCGCTGACCGCCAGAAAGCTGGTGGGGTTTACGCTTAGCGAAGCGCTCCATATGCACCAGTTTGAGCATCTGGGCAACCCGCGCTTCAATTTCAGCTTTAGGCAGCTTGTCCTGCTTTAATCCAAAGGCAATATTCTGCGCCACGGTCATGTGCGGAAATAGCGCATAGGACTGGAACATCATATTGATGGGCCGCTTGTGTGGCGGCATCTCAGTGATGTTTTCGCCACTCAGCAAAATGCGCCCTTCGCTGGGCGCCTCAAAACCGGCAAGCATGCGCAGTAGGGTGGATTTACCCGAGCCAGACCCACCTAGCAGGGCAAAAATCTCGCCGCGCTTTACCTGCAAATTCACATCATCGACGGCAAGCGCATCATCAAACCGCTTGCTCAAGCGCTTAACCTCTAAAACGATATCCTCGGCAAATCGAGGTGCTTTCCCCTGAGAGCGCACAGGCGGGGGAATGGCAGACGAAGAGGATGAAGAATCGTTCGACAGGGGCGTAGTGACCATTCGCCACTCCCATCAAAAGGCCCGGTTAACCGGGCGATAAAAGACAAACAGCGAGCCGAGCAGCTACCCGGCTCGCCGTCAGGCGACGATTAGAATTAACGGCCAGACTTAACGCGGTTCCAGGTGCGCGTACGGGCACGCAGGATATCCTGGGGTTTTTCTACCTGGACATACAGGTTCTGCATGACGTCGGTTTCCGGGTAGATGGCCGGATCGTTAATCAGCTCATCTGAGAGGTACTCGTTCGCCGCCAGGTTGGGGTTGGCATAACGCACGTACTCGCTGATCTCAGCAGCAATTTCAGGGTCGAGGATGAAATTAATAAACGCGTGGGCGTTTTCGGGATTCGGAGCATCTGCCGGAATCGCCATCATATCAAACCACAGCGCAGCGCCCTCTTTCGGGATGCTGTAGCCAATGGTGAAATCACGGCCCGCTTCTTCCGCACGCGCGGCAGCCTGGAAGATATCACCAGAGTAGCCTGCCGCCACGCAGATATCACCGTTGGCAAGGTCAGACACATAGCGCGAAGAGTGGAAGTAGGTAATGTTATCGCGCACTTTGGAGATTAGCTCACCGGCAGCCTCAATGTCCTCAACGCTTTCATTGAGCGGATCAAGGCCAAGATAGACCATCGCGGGCGACAGCATTTCATCGCCAGAATCGAGCATCGCAAGGCCACAGCCTGCTTCACTCAGCTGAGTGGTAATTCCCGGGTCAAACAGTAGCGCCCAGCTATTTAACGGTGCGTCGTCACCCAAAATTTCGGTGACGCGCTCAACGTTATAGCCAATGCCGTTGGTGCCCCACATATAAGGAACCGAGTATTCGCTACCCTGATCGATGGTTTCCAGATTAGCCATCAGCTCTGGGTTAAGGTTATCCAAATTGGGCAGCAGCTCATGGTTAAGCGGCTGAAAAACGCCTGCTTTCAACTGGCGGGTGAAGTAGTAGGTCGAAGGCACGACCACATCGTAGCCGGAACGGCCGGAGAGCAGGGCCGCATCAAGAATTTCGTTACTATCGTAAACGTCGTAGGTCACTTCTATACCGGTGCGCTCGGTAAACTTCTCCAGCGTTTCCGGAGCAATATAGTCTGACCAGTTATATACCCGCACTTCATCAGCGTGGGCAGCAGCGGCCGCTACGGCAAAAGAGATGGCCGTAACGGCCCCTGAAAGTTTTTTAATGTTCCCCACTTACCTGCTCCTTATCTCGAAAGTCTACATCACCCAAAAGCCATGTACTGCAACCGGCTGTCGCTGGCTGGTTAGCCACCGATGCAACTAGCGCCAGCTGAAAACAGCTTAGGCGATTATCGCAACCGTGCGAATTTTGCGGTGCAGTGCCGTCTACCGCAAGAGCCACCGAAAAATTCTTGTATTCAGCTCCCTATGCCCCCACTTTCCACCTGCGCGAAAGGTAGCAAGAAAGCTTCATAGCCAACACCTATTGGAAAGATTTAGTTTTCCAACTTTAGCTATTAGTCGCAGTCCGCTACCATGAGCAGCAACTTTTTCTACTGCCACTCACCTATTATGGAGACGTTCTGAATGTCTTTGATTAACACTGAAGTAAAACCGTTTAAAGCCACAGCTTACCTGAACGGCGAATTTATCGATGTCACTGAAGCGGACCTGAAAGGTCAGTGGTCCATTTTCTTCTTCTACCCGGCCGACTTCACCTTCGTTTGCCCGACTGAGCTGGGCGACCTGGCTGACAACTACGAAGCCTTCAAGAAGCTGGGCGTTGAAATTTACAGCGTATCTACCGACACCCACTTTACTCACAAAGCATGGCACGACAGCTCTGAAACCATCGGCAAGCTGCAGTACCCGATGATTGCTGACCCGACCCTGCAAATTTCTCGCAATTTCGAAGTGCTGATCGAAGAAGCCGGTCTGGCCGAGCGCGGTACTTTCGTCGTTGACCCGGATGGTAAAATCCAGATTGTCGAAATCAACGCTGGCAATATCGGCCGTAACGCTGAAGAGCTGCTGCGTAAAGTGAAAGCTGCTCAGTACGTTCGTGCAAACCCGAACGAAGTATGCCCGGCTAAATGGAAAGAAGGCGAAGAGACACTTGCTCCGTCTCTGGACCTCGTAGGCAAAATCTAAATTGCCTACCGCTGCCGCTTAGGGTTCGAATCACATTAAGTTGAATCCCTACAGGCAGCGCAACACCCGGGCACTTGGCCCGGGTGTTTCGTTTAAGCACCCGTGTAACCGCACCCCCTGTTTTCCCTAGCGCTTTTACCGACTGCCCTACTGATCCGGCAGCGGGCGTTTTAGGTTGAGAACAACTTACTGCTGACTGCGAGGAAGCCACTGTCATGCTGGACGCCAATTTAAAAAATCAGTTGAAAGCTTACCTGGAAAAAGTGACTCAACCGTTCGAGATCGTTGCGTCCCTCGATGACGGTGCCAAGTCACGCGAATTACTGGGCCTGTTGGAAGATATCAGCAGCCTCACCGATAAAATTACCCTGCATACCGACGGGCAAGATAGCCGTACCCCGTCGTTTGCGATTAACCGCCCCGGCGAAGAGACCGGCGTGGTGTTTGCAGGCATCCCCATGGGCCACGAGTTCACCTCGCTGGTACTGGCACTGCTGCAAGTCGGTGGTCACCCACCAAAGACCTCTCAAGAGCTGTTAGATCAAATCAAGGATCTCGACGGCGAGATGCTGTTTGAGACCTACTACTCGCTCTCCTGCCAGAACTGCCCGGATGTAGTTCAGGCGCTGAACCTGATGGCGATCTTCAACCCGAACGTGCGTCATGTCGCTATCGACGGTGCGCTGTTCCAGGATGAAGTCGAATCGCGCGAAATCATGTCCGTGCCCAGCATCTACTTAAACGGCAAGCCGTTTGACCAGGGCCGCATGACCCTTGAGCAGATTCTGGCCAAAGTGGACACTGGCGCTGCCGAGCGTGAAGCCAAGAAGCTGAGTGAAAAAGCTGCCTTCGATACGCTGGTGATTGGCGGCGGCCCAGCAGGTGCAGCGGCAGCCATCTACTCCGCACGTAAAGGCATTAACACCGGTGTTGCCGCCGAGCGCTTTGGTGGCCAGGTATCCGACACCATGGGTATTGAGAACTTTATCTCTGTTACCCACACCGAAGGCCCCAAGCTGGTCAGCGCACTTGAAGAGCACGTTAAAGAGTACGAAGTCGACGTGATGAATCTGCAACGTGCTACGTCGTTCAAAGCAGCAGAAGCCGAAGGCGGCCTGCATGAGGTCACGTTTGAGTCTGGCGCGAAGCTGAAGAGCAAAACTCTGGTACTGGCCACCGGTGCCCGCTGGCGTGAAATGAACGTGCCCGGCGAGCAAGAGTACCGCAACAAAGGTGTTGCCTACTGCCCCCACTGCGACGGCCCGCTGTTCAAAGGCAAGCGTGTCGCGGTGATTGGTGGCGGTAACTCCGGCGTTGAAGCCGCTATCGACTTGGCTGGCATCGTCGGCCACGTAACGCTGGTTGAGTTTATGGGTGAAATGCGCGCCGACGCGGTACTGCAGAAGAAGCTGAAGAGCCTGCCTAACGTCGACATCGTGCTAAATGCCCAAACCACCGAAGTGACCGGCGACGGCAGCCGCGTTAACGGCCTGACTTACAAAGACCGCAACACCGATGAAGTGAAGAGCATCGCGTTGGAAGGCATCTTTGTACAGATTGGCCTGGTGCCTAACACCGAGTGGCTGAAAGGCTCGCCAATTGAAATGTCACCCCGTGGCGAGATCATCGTCGATGCCCACGGTATGACCTCGGTGCCCGGTGTGTTCGCCGCTGGCGATGTTACCACCGTGCCCTACAAGCAGATCATTATTGCGATGGGTGAAGGTGCCAAAGCGTCACTGGGTGCCTTCGATTATCTGATTCGTAACTAATCTGCTAGATGACTGGCTGATAGGGCGGCAGCGCCGCCCTACTGAGTTCGTTCCCTTTGACGTGAAGACCGTGACGTCGCGCCCGCCTCCCTGCGGGCTTTTTTTTATGCGCGGGCGCTACACACCGGGCAAGCCGGATCTCTAGGCACTTGAAAATGGCGCCACTGGCCGCTTAAGCCATCAAACGTAGATAACCCCTGATGCGCACTCCCTGCACCGCTTAGCA